>Ga0163108_10000270_pt1 | contig 38875 bp, 28 predicted proteins | sample Fk1155metaG_FD_109644 | JGI IMG/M metagenome (GOLD analysis project Ga0163108, IMG submission 109644) | Marine microbial communities from the Central Pacific Ocean - Fk160115 155m metaG | ecosystem: Environmental > Aquatic > Marine > Oceanic > Photic zone | place: The Central Pacific Ocean...
ACAACCCGGGAGAAATTGTCGAACCCGGTTTCCTCAGCTGCATAACGGGTAACGAGGAGCCGGCGAAGATTCGCCTGGATCCCTTCAAGCGCTGGCCTACCCGGAGTCGGCGAATGGCCCTGGCGAACTGGATCGCCAGCGGCAAGAACCCCTTGACCGCCCGGGTGATGGTGAACCGGCTCTGGCACTGGCACTTCGGCAGGGGGATTGTCGCGACTCCAAGCGACTTTGGTAAGCTCAGCGGTGGAGCCGTAAACCCCGAGCTTCTCGACTGGCTTGCGGATCGATTCGTCAAGGGCAGGTGGAGCATCAAGTCAATTCACAGGCTGATCTGTAACTCCCGAACCTACCGCCAGGCGACCGTCAACCAGGATGCCCGGGCCGCCGAGCTGGATCCTGAAAACAAGCTTCTGTGGCGTTTCAACCGCAGGCGGCTGGAGGCCGAGGCGGTTCGCGACACGGTCCTTTCGGTAAGCGGCAGGCTCAATCCTGAACAATTCGGCCTGCCGATCTTTCCACCACTTCCAGGGGCTATCGCGGAGGCGGTCAAGTGGGACAAGAGCAAGTGGGACACCCAGGGCGGCAGCGAGGGAAGAAAACGCAGCATCTATATTTATCAGCAGCGCACCCTGAACATGCCTTTCCTGCAGTCCTTTGATTCGACTGTTTGCGATACATCCAGGGACCAGAGGCGCAGTTCTGTTACGCCTCTGCAATCTCTCGCCATGTACAATGGCGACTTCGTCTCCCGGGAGGCGGCATTTTTCGCTCAGAGGGTCCAGGCGGCCGCGGGCGACGATCCAGCGAAGCAGGTCGAGCAGGCCTTCCTGCTGGCTTTCGCACGCTCTCCCTCGGAAGATGAGAAGGTCAGGATGGTCGAGCTCCTGGGGTCATCCGCGGGCGAGTCCGGCAAAGGTTCCCTTGTCGCTCTATGCCGTGTATTATTCAATACCAGCGAGTTCATTTACATCGATTGAGTGTTTTATGACAGATCACACAGTCAGCTCTGATCACCCCGGCGGGTTTTCACGCAGGAATTTTCTGTCGAGTTCTTTCAACGGATTTGGCGCCCTGGCTCTTGGTGGGGCGCTCACCGCCGATTTGCGGGCCGATGTCCGTGTGAACCCGCTCGAGGTCCGGCTGCCTCATCTCCAGCGCAAGGCCAAGCACTGTATCTTCATGTTCTTTGGGGGAGGAGTCAGCCAGATGGACTCCTTCGAATACAAGCCGGTTCTCAACAAGCTTCATGGCAAGCCGCTCTCGAGAATCCCCGAGATCTCCGGTGAGCTCCAGGGGCGTCTTTCCTTTCCCCATGCGACGGTCGGAAGCCCCTTCAAGTTTCAGCGCTACGGCGAGTCCGGAAAACACATCTCTGATCGGTTTCCCCATATCGCCAGGCATGTGGATGACATCGCCTTTATTCACGGAATCAAGACCGACAATCAGAACCATGGACCATCGACGCTTCATGTGACCACCGGGGACCAGTTTCCCGGCAGCCCGTCCGTCGGTTCCTGGGTGAGCTACGGTTTGGGCAGTCCGAACCAGGACATGCCCAGCTATGTGGTTATTCAGGATCCTCGCGGAGCTCCGACCAATGGGGCGGCCGTCTGGAGCAACGGCTATCTTCCAGCGGCCTACCAGGGAACCCTGCTGCGACCGAAGGGCGTTCCGATTTTGAATCTCCAGAGACCCGCGGGGGTCAGCGCGGCTCAGCAGCGAAAGGAATTTGACGCTCTGAGGTGGCTGAATCGTAAGCATCTCCAGGATAAGTACGATACTGAACTGGAGGCGAGAATCAGCGCCTACGAGTTGGCCTTCCGGATGCAGATGGAGGCGCCCGAGATTGTCGACATCTCCAGGGAGAAAGAATCAACGCGCGAGCTTTACGGTCTGGACCAGGGGCATACGGCCGGTTTCGGTCGGCAGTGCCTGCTGGCTCGCAGGCTGGTTGAGAGGGGCGTCCGTTACAGCCTTCTTGTCCATGGCGTCCAGATTGGCGGCTACAGCTGGGATGACCATGGAGATGTGAAGGGAGGCATGATTCGCCACAGCCGCGAGGTCGACAAGCCGGTCTCCGGTCTTCTCACCGACCTCAAGCAGCGAGGCCTCCTCGAGGAGACCCTGGTGGTCTGGGCTTCTGAGATGGGGCGAACTCCCTTCCGTAATGGAGGCCTTGGCAGCAAGCCTGGCCGGGAGCACAACTCCTACGCTCTCTGCATGTGGATGGCAGGCGGCGATGTGAAGGGCGGCTCGAAGGCGGGCGAAACCGATGAGTTCAGCCTCCGTTCCGCCGGCAAGCCGATCCATATGCGCGATGTTCACGCCACGATCCTCAGTCTCATGGGGCTCGAAGATGAACGGCTGACCTACCTCTACGCCGGCCGCAACCGGCGCCTGACCGATATTGGCGGGAAAACGCTCGAAGAGATCATCAGCTGAAGATCTTTTCGTTGACCTCGACCCCAAGTCCGGGGCGCGGTTCGACGACGACCTTGCCGTTTCCAGGCTGGGGCTCACCGTGAAAGATCGGCTCGATCTCGGCATCGGGCAATGAATCCCAGCAGGGCATGGGGAAATACTCGATCATCGGTATGTTGCTGTTGGCCAGGGCGAAGTGCAGATGTGTTATCCCGTAGGCGTGGGGGATGATAGTGACCCCGCTTTCGGCCGCCAGGGCGGCGATTCTCTGTCCTTCGGTGAAGCCGCCGCAGCGTCTCAGGTCCGGCTGGATAATATCCATGGCGCCTTTGTTGATGATGTCGCGGAAACCATACCGGGTGTATTCGTGTTCACCTCCTGAGATCGGGATGGAGGTTTCTTTGCGCAGGCTGGCATAGCCATCGAGATCGTCTGGAATCAGTGGCTCCTCGACCCAGGCCAGGCCGTAGGGCTCGAGTCTTGCGCACATTTTTACCGCGTAGTCGAGGTCCCAGCCCATGTAGGCATCCGCCATCAGATCGATGTCCGGTCCTACTGCCTCCCGGGCATTGGCGATATGGGCCTCGTTTTCTTCCATTCCTTTTTCGCCATCGCCTGGTCCGTAGGGGAAGCGCATCTTCATGGACTGGTAGCCCTCGGCAACGTAGGCGCGGGCTTCATCCTGTACCTTGTCGTGGCCTACGGGATGGAGCGCCGAGGCGTAGACCGGGACGGATTCGCTGAAGGGGCCGCCGAGGAGCTCGTAGACCGGCTTACCAGTGGCGATCCCCTTGAGGTCCCAAAGAGCGATATCGATAGCGCTGATCACCTGGAGGACAGTACCTTTCCTGCCATAGGGAAGCGTCGCCCGGAAGAGACGGTCCCAGAGGCTTTCGATCTCGAGCGGATCCTGGTCGATCAGCAGCCTGGAGAGATGGTTCTCGACGATGGGGCTTACCGCCTCGCAGCCGTCCTCGCACCAGCCGGTGCCGATGAGCCCATCATCGGTTTCGATCTGGATGACCGCCATCCCTGAATCCCAGAACCAGGAGCCCCTGGTCTCTTTGAAATCGGTGTAAATATCCAGGGGGGTTACCAGCGGCAGGGTCTTCTCCCGCTCGGCCAGGTGCCCCCAGATGGATCGGTTGGCGTGGCGGACGCGGATTTTCTTGATCTGCATAGTCAGCTCCTCCCGGATGGTCTCAGGGGGGGCCTGCCGGCTCCGGCAGGTAAGTATCGTCCAGCGAGCGCGACATGGTATCACGTGATTCGGCCGAAAGACGATGGTTTTGAAAGGCCTCATCCAGCTATTATTTAGGTTCGTTTGTAATGGAATAAACTTCGCCTGTATCTACCAGCTAGTGCGCAGCCGCTTGAAATAAGGAATACCCGATCCGATGACCCCATTTCAGAAATCACGCCTCGTAAAGATGTCCACCCTGCTTTCACCAGCGGTTCTGTTCGCGTTGGTGATTTTCACGGCCCGGTCCCTGCCTGCGCAGCAGGTGGATTTTTCAAAAGAGGTTCTGCCGGTCCTCAAGTCCAATTGTTTCAAGTGCCATGGAGAAAAGAAGGCCAAGGCCAAGCTCAGGCTTCACACCCTCGCAGACGCCCTGAAGGGCGGCAAGAACGGCGGCGCTATCGCGCCTGGTAAATCGGCCGAGAGCCTGCTTATCAAGAGGATTTCTCTTGGCAAGGATGATGATGACATCATGCCCCCGGAGGGTGGTCCGCTGGAGCCGAGCCAGATCGAAGCTCTCAAGCGCTGGATTGACCAGGGAGCGAAGTGGGCCGAGGGGACCACTCCAGCCGGGACGGAAGCGAAGCCAGCCAAGAAGGTCAACGTCGCCGAGCTTCCGGCGGCGGTCACAGATGCAATTACCAAGGCCGGCGGCCGGGCCATGCGCCTCGCCCAGGACACCAACCTTGTTACCGTCAGCTTCCGGGCTGTCGCAGGCAAGACTGGCGACGAGCAACTCGCCTCGCTGAAGGGAGCCGCGGCAGTCGCTGAGCTCAACCTTGCGGGGTCGAAGATTACCGATGCGGGACTTGCGAGTCTTTCCGGGCTGGTGAACCTTGGCCGTCTGCATCTCGAGCTTACCGGCATCGACGGCTCTGGCCTGACCCATCTCGGAAAGCTCCAGAATCTTCATTATCTGAACCTCTATGGAACGAAGGTCACCGACGATGGGATCAAGAGTCTTGCCAGCCTCAAGGGCCTGAAGAAACTCTATCTCTGGCAGACAGAGGTTACCGATGCCGGTGTTGAAGAGCTTGAGAAGGCGCTTCCTGGGGTCGATGTCAACCGGGGCCTGGTGGCCGCGCAGGTGGTCGCTGTTGAACCCTCCGCGGCTAGTCCGGCGAAGAAGCCCGCTCCCAAGCCCAAGCCCCCCGAAAAGGCTGTGGTTGTCATTGCTCAGTCAACCGATGGCTGGAGCTTCGCTCCCGCCAGCGAAATCAAGGGAGAGGACTGGCTCAAGGCGGCCTTCGACGATGGCAAGTGGGCCAAGGGAAAGGCTCCCCTGGGCTACGGCGAGGCCGATGTGGCCAAGAAGAAGGGTAAGACTCTTGAGCTCAGGGGCCAGGCGATTCTCTTTCGAAGGAAGTTCTCCGTCGAGAAGAAGCTGATTGACGCCAAGAAGAAGTTCAAGCTCCTGGTCGCCTCGGATGATTCAGCCGTGGTCTGGATCAACGGAAAGCAGGTCGACAAGGAAGAGGCCAACCACGAGGCCAAGTACTGGAACCGTACGGTCGAGATCGCTGCCGGACTTATCAAGAAAGATGGCAATATCGTCTCGGTGTTGATCAACAATGCCGAGGGCTCCAGCGATGTCTACTTCGACCTTCAGCTCGAGACGGCCACGCCCTGATCTTTTTCAGGCCGCGCGGCTGCAGGCGGAAGGCGTGTTGATGAGGCTCAGGCGCGGATCCTGTCTACGGGCCGCGCTTCGCGCTTCGGAGGGCCGAGGCGCCCGGGAACCTTCATTCCTTCGAGGAGGGTGTTGTAGACGTCGATTCCCTCGGCCCCGACATCCATGATCTTGCCGGTCTTGAAGCGTCCGCCGGCGCTCGAGATCGCGTGGAACACGCCCGAGAGCTCGCGTTTTACATTCGAGTGGCGTCCATCTCCGGATTCTGTGGAGATGGTGATGAGGCTGTTTTCCAGGATGGTCCTGCCGTTAGCCTCCCTGGAATCCTTGCCGTCGAGTTTCTGGAGGAAATACGCCACCTCGCGCATCTTCATGTGCGCGTGCGCGCGCAGCTGTTCGTTTCTCTTCTTCGGGTTGAACTGGTGCCACCATTCGTGGCTGCAACCTCCGGACCCGGAGCGCTTGTGCTGGGCCGCGTCATCGAACTGGTAGATCTTCCGCCCGGCGTATCGATAATCGCCCTTGAGCCGTATTCGTTCTCCTGCCGCGAGAAAGGTAACGGAGCCGAAACGTGTTCGATCGCATTGGATCGCCAGCGCGTAGAGATCTGCCATCAGGCGCCATTCGGTGGTCAGCTCTTCGAGCGTTATATCAATCCCCTCACCGCCGGGGTCCGCCTCGCCGCCATGTTTCAGCTTCGAGCGGGCTGGAAGATCGGGCGCCCTCGGGTCCGTGGCCTTCATCCTGTAGGCGCGCTGTTCGTATTCCCGGATCCTGTCAAGGTGATCCGCCACGCGCGCTTTGGAGGCGCCGCCGAGGGGCGAGTTGTCGCCGGTATAGTACCTGTACTGGCCGACCACCGAATCCAGAACGCTGCGCTTGAGATGGAGGCGCCGGGCATCGGAACCTTTTTCAGCGGTCACTGTACCGAAGACCCTCTCGAAGAGAGCCCGGGGTTTTTCCTGGATCGTCGCCGCCACGCTTCCATCAGGATTGTAGCTGTGGACAAAGCGGCTGATGCGGCTGCGTCGGAAGAAGGTGCCTCCTATCAGGGTGGGCACCATGCCGGGGGGCAGTCCCTTGGGATAATGCCCTCTTCGAATGACCTGGTCGATGGAAGGCCCGCCTGAGCGGGCCTCTCCATTGGGAGCTTCGGCGGTAAAGGCGCCCGAGGCGCCGTCAAAGTGAGCGTTGATCCCTTTTTCATCGCAGCGGACCTGGTCGATGTTGCGCATGATGAGCAGCTTGCGACTCAGCGGTTCGAGGGGCTCGAGTACGCCCTTGAAACCCTCGGTCTGCAGCGGGGCGGGAATCCCGAGACCGAAGAATACGTTGAAGGCCCGAACCGGAATTTCCTGCTGTCGGGCGAAGGCGGAGGGCGCGAGCATTTCTTCAAGCAGCGGCAGGCCGATGGCTACACTGCCGAGACCCTTGAGAATCATCCGGCGGCTGAGGGTTTTTTGTTTCATCACTCGCTCTCCGTTCGAGTGGATGTTACCAGATCACTCAGAACAATTGCAGTCATCAGCTCCTGGTAGCTCCCTCCATTTTTTCGCGCGGCGGCATAGATCCCTCCAAGGATGCGCCTGTCTGAGCCGAGCAGAGGGCGCCCCAGCGCGAACTGGGCCAATTTCCAGGCGAGCGTTTCCCTGACACGCTCGCTGCCCGCCAGCAGGTCCATCAGCTCCGCCGTCGTACGGTAGTGAATGGTTTTTCCGTTTCCCGGCAGAGAAATATTTCCATCCTCACGCAGCAGGTTGCCATGCTCATCCCTGTCGTGTCGGGATCCAAGGCCGTCGTATTTTTCGAGAGCGAAAGCCAGCGGCTCAAACTTTGAATGACAGCCGCCGCAGGAAGCATCGGCGATCCTTTTTTCTGAGATGGCGCGTTTTGTCAGGCCCGGCCTGGCGGGAACCGGTGTCGTATCAGTGCCGGGCGGGGGATCCTTGACATTGCTGCGCAGCAACTCGGTGAGGATGAAGAGTCCCCGGGTGACCATCGATGCCTCGTCGCCGCCGATGGTCAGGAGACTTCCCTGTGTCAGCAGGCCGCCGCGGCCGGGCACCGATGTCAGCTCGTAGCGCGCCAGGCCCTTCCCCCGGGCCTCGATACCGTAATGCTCCGCCAGTCGGGGGGTAGCGAAGGTGAACTGGGCGTTGAGCAGATCCCAGAAGGGACGTCTCTGCTCCCAGACCACATCATCGAAGAAAGCCAGGGTTTCTCTCCGCATGTCCTCCGCGAGCTCCCGCTCCCATCCGGGGAAAAGCTTGCGAGATGGAGCCATATTGTCGAGACGGTCGAGGTTCAGCCACTCTCCAATGAAGCGAGACGATTGTTTCCTGGCGCGGGGATTGTTCAGCATCCGCTGAACCTGGGCGCCGAGAACTTTTCGGTCCGTAAGTTTTCCCTCATCCGCGGCTTTCAGCAGCTCCTGGTCGGGCGAACTCCCCCAGAGTATATAGCTCAGGCGGGAGGCGAGCTCGTACTCTCCAACTGGCCACAGCTGCCCATCTCCGCGCTGGTTCTCGATCCGGTAAATGAAACGCGGCGACTGGAGCATGGCCTCGATGATCAGCTCAACGCACTCCCTGTAGTCTCCCCCTGCGCTGGCGACGGTGGTTGAGATTCCTCGATAGGAGACGACCTCGCGCTCCTGCAGCGGACCGCGCAGGATCCATCTGCCCATCTTCGCAATCAGGTCGCGCATATCGTCGTCAATCAGTTTCTGTTTCTTCGCGAACCGTATCGAGAACTTCACCACGTCCATCTTCTCGACGATGACCCGCGCGAGCTTTGCGTAAGATTCGACGTGTTTCAGGTCGACGGTGAGGTTGTAGGCGGTATTGCTGAAACCATCCGCTCGCTGGTCCCTTGGGAGGATCTTGCGGGCTTCCTCCGCCACATCGACCCCGAGGGAATCCCGCACGGTTTCGATATATTCATCAATTGTCAGGCGCTGCAGCCAGGTTCCCCCGGAGCGTCTGTCCCGGGTATGGGCCAGGGGGTCTATCTCCTCACCCACCCAGACAGACCCTGAGTCAATCCAGTCCCGAAGCTGTTTCTTTTCTTCTTTTGAAAGCGAGGGGCGCTTTTTGGGCATCTTGTCGTTTTCGACCAGTTTCCACAGGGAGCTCGCCAGGGACTTGCCGGGGATGATGACCTTTCCGTTTTTACCTCCGCTAAAGGCGGGGTCCTTTGCTGACAGGTCCAGCTTTCCTTTTTTCGTCGATGCATCGTGGCATTCGAGACAATGACGTGACAGCAGCGGAGCGATGTGTTGATCAAAGAGTTTTTCGCTTGCGGTCAGTTTCTGTCTGGCGGCCAGTGCCGGGGAGGCTTTCGCTCCCGGTCCCGCCTTGAAATTCCGTTCGACCTCGGCTGGGGAGAGGTCGCGGTTGTAGATCGCCACCAGGTAGTAGGTGCCCAGCCATGGGCGGCCCCCTGAGAGCTCATCGGCCAGCGCCAGTCGATAGGCTCCATCCCAATTGGAAAGGGAACCCCCGATGTTTTTTTCGACGTTCTTTTTGCCGTTGATGTAGATCCGCGCCAGTCCGCTACGCGTGCGCGTATAGACGAAATGAGTTACGGAGGGGGTGAGGCTTCGGTTGCTGGAGTCCAGCGATGGCAGGCCGTTGGAGCTGGTCTTCGTGGTACGCAGGCGCAGGACGTAGCGGTCTCTTTCCTGGCCGAGTGTGAAGTTGCGGTTGGTGGAATCCTGCGAGAGGGTGAGGATACGGGCCGGACCGTCGAGCGTCGTCTTCGAGGGACGAATCCACGCTTCGATGGACACAGCACCTGAACTCCGGACAGATTCGACCAGGCGAGAGGCTTCTTTTCCCGACTGGATCCGGGTCTTGCTGCGGACCTCGAGCGATCCGCCTGATCGGCGAACGGCGCTGGAGCCGCTGATGGCCAGGTCGATGGGCCTTCCCGCTCCTGAGCGATCTTTTACCACGGGCCCGGCTGAGAGGTTGAAATCGTAGAGGACCTGCAGGCCGCTCCTCGCCCGTTCGGCGTCCTGTTCGGCCTGGGGACTTGCCTGTAGGGGGGCGAGCAGGAGGATGCCGCCTGTCAATTGCAGCAAGAGAAGCCGATAGAGGATCTTCATTGGTTTCATCTGCGCGTTGGTCGCTTCATGGGTACCGCGGTGGAAAACCGGCGTCCGGCCTGACAGGGCCGTTCTTTGCATGACGAAATCCAGTTTAGTCCAGCCTGGTTTGAAACCAAGCCTATTAGCGGATCGCCGGGATGTTGAGCCACCCAGCAAGAAAGCCCGCCCGGACTGCCGGGCGGGCTCGAATCTGGTAGCGGAGGGCAGAATCGAACTGCCGACCTTCGGGTTATGAATCCGACGCTCTAGCCGCCTGAGCTACTCCGCCTTGTTTCATCTCTTTGGAGGAGAATTGTATCAGGCATTACGTTCGTGGCAAGAGCGGTCGCCGTGTGTAGTTTGCAAAAGCCGCCGCTGACCCCAGAATGACCCTGCCTGCCGGGAAAGAATTGTTCGCGTTCCGCGTTGCAGGGGAGCTTCAATGAAGCTTATTCGGAAATACCGGGGATCCCGTTCCAGGCCCCGTTCCAGGCCCCGTTTCAGGCTCCGTCCCAGATCCCGTCTCAGGTCCTGTTCCAGAAACGGCTCCAGGCAGGACTGTAGAATATCCGGCAAACGGCTGCTCGCAGGGTCCGTCGGCCGTCTTTGCCAGTTCGCCCGCAGCTGGGCCAGAGCTCTTGCCGAGGGTGGACTTGATCTGCTTGCTCCACCAGCCTGCCTGGCCTGCGGGCTTCGCTTGCCGTCGTCTCGATTGTTCCGCCGGGAAGATGTTCACGATCGGGCTGAGATCTTTTCATTGTGCAGGGACTGCGCGAGGTTGCTCGTGTTGACAGGGCCATCGTGTTCCCGTTGCGGAGACATGCTCCCCTCGGCTTCCCGGGCGCTCGGATCGGCCGGTGCTGCCGGGGGCTGGGCGGCCAGCTGCTGGTCCTGTCAACAGGATCCTCCCGCCCAGGACTCGGTGAGCTGCGTCGTGGCTTACGAGGGGGTCGGGCGCGAGCTGCTGCTTGCGTACAAGAAGAGCCGAGCCGAAGTTTTTCTGTCCTGCATGGTGCGCCTGCTCTCACTTCGCGGAGCCCTGATCACAGGCTCCCCTTTTGCCGGGGTACGTTCAGCTGAAGAGCCGGTGGTCGTTTGCGGGGTACCCAGGCATCCTGTCGAGCGTCTGCTGCGCGGAGGTCCGGGAGGGGATCTTCTTGCCGCCGCCTTCGCTTCTCGACAGGGGCTCGTTTTTCGACGCCTGCTGCGAAAGAGAAGGTGGACGCCCAGGCAGTCGGGGTCAGGCAGGCGGCAGCGTCTGCGAAACCTGCGTGGGGTCTTTGCCGTCAGGAGGATTCGCAGATGTCCCTCTCGCGTGTTGCTGGTAGATGATGTGTTGACCACGGGCTCGACGGTAAGGGAATGCGCCGCGATCCTGAAGTCCGCGGGGGTTGAGCGAGTTGACGTATTGACGGTGGCCCGGTCTCCTGGATGGTGAGGGACCCGAGCCGTGTTCGCGAGCGGCCGATCTCAAGGTGGGGCCGGTTTCGTCCGATAAGTAGTTTATCAGCAGACTCGTTGGGAGAGCGGCAAGCCGCCGGTCCTGGCGGGTGTTTTCAGTGATTTCATCGAGCGAGCATACGATTTTTGCGACAGGACACTCTCGCCTATCTCTTCTTCGGAGCCTTCGGCTGCAGCGAGGCCTATCTGGAGGATGTACGGGAGCTGATTGAGCTGGAGTACGGTCCGCTGGATTCCCTCGGAGTCAGCCAGGTTTTTGATTTTCCCGATGCCCAGAGCTATCGAGACACAATGGGGACGGGGCTGAAGAGGCAGTTTTTCGTCTGCGAAGAACGCCATCGACAGGACTGCCTCGCGGAGGTCAAGCACGGCGCCATCGAGTTGGAGAAGCGGATCACGGCGAAGCGTCCGGCAGCTGTGGAGCGTCCGATCAATATCGATCCCGGGATCATTAACGACTGCAGAATCATCCTGGCGAGCACCAAGGACTACTCGCATCGAATCTATCGAGGCGGCGGGATCTGGGAGGAGATTACCCTGATGTACAGAGATGGAGCCTATCGGTCGCTTCCCTGGACCTACAGGGATTTTACCAACCCCGGCTATCACGAATTTTTTGAGATCTTCCGAGACCGGGTCATCCAGGAGCTTTGAGATGAATCGTATTTTTGACTCTCTTGAACTTGGCGGATGAAGGCATAGAATGGTCGCTTCGCTTGAGAGTGAAAATCCTGTCCTCGAATGCCGGCATCTCAGCCGGACAAAGAACCGGAGAGCTGGAAACATGAGTATTGAAGTAACAGATGAGCTGGTCGAGAAGATCGCGGTTCTTTCCCGTCTCGACTTGACCCGGGAAGAGATCGACGGGTTCAAGGAACATTTCGAGAAGGTGCTCCAATATGTTGGAGAGCTGCAGGAACTGGATACGGAGGGAGTTGATCCATCGCTCTTCACCAGCGAGGCCTCCAATGTTCTGCGTCCGGATGAGGGAGCGCCCAGCCTTCCTAACGAGGTAGCCCTGCGTCCATCTCCCGATAGCGAACCACCCTATTTCCTGGTTCCGCGGATCATCGAGGATGCGGAGAGCTCTGAGAGCTGACCAGCAGGATGAAGCATTGACCAAGAGCGTTTTTGATACCAGGGACAGCATTCGGGCCGGCGAGCTCACCGCCACTGCCGCGGCGGAGGACGCTCTTCGCCAGGTAGAGCAGGTCAATCCGCAGCTTGACGCGGCCACCGAGATTCTTCGCGAGGAGGCTCTTGCGCAGGCGGCTGAGCTTGACAGGCGGCTCGAGTCAGGGGAAGACCCGGGGCCGCTCGCGGGCGTTCCTTTTACCGTCAAGTCGAACATCTGCACTCTCTACGGGCGCACCTCGGCGGCCAGCAGGATTATCGAGAATCACGTCTCTCCCTATGAAGCTACCGCGGTCAGGAGGCTTCGGGAGGCAGGCGCGGTCTGTGTGGCCAAGACCAACCTGGATGAGTTCGGCATGGGCTCCTCTACGGAGAATTCCTCGATCAAGATCACGAAGAACCCCTGGAAGACAACCCATGTTCCCGGCGGTTCGAGCGGCGGGGCCGCGGCGCTCTGCTCCGCTACCCGGGGGATGCTTCATCTCGGCTCCGACACGGGCGGCTCGATTCGCCAGCCGGCTGCGTATTGCGGGGTAACCGGCCTGAAGCCGACCTATGGCCGGGTCAGCCGCTACGGCCTGCTGGCATTCGCCAGCTCGCTTGACCAGATCGGTCCGCTGCAGCATTCGGCTCTCGAGTGCGCTCTCGTCCTGGAGGCGATGGCCGGCGTCGATGAGATGGATTGCACCAGCAGGAACGTCGAGGTGAAGGACTATGTCGAGAGCGCCTCCCGGGACATTTCAGGGATGCGTCTCGGGATCGCCCCCGAGCTCTTTCCTGAGGGGGTTGGCTCGGAGGTTCGGGAGCGGGTAGAGCAGGCGATCGAGGTTCTCAGGGGGCTGGGGGCCGAGGTGAAGGAGATCTCTCTTCCCAATGCGCGCTATGCCAACCCGGCCTACGTCCTGGTGTCCGCCGCCGAGGCAAGCTCGAATCTTGCGCGTTACGATGGGGTCCATTTCGGACACCGAACGAAGGAGGCTGAGGACCTGACCGCGCTCTACAAGAGTTCGAGGGCCGAGGGCTTCGGTCCAGAGGTGAAGAGAAGGATCATGATCGGCTCCTTTGTTCTCAGCTCGGGCTACTATGACGCCTTCTACCTGAAAGCGCTGAAGGTGAGGAAGCTGATTCGGCAGGATTTCGAGACGGCGCTCGGCGAGGTGGATGCGGTTGTCTGTCCGACCTCTCCCATTACCGCGTTTCCCATCGGTGAGCGAATGGATGACCCCATGAAGCTCTATGCCGTTGATGTGCTGACGGTCCCGGCCAACCTGGCATCTCTTCCCGCTCTCAGCCTGCCCTGCGGTCTTTCCGGGGATGGGCTTCCGATCGGTATGCAGCTCTACGGCAGGGCGATGGAAGATGATGTGGTGCTCAGGATTGCCAACGCCTTCCAGTCTGAGACCGAGCACCATCTCCAGGCGCCTGCGGTGAACGCCTGGGGCGGGGAAGGAGAAGCCTGATGTGCGCTGAAAAGAAATTCGACCCGCTTGAGAACTCGGCCTATGAGGCGGTAGTTGGACTCGAGGTCCATGTCCAACTGAACACCAGTACGAAGATGTTCTGCCGCTGCGAGAACAGGTTCGGGGCGGAGCCCAATACCAATGTCTGCCCGGTCTGTCTCGGCTGGCCCGGCGCTCTGCCCTATGCCAACAGGGAGGCGATTGAGCAGTCCCTCCGCGCGGTGCTCGCCTGCGGCTGCGAGGTGGGGGAGTTTTCCAAGTTCGACCGCAAGAATTACTACTATCCCGATTTGCCGAAGGGCTACCAGATCTCTCAATACGATCAGCCGCTGGGCCTTGGCGGACAGGTGGATTTTTTTCTGGATGGAGAGAAGGCGGGAGTTCAACTCACGAGAATCCATCTTGAGGAGGATGCGGGCAAGAACACCCATGTCGCAGGTCGTCCAGTCAGCTTCGTGGATCTTAACAGGGCGGGCACGCCTCTGCTCGAGATCGTCACAGAGCCGGACATCTCTTCGGCGGCTGAGGCGGGGGCGTTTCTGCGCAATCTCCGGCTCATCATGCTCTATCTCGGAGTGTCGGACTGCAATATGGAGGAGGGATCCCTGCGTTGTGACGTGAATATTTCGATTCGGCCAAAGGGAGCCCAACACCTCGAGACCCGGGCGGAGATCAAGAATCTCAACTCATTCAACTTCATCGAGAAGGCGCTGCATTACGAGATTTCCAGGCAGATCGACCTGAAAGAGCGTGGCGAGGAGGTGGTGCAGGAGACCAGGCTCTACGATCCGGAGCGAGATGAGACTCGCTCGATGCGAGGCAAGGAGGCGGAGCATGACTACCGGTATTTTCCCGAGCCGGACCTGACGCCTGTGACCTTTACCAGGGAACAGCTCGAGGACATTCGCTCCGGCCTTCCGGAGCTGCCGGTCGCTCGCCTGCAACGATATACCTCCGAGCTGGGGCTCGAGGATTATCCCGCCGGCCTGCTTGTGCGTGATCACGAGGCCGCGATCTTCTTTGACGCCTGCATCGAGCTCTATCCGAAGGCGCGTTTGGTGGCCAATTGGATCCTCAACTCGCTGAAGGAGGAGGCCAATTCCCGCAAGACCGGGATCTCTTCCCTCGGCCTCGAGCCCGGACGGTTTGTTGACCTGGTCAAGGCCGTTGACGCGGGTGTTGTGAGCTCACAAAAGGGGAGGGACGTTCTGAAGCCGATGCTCGAGAGCGACAAGCCGGTGGTTGAGATCATCAGCGAGCTGGGGCTCGAGCAGATCAGCGATGATTCTGAACTTCGTGAGCAGGTGGAGAAGGTGCTCTCCGAGCATCCCGGGCCGGTTGAAGATGTTCGCGCCGGCAAGAAGAACTCGGTCAATTTCCTTGTCGGGCAGGTGATGAAGGAAACCCGGGGAAAGGCGAATCCTGGCAAGGTCGCCGAGATGATAGGCGAAATACTTTCAGCGTGATTCCTGACGCTCCTGGCCGTAGAACTTCCGCTGGCGGATTTTCAGAAGGTTCCCGGGATAGAATCCCCGTCTTCCTGCGGTAGAATATTCAAATGAGAACACCTCACTCCATCCCAGTCGGATTATCGCGCTGGAAATCAACCGCTCGGGGCGTCAGGCCACTGGCCGGATTCCTTGCCGTATTGAGTCTCCTGCTCAGCACGGCGTTTGCGTCTTCTCTCGGCGCGGAGGAGCCGGAGGGGGGCTGGAAATCTGCCGAGAACCGGCTCAAGAAATCGATCCTCGCGAAGAATTTCGAGGTTGCCCGGGGCATTGTGTCCGAGCTGGCCGAGACCAACGAGGTCCGCGGCTACAAGCTCATTATCAAGTACGCCCTGGGAGGTCACAACTACGAGCTCGACCGGCTGGCCGGCAGGACTCTCGTCGCGGTTGAATCATCCAATATTCGCAAGGAGGTCTGCGCCGAGGTCGCCAGGGGAAAGAACTCGAAGACCAAGATCATCCTCCTTGCCGTCCTGAGGAGATGGAGCGATGACGCCCTGGCGATGAAGACGCTGCATGGCGCGCTTCGAAGTCCCCGCAAGGAGGTCGTCTTCACCGCCCTGCGCTGGATCAGGGATCTGGAAAATCCCGAGCTTTCGATGGAGCCTCTTATCGATGAGCTTGCGCGCCGCGAGAAAAAACCTCACGATCGGGTCTACTTCGACCTGCAAAAAGCTCTCGAGGAGCTCTCCGGGTACAAGTTCAAGGTCTCCATAGACTGGCGTAATTTCTGGAAGGGCAGGAAGGGCGGAAAGAAGCCTCCGCCGAAAAAAGAAACCGAGAGCCGTACGGTCCTCTACAAGAGGCCCAGCTTCTTTTCGGTCACTGTCGATTCCGACAGGGTGCTCTTCATCATCGATGTCAGCGACAGCATGAAGATCATGGATACCGTTATCCAGAAACCCAGGCGCCCTCCAGAGGAACCCGGTCGCAAGGGACGGACGGTGGTGGTCAAGCCTGATGGCGCCTCAGGGAGCGAGAAGGCTCCAGTGGATAAGCTGAAGCGTGTGGCCAGGATTACGCGGGTCAAGCATGAGTTGCTGAAGACTCTCGCTGGGCTGCCGGCGCATGTACGTTTCGGGATCATGGACTTCAATCACCAGGTAGGATTTTTTGGATCGCCTCCTCCTCCGGCTCCCACCCTGGATAAGCCTATTCAGCACGCCCAGACGCCTGCACTCGTGTTCGCCTCGAAAACGAACAAGCAGAAGGCCGCGGACTGGGTTCGCAAACTGAGACCATCGGGCGCCACCCGAACGGACCTGGCAATGTCCAGGGCCTTCGGGATTCCCGACATTGACACGATCTACCTGCTGACCGATGGTACGCCCAGGGATGAGAAGAACCAGAAGATCGCTCCGGAACTCGTCCTGGCGATAGCGAAGATGCAGAATCGCTTTCGCAAAGCGAGGGTTCACACAGTTGGCTTCGCCCAGGCCGGCTTTACCATGCAGAAGCTCTGCCGTGACCTCGCGGGGCAGAACGATGGTAAGTGCGTTCTCCTTGAGTAGCCTGCCGGTTACTGGCTGCCGGTGAAGAGGAGCTCGGCAACCTTTGAGCTGCCGTAAAAGAGAGCTGCCCAGAGCGCAGCCCAGAACGGCAGGCTGACCAGGTTTTTCAGCATGCTGGACCTGGCTGGCAGGGGGCTCTCCACGCGGGCGCGAGAGATCGCGGGCTTCGGTTCCTGGTCGGACCTGGCCAGCGGCGGCTGAGTGACGGAAACCTGCGGCCGGTCGGCCAGCTCGATTTCCGGCTGATAGTCTCCCTGGATTTCCACGACTTCGGCGCTGGGCTCGAAATTCGAGATCACCGGATCGATTTCTTCCGGGTCGCTGGGCCGCTCGGCAGGGTTCTTCTCCAACATCCTTCCGAGCAGATCCGAGACATCCTCTGGAATATTTGAATCGATGAGGTTGGCGGGGGCGGGTTTGAGTTCGCGATGTTTTTCGAGGATCTCCCTGGTTTCACCCTGTCCCATGGCCGGGCCGCCGGTGAGAAGATGGTAGGAGATCGCCGCGATCGAATAAGCCAGGGTCTTTTCTCTCTGCACGGATCCGGACTCGCCATCTTCTGAGAGTTCCGGCGGCAGGTAGTTCGTATAGGCCGGCAGATGACGGAGGGATCCGTCGAGGAAGCCCAGGAGGGTCGGCAGTTCGAGGGCGGCGGCTGAGAGGATCCGGCCCGCTCCGCTTTCTGCCTGGACCTGGAATTGGGTGAGGTTCATTGGAAGGCAGATCCCGGGTATTTCTTGCCTGGCCAGGGTGATCAGCAGCAGTTGGCGGACCAGGTCGAGCCGCGCAGCCAGGGGTTCGGAGAGGATCTCTGCGAGCCCATCTCCGAGCGAGGGTCCGCCGTGTGATTTCAGGACCAGGTAGCTCTTGTTGGTGTCGGAAAATTCCGAGGAGACGATCGCATTGATATGGTCCTGCTTCAGGCGCGCTGCCGATTTTACGGCATCCTGGACCTGGTCGAGGAGCTCGCCTGTCGGAGCCTGGCCCCCGGCAAAGAGGTCTACCCGCACGGCCCGGTCAAGCGCCGCCTGGTAGGCGTGGTATACGAAGACGCCGCCTTCTTCGCGCTCTGTTTCAAGAAGGCGCGCGCCGTAGATCTCCCGACGCGGCGGCGGCAGGTTCTCCTTCTCCTCAAAGACCAGCAGGGAGTTACCTATCTGGATAGTTGCCTGATCCTGCAGACGGCCTTGATCAACCTTCTCGCCATTGAGCAGGGTCCCATTGGAAGAGCCAAGATCCTGGATCAGCCAGTTGCCGGAGGCTGGCATGATTTGGGCATGTTTGCGAGAGCACCGGTTGTCATCGAGGCAGACTTCGGTATCCTCGCCTCTTCCAAGGACAGTAGGATCCTTGCGGGAAAAGACAGCATAGGCTTCTCCCTCATTCTTTCCTTTTCTTACGCGTAGGACAGGCATCGTTCCAGTATTATACTCAATTACGAGCACCTTATCTCGCCGGAGGCGGTATTGATCGATAATAGGGCAGATTCTCTGAGCCTTGTCAGGCGCTGCGCCCAGATTCTTGATGAGAACAAGCTCTCGGATATCGAGATATTCGAGGTCGGTGGCACGATCCAGATCACGGACTATTTCGTGATCGCCACGGGGTTGACTTCGCGTCATTTGCTTACCGCGGCGGCAGATCTCAACAAGGAGCTTCGAGTGTCGGGAATCGTCGATGAAAAGAACGCGAATTTCCACAAAGAGGGGCATCATGGGAGGGATGGACGCTGGGTTCTTCTTGATCTCGACAGGGTCGTGGTGCATTTGTTCCTGGAGGAGAGCAGGAAGTATTATGACCTGGAGCTGCTGTGGGGCGATTGTCCCAGAGTTGATTGGGAGCCGACTGTCCGGCCGACCGCCAGCAGCTGAAGCTGTTTTTCCCCAGCCTGTCGCCTGGCAGAGATGATGTGGAGACTGGAATCCGTCAGATGCAATCTGTTGAGAGGTTGACCCGGAGCGCGAAGGAAACCTTTGAGGTTGCCCGCCAGCTTGGCGAGGAGCTTGCGGGCGGTGAGGTGCTTGCCCTGGTTGGTGACCTGGGGGCCGGCAAAACGACCTTTACCCGAGGGCTGGTCTGCGGGACGGGTTGCGAAGAATACATGCGGGTCAACAGTCCGACCTATGTCCTGGAACAGGTCTACCAGGGACGAATCCCGGTGCGCCACTACGATGCCTATCGCCTGGACAGCCCGTATGAGCTGGAAGACCTCGGCTTCCAGGAGGCCCTCTCAACTGAGGCCGTCCTGGTTATCGAATGGGCGGACAGGGTCCAGTCTCTCCTGCCCGCTGACAGCCTGCTCCTGGAGCTGTCTTTCGCCAGTCAGGATGGGGCCGGAGAGGGGCCAGGCAATACTCGTTTGCTGAGGTTCAGTTCAGCTGATGGTTCCTGGGAGAGACGGCTGGCTGGCCTCCGCCGCGGGGCCGATAATGAGTGAGCTTCGGTTTTCTCCCGCGGCCAGGCTGGGTTGGAACCATCGGCCCGCTGAATCGCATGGATTGCGGGCTTGCCGGAGCCAGGACAGAAAATATTGTGGAGGTAGATTCTTCCTTTCACGAGAATCGTTCGAGACCGGAATTTTTTTCTATAGGGATAGTCGCGATAGGGGTTTACGGTCAGTGCCATCCGGTCGATAGTACAAAGAGGTAGATAAAGATTTCGATGCCAGATAATCCATCTGATTTTACTCCTGATGGGCTTGAAGAGCCGACGCAGCCTGCGGGGCAGGAAGCTGCCGCATCATCCCGGCAGCTTTTCAGCGGGATCTCCATGCGCGGCCCGGTCGAGGAGTTGGAGAGAGTCTATCAGAATCGCGCTCGCGGCTTGAAAAGCTCGGGTAGCCAGGAGCAGATTGACCGCTTGTCGAGAGGCTTTGAGATTGCCAGGGAGCGGCTCTCTGATGCCCTGGTGCACGAAGGGGAGCCTGGCGGTCAGGCTGATGCCGTGCAGGATGAGGGAGGCGAGGGACTGGACGGATGATCATTCGATCCATCAATGCCGAGAACTTTATGAAGTTCTCCCGGCTGAACCTTTCGAGCCTCCCGGGTAGCGGCGTCATAGGAATCATCGGCCCCAACGAGTCCGGCAAGAGCACGATAGGCGAGGCTATTCTCTTCGCGTTCTTCGGGCGTACAAAGATGTCGAAAGAGTGCCCTCTTGAGAGCCTGATCCATTGGGGCAGCGAGTTCATGCGCGTCGAGATCGATTTTATTCTTCGCGACCGCGAGCAGGGGCGTCGCCATCTGCGTATTTACAGGGAGATCGATCGGTTCGGAACCAACTATGCGAAAATTCTGGAGCTGCCCGGAAAGGAGGAGGTCGCCCGGGGGAATCTTGAGGTGACAGCTTTTATCCAGAGCCAGGTCGGTTTTGATTTTTTCGAATTCCAGCACGCATTTTATCACGACCAGTACGGTAGCCGGCTGGTTGATGATTCGCAGCGCGAATTTCTCGAGAAGATGACCGGCGTTCGCCAGATGGACAGCGCCACCAGGAGGATCAAGACCGAGATAGAACAGCTCGAGCGCGAGTTCGGTCACTACCAGAAGGATATTGGCCGCAACCTGAAGCAGATTGAACATTTCTCCCGGACTGTCGAAAAAATTCCAGATCTTCGCGAAGAGGAGGAGGGAACGATCTGTGAATACGACAGGGTAAAGGAAACGGCTGAACTTCATTCGCGGACCAGGGAGGCTTACAGCGGCCTGCTGGGTTCAGGGAACAGCTCAGGCCAGCGCTTCGCCCAGCTCGCAGCGGCGAGGGGTGCCCAGTTGGAGGAGGGCATCTCCGCCCTCCTGGATGATTACAGGACGCTGCAGTCGCGCTGCGCCGAAGGAGAGCTGGATGATGCCAGGCTGGCGGAGGAGGCCGGCAGGATCACCGGAGCTCTCGAGAAGACGAATGAATTCCTGGAAGCCTACAGGGATCTGCGGCGAACGTTTATTGAGGCGAGGGAGACGTTGGAGTCGGATCTCTACGGAGGAGACGAGGGCTCCCTGAAGGCGAGACTTAACGAGCAGGAGCTGGAGCGCGCGGGGCTTGCGGCTACTCTCAAGGGACGTTTCAAATGGTTTTTTGGCGGCCTCACTCTCTTTGTGATTTTTGGCGGACTTGCGGCGGCCTTCGCCTTGAGTCCAGGGCTGCCGGAGAAGACAGGACTGCTTGAGGGAATCAAGCCAGCCTATCTGAGCCTGGCTTGTGGAGTGGCGGGGCTGCTTGGTTTCGTTCTGTTCCTGGTGAAGTATGTTGGCTACCGGGGGTTTGAAGCTCGCCGGGTGACCATAGCTAAAAACATTTCCATTCTGAAAAAACAGATCCAGGATACGAAATCGCGCATCAGGGATTGTCTCAGGCTTGAAGAGCTCAAGGATTCGGGGTCGCCGCGCGATTACGTCGAGGCCGCCTCCGAGGTCGCCTCCGGCGCGGCTGAAAAACGCCTGGAGGAGTTCCGCGGCAGGTATTCAGCCCTCCTGGGTATGGATACGGATCAAGACTTCGGTGACTATACCGACCTGATTCGCAAGCAGATGGAAAACGAGAAATCCTGCCATAAACGCATCCGAAATCTGAGCCAGGGATGCGCTAATAAGCTCAAGGACAGCGAGGCTAAGCTGAAGAAGGCCCAGAGCTCCAGGGACCGGATTGGTAATGAGCTGCGCGAGGCTGAGGGACAGCTGGCGAAGAAGGAGACTCTCGAGGAGAAGGTCGCCGAGTTTGAGAGCGCCGCGTTAAAGATCCGGCGGGATATAGATGACAGACGCATCGCGTGTGAGCTTCTGCAACTCTGCAGCGCGACGACCCGTGAGAAGGTCGGCCCAACCTTGAGCAGCTATCTCAAATGTATTCTTCCAAGGCTGACCGAGGGCAGGTATCGGGATGTCAAGCTGGACCCCGAGCTCAATATCCAGGTCTTCGCCGATGATCGCAGCGATTTTATTTCCGCTATTGAACTCAGCGGCGGCACCAACGAGGCCCTGATGCTCGGCCTGCGGTTGGCCCTGTCCCAGGCGCACGTGACCTCCCGCGCCCGGCAGCAGCAGTTCATGTTTCTTGATGAGCCTTTCAAGATGATGGATAGCACGAGAGTCGTCGGCGCGCTCGAATCCCTAGGGAAGCTCAGCGAAGAGCTGCGCCAGTTCTTTGTCGTTCAGCCGCGGTGCGAGCAGGAGCAGGTCGATGTCCTTGATCATGTCATCCGGACTTCGGTTGAATTGACCGAACTCGAAATTGATTTCAGCTCCGTAGCGCCGGGTGAATCGTTTGACGCCAGCTAGGTCGGGGGAGTTTCATTCCTGTCGCAATGGTTCAGATTATCCTGACGGGTCCTACAGCTAGCGGCAAGGGGAGCGTAGCCTTCGAGCTGGCGAAACGCATGGAGGCGTCGATTGCCTGCATGGATTCGATGAAGATCTATCGCGAGATGGACATCGTGACAGCCAAGCCTCCGCAGGAGCGCCGGGACCGGTGCCAATATCACCTGATCGACCTGATCGAGCCGGAGGAGTCCTTCAGTGTCGGCAGGTACCTGCCTCTGCTTGAAGAATTGCTCGAGTCGGAGACGGCCGCCGGGCGGCCGCTGGTGATTGCCGGGGGGACCGGCCTGTACCTCAAGGGGTTTCTCGATGGACTTGTCCAGGGGCCCGGGGCGAATTGGGAGCTAAGGGATCGGTTGACGGCGGAGGCTAAAGAGAGCGGGTCAGCGAGCCTCTACGCACGTCTGCAGGAGGTTGATCCTGTAGCCGCGGCGAAGCTTTTACCAAGCAATGAGCGCCGGATTATCAGGGCTCTCGAGTTTTTTGAGAGCTCGGGGCAGCCCCTTGGTGATTCCTGGGAATGGAAGGGCTCTCCCCGGCCTCGCGGGGATACCGTTCTCTTCGGTCTCGGGTGGGAGCGAGAGGCTCTCTATACCAGGGCGAATGAGAGGGTCCTGGCGATGGTCGAGCAGGGGCTCTTTGCGGAGTGTGAGGGGTTGCTGAGTCGTGAGCCTCCTCCGGGGCGCAGCGCCTCGCAGTGCATCGGTTTGCGGGAGATAAGGGAGGGGCTCAAGGCTGGAGACAGCCGCGGGGCCATCATCGAGACGATCCAGAAGAACACCCGGAACTTCATCAAGCGCCAGCTGACCTGGTTCCGGAAGATGGATGTCGAGTGGCTGTCTGCAGGGGAAGAACTGGAGCCAGCCAGGGTAGCCGAGGCCATTCTTGCCAGGCTGGCCTGAGGAGCCAGAGCTCCTGACCGGTTGGCAAAAAAAGAACGGGAACCCGGAAAACCGGGCTCCCGCCTTTTCCTCGTTTTCTTATATTACCCTGAGAGGGCAGGACGATCAGTAGTCGAGTTCGCGGGGGTATTCTTCCATGTCGAAGAGAACCCTGTCGAAGTCCGCATGGAACTCATGGAGGTCGTCAAGGATCGTACGGATACGACGCTTGTGATGCGGCCAGCTATAGATCGTAGGCTCGGTAGTCATGCAACCCGAGGTTACCAGGATACTGAGCATGCCAACACAGAGGAGTAATTTCTTAAGCATATCAACTGTGGACTGCAGTCATTCGGACCGCAGAATTCCTTATATCAGGACTGAGCCTTTTCTTAGACCAGTCAAACTCGTTTGGCCTAGCCGGTTCCGGGAGATCAGCCAGAGATCATCCCAGCGCTCCAGGGACACCCTCCCTGGTTTTTTTGCGCCAAACTTGCTTCATTACGTACGGTTATTCGCAAAACAATACTAAAGACCTATTCTGTGGCGGTCTTCCCATAATGTCAAGTCGCCTGAAGGTCTCCAATAAGTTGTTCATCGGTATTCAGCAGAGTGTTTCCCTACCAAATCCCACCTGAATAAGCCAATTACGGCCGAATCGGAACATGTCGGTCGTTATCGGCAAGCCAGGCTCCATGCAGTTTTTCAGCCGTTAAAGGGGAAAAAACTTCGCAAGGGCAACCAGGCAGGCGGGAAAACTCAATAAACTCTGCTTAAAACGGCTTTTTCAGCCGGTTCAGAAGTGTTCAAAGCCGTTTCCGGTCAACTGTTTAAGACTACCCGATGAATCGATTTTGAGCCACAAACCGGGCTGATCTGAGGTGACGGTCCCGATGCGTGTCATGGGTAGATCGAATTTTCTGTCGAAAGCCTTCCTGCGGGTCGTGGTGGCCCTTCCGGGGGGGATGGCGAGGAGGAGCTCATAATCTTCTCCTCCCTCAAGAACTGTCTGGCAGGGCGATCGATTTACCTTCGAGCATAGTTTGCCCAGGGGCTCCAGGGTCTCTATCGCTTGCTTTTCCAATACGATTCCGATTTCCGGTCTGCCCTGGTTTGAACTCGAATTCAGCAGGTGGAGAAGATCTTTGTAGAGGCCATCGCTGAGGTCAATCGCCGCATGGGGGAGCCAGGTTCGTCCGAGGGCGGCGGCTTCGACAATCCGTGCTCGGGGGTTTTTGAAGGCCGCGACCGCCTGGCGGATTTCCGGGGACGATGAGTTGCCGAAGATCCGATCCCGGAGGTGGAGGAGACCAAGGTTGGCAAGGCCCGGAGTTCCTGTGACCCAGAGCTCGTCGCCAGTGCGCAGTCCATCTCTGCTGGTGATGTCCGATTCACGGGCCTCTCCGATGCAGGTGATTGTGATGGAGAGGGGGCCGCGGCTGATGTTGCCGCCTGCAATGAGAGCGCCGTAGTCTTCGCAGGCCGCTGCGATTCCACGATAGAGTTTCCTGAAGTAGTTTTCAGTCCGTTCGGACTCCAGCAGAAGTGAGACGAGGACAAGGGCTGGGCGCGCGTTCATCGCCGCCAGGTCACTGATGCTGGAGCTTACGGCCCGTCTGCCGATTTCCTCCGGGCTGAGCCAGCCCGGCAGGAAGTGGGTGCCTTCGCTCTGGCTGTCGACGGTCAGGACCGCGCGGTAGCCCCGCCGGGGCTTCCAAACGGCCGCATCGTCGCCGATTCCGAGTGAGAGTCTATTGGCAGGGGGCGGCCCCAGGAGCTTGTTGATCCAGTCGATACGACGGCCCTCGATGCTTTTATCCACCGCCAGCTTTTTTGTTTTCCGGTTTTTCTTCTCAGCCATCAGTGTCCTGGAGATTGCGAGGTCAGGCAGCCATCGGGGCAGGTCTACTTTTTATCTGTTCTGAGCCAGATAGGGAAGGGGGCAGAGGCGGCATTGCTGAGTTGACAACCCCTTTCATGCTGATTTAACTGGTCGGTATGAGTCTTCTAATGGTTATCCTTGCGGAGCGCGGCAGGTTGTCGTTTTTGCAGGCCGCCTTTGTCGCCGGTTGCATCGTATGCCTCTTCACCGGGGAGAGAGGCTTTGCGGCGGACCATGAACAACTGCGCCAGGAGGGGGCTCGGCACTACAGCGCCGGCCGTTATTTTCAGGCCATTGAAGCTTTTGAGAAGGCTCTCGCAGGCGCTCCCGAGGAGGCCAGGGAATCTGTTAAGGGCGACCTGGCTCACGCGCTCGCCGGTCTCGGGTTTGAATACCTCAGTGAGTCCGAGGGAAGAATGGCTGAGGAAACTTTTCGCAAGGCCATTGGGGTCAGCGAGGACTACTACGCGAACTTTGGTCTCGGCTACCTTTTCTTTACGCGGCGGGAGGATGGCGAGGCTCGAACCTATCTCCTGTCTTCGCTGGGTTCCCGGAGAGATTACGCGCCTACTCACAAGCTCCTGGGATTGCTGGATTACAGGAAAGGATTGACGAAGGAGGCCATTGACCGCCTTTCCTTGTCGTTGCGGCTGGACCCTGCAGATGATGAATCAGCGTTTCTCGTCAAACGGTTGAAGTCAGAATTGGGTGTCGTGAGTAAATTTCCATCCGTTGGACTCAAGCATTTCAAGCTTCGCGTCGACCCGAAAATACCCGGGAAACTGGCTACCCGACTGCAGGTCGAATTGGAGAGGGTCTATACCGAGCTTGGCAAGGCTCTCGGTGTCTGGCCGAGTGTTAAGGTTCCTGTGGTGCTTTATTCCCAGGGCCGTTTTTACGAGGCGACAGGCTCACAGCACTGGGTGGGAGGGTTTTACGATGGGCAGATCAAGTTGCCGGTGCCGACCGTGTCAGATGAGAAGGATCCAGCCTTCAGGAAGCTGCTCGAGGTGGTGCGGCATGAATATGCCCACCTGCTTGTTCTCAAAATTTCAGCCGAATGTCCTATGTGGCTGAATGAAGGAATTGCCCAGTATTTTGAGGCATCCTATAAAAGGGATGCGGTGTATGGCCGCCTCAAGGAATCCAGGGAGGCCAGGATACCGCTCAAAAAGATGCCGGCGCGTCTTGGGAACATCGACGATGTCGAATTGGCCCGGTGGGTCTATCTCCAGGGACTGGGCTTCGTGGAGTTCCTGGCCGAGAAGTACAGGCCTTTTCGTTTGAGGCTTCTGTTGCGGGCTATAGCTGAGGAGCATTCAGCAGCCGAGGCCTTCGAGCGGGTCTACGGGCGTTCTACCGAGGATCTCGAGAAGGAATGGTGGGCCAGGGTCGAGAAACCCGGGAAATGAGAAAACCGGGCAAGGAAGGAAGGATGTTCCCTTGCCCGGTTCTCTGAAGACTTAATATTAATTTGACGTGCGGGCGACTATGCCGGTTTTGCAGGCTTCTATACTGCGGGCGAGGCGGTCAGGCCTGGCATTCACAGGTCTTTCAGGCGAACTGGAAGCATCGGTGGAGGTGCTTCTCCTGGCGGCGACCTTCTGGTAGCCGAGATCCTTGAGAATATCGAGAACCTCTGACCACGAGAGGAAGAGCTTCTTCTTCTCGTTCTTGTAATTTTCAATCGCCTTGATGAACTCAAGTTGTTCTGTAGAAAGTGATTCGAGCATCGATGCTCCTCCTTCATATTTCCGCTGAGTACTCTGTTCGAAATGAACTGCCCAGGCAGAAAGATGGCCGTGGATCAGTGTCTCATCAGTTCCGGTTTTTCCCCGGGTGACGGCCTGCCACAATCCGTTTTAACTGCCCAAACCCTTTTTCCTTACTAACCTATCGTCTTTCGGCTCCAACTACTTGAGGTCTGCTCTGAAAGACGATTCAGGCCTGATTCAGGAAACCCTTTGCAGGTGGATGTTTACGACTGGAAATCGAGATTTCAGGCTTGTCAGCATGCAAGGATTTGATATATCCTTTTTTTTATCTTAACTATTACCCTGATAAGACAATACGGCACTTTCTGTTGACCTTGTTTAAGGTCGTTCGAGTTTTTGATCGTTGAAGTGCCTGTGTTTTGCTTCTGAGAAGCATGGAGTAGGAAGGTTGTTTGGGCGACTTTTAATCCACTCCAGGGTGCTGGCGGACTCTAGGAGGCTTTAATGCAGACAGTTACAAAGCGTGAACTGGTACAGCGGATCGCTGAAAAGACTGGAATTCAGCAGATTAGCGCCAAGGAAGTGATTCAAGGTTTTCTCGATGAGATCATCATCGAGTTGGCTAGAGGTAATCGCCTGGAATTCAGGGATTTCGGTGTTTTCGAGCCGAAGGAAAAGGCCAAGCGAGTTGCGCGTAATCCCAGAACGGGTGAGCGGGTCGAGGTACCTGCAAAAACGACTGTTAAGTTCAAGGTTGGGCGTCTGATGAAGAAAAAGATTCAGAAAGACGCTGAGGAAGAAGCCCCTGCCGCAGCGCCTGAGCCCGCCGCAGCGCCTGAGCCTGTCGCAGCGCCTGAGCCCGCCGCAGCGCCTGAGCCTGTCGCAGCACCTGAGCCCGCCGCAGCGCCTGAGCCTGCCGCAGCGCCTGAGCCTGCCGCAGATCCTGAGTCTGCTCCAGCAGATGATTCCGCAGGAGACGGTTCCGAGGCTGGCAGTGAGGACTCCTCGAGTGCTTACAATCCAGCTCCCTGATTGGTTGAAATGTGAGAAGTTGGAATACAGAGGTCCGCCTGGGCGGGCCTCTTTGCGTTATTGGGAATAAATACTGTGTGTCTTGGGGCACATGGGCCTACAATCCCCACAGCGGGCCTGGCTGGGACTTATTTTCCAGGCCTGGATGCGGTTAAACAGGTTGGGGGCGGCGGTTAAATCTTCAGGAGGATCACGATGCGCAACTCTATCTTGATGCTTGGAACGGTCATTCTGCTTGCTGGTTGCGGAGATGGCGGGCTTGGCGGCTTTCCGCAGGTCTATCCGGAGGCTCCTGCGGGCAGGAAATTCGTCGATGTCCTCGGTGCGGCCGAGGCGGTCGTCAAGGAGCATTATCCGATGGCGGCGACCTCGATCAGGAGCCAGCACATCCTGGCGCTGAGCAAGGTTGGGCTCCTGGGAGGAGCCAAGTCTCAGAAGCAGGTTACGGTATATGTGCGCAAGACCTATACCGGCCACTGGCAGCCCGAGGTGACGATTCGGTTACTGACGCAGGTGAACGAGCCTCGCCCTGGCGTATCCGATCCTTCCAGCGTCTCTGTGCCGAAGTCTCGGCCGATAGCCGGAAAAGCCGAGTGGCAGACCTTGCAGACCCTTCCCGTCGAGGAGGTGAAGCTCACCGAGGCGATCTACGCGCGCCTGAACAGCTGAGCTTCTATTTTTGAACAAAGACGGGCCCATAGCTCAGTTGGTCAGAGCAGCAGACTCATAATCTGACGGTCCTTGGTTCGAGTCCAAGTGGGCCCACCAGGTCAAGGCCTGTCGCGGCGATTCGCCGGGCAGGCCTTTTTTTCCCGGAGATCGCCTCCAATAAATAATTTGCTCATTTACTATTCAGCATGCGACCTTTTCCGGGAAGAGACCGGTCATGAGTGAAGAAACCACAACGGTAGACCTCGACAAGATTCCAGCCACCCGGCAGCAGGTCTCGCGTCTCTATTTCGCGGGGCTGCTCGACCGGGAGGCGCGGCTGTACGCCTTTGAGCTTCTCAATCCCAGGCGTCTCTGGACGGTGTGGGCATCGAGACTCCTGCTGGTTCTGGGGGCGGCGCTTATCCTGGCAGGGATCATTTTTTTCTTCGCCGCCAATTGGAACAGTTTCTCGGGCCTGGTGAAGCTGGGCGGCATCGAGGCCGGCCTGGTCCTGTGTCTCGCGGGCGCCTGGCTCTACGGCCTCGAGCGCTTGAGCGGCAAGGTCCTGCTCCTGGGGGCCGGTGTGCTGGTGGGTGTTTTCCTCGCTGTCTTTGGCCAGGTCTATCAGACCGGGGCCGATGCGTGGGATCTCTTCGCCCAGTGGTCGGCCCTGATTTTCGGCTGGGTCCTGCTGGCCCGGTTCGTTCCCTTGTGGGGTGTCTGGCTCGTGGTGACAAACCTGGCTGTTTCCCTGTTTGTCGTACAGGCTGGTTTCCTCAGAGGCGATGCTGAAATCAACCTGGCCGCTATCCACGCGGTTCTCAATGGGGCGGTCCTCATCGCGCGGGAGCTTGCCTGCTCCCGGGGTGTCAGCTGGCTCCAGGGCAAGTGGACGCGCCTGCCGCTTGTTTTCGCAGTGCTGTACGCGCTGTTGATTCCTGTGCTGGCAAGCATCTTTGATTATGAGCAGGAGTATGTGTTCAGCCTTCTCATCGGGCTTGGCGGGGGAGCGTTTATTTACTGGTTCTATCGGTTCAGGACCAGGGACATGTGGTGTTTTTCCGCTGCCTGTCTTTTCTGGACTCTCATTGTCGAGGTGTGTGTCGCCCGGGCGGTATTTGAGGGATCCCAGGGCGGCGATGCGCCGACGCTGCTCTTTATGGCGATGGTTACCATCGGGCTTTTCGCCGGGGCCTGTTGGCACGTTATGAAGGTTCTCAAGGAGCCCGCGGCCGAAACTGAAAAAACCACGGCAGCCGGGGGGGAGAAAGATGTCTGAGTACCAGGCTCAATATACGATCCCGGGCCTCCTCGCCAGGCTGCAGAGCGAGGGGCAAATCGAGGACAGGGAGAAGGCGTCTGGGTTCATCAGGAATCTGCACACCCGCGATGACCCTCCGCTCTACCTGCGCGCTCTCATCGGCCTCGGCGCATTCATCTCTTCGCTCTTCCTGCTCGGTTTTCTTTTCACAAGTGATCTTATCGACGAGGATGGACCTTTTCTTGTCTGGGGACTGGCCTTTATTGCCGCCGCCTTTGGACTGTGGAAGCGGTCGCAGAAGGGGGAGGATGCTTCCTTCCCGAAGACTTTTCTTTCCGTGTTGTCCTTCACCTGGATGGCGGTGGGCAAGACCCTCTTCGTGCTGGAGTTTTCTGAAGCCTTCGATGAATGGGGGATCTTCTTCGGGCTGGGCCTGATCACCGCCGCGACCTATTTCGTCTACCGGCTGACGATCGACCGTTTCCTCTCCTGCCTGGGTGTCTGCTGCGCGTTGACAGTCGCGATGACCGAAAATGGATTTTTCAACAGGGGAGATCTCGAGGGGATTCTTCCCATGGGTCTGAGCCTCTGCGGGCTGGCCTCCCTGCAGGCCTCCCTGGCCGCCTATCTTCTCAGCGGGCGGGTGGGCCGTAAGTTCCTGCCGATGGCCTACGCCCTGGTGGGGGGGCTGACGGTCAACGTATTTCTGCTGACCCTGCAGGGCCCCAGCCTCGAAGAGAGCTCGGGTTTTCCATTCGTGATGGTGCTCGGCCTGTTGCTGGCCGCGGGCCTGATCGCGTTGCTGGTGAGAGCCGCCGGGGGACGCCAGGCCTTCAGGAGTCCCCGGCTGCTCGCGGCGATGCTGGCCACCATCGTTTGCGGTTTCTTCATCTCTCCGGGGATCCTGCTCGGGGTCTGCCTGCTGGTCTACGGCTACGGCCACCACGACCGGCTGCTGACGGCCTTTGGAGGACTGCTGATACCGGTCTTCCTCTTTCACTGGTACTACGACCTGGAGTTGACGCTCACCGAGAAGTCAGCCGTGCTGGTCGGCAGCGGCCTGGCCATGCTCGCGGGACGGTTTCTTTTCTGCCGGGGTGGAGCGGGTGAGGAGGTCGACGCATGAGAATGAAGCTGACCCTGGCCCTGGGCCTGGTTGTCCTGGCCGTCTTGAATTTCGGGATCTACAGGAATGAGCTCTTCATCGAAACCGCGGAGGAGGTCTATTTCGAGTTGGCCCCGGTGGATCCACGGTCGCTCATGCAGGGCGACTTTATGCGGCTCAACTACAGGATTGTGCAGAACCTGCGCAAGGAGTTTGAGAGGATCAGGAGTGCCGGGGAAATAGAGATCCCCGCTGCTGGCAAGATCGTTGTCAGGCTGGATGAAAGGCGGGTCCTATTCTTGAAGGGAATGTGGAATGGGGAGCCCCTGGCTGAAAACGAACGACTGCTTCATTACAGCAATAGAGGCGGGTGGCGGGTCCATGTCGGTTCCGAGTCTTTCTTCTTCGAGGAAGGGCAGGGCAAAGCGTACCAGGAGGCCCGCTACGGGGTCTTCAAGCTCGGCAAGGATGGACGGACGATCCTGCGGGCCCTCGCCGATGAGAACCTGGTTCGGATCCGCCCCGGTGTGAAGGAGAAGGCTCCCTAGGCCCCTCTCTGTCATCCTTTACAGTCCTTCGTTGTCCTTGGAGGGGCCTTCGCTGTAGTTGGAGGGCCTTTCGAGTACAATCTCCGCGGGTTCGCTTTCGGAGTGAACCAGCGGTTTCACAGGGAACCGGGATCAAAAATTATCCGGCGCTTTGCATGTCGGCGATGCGCCACCGAGGGAATGAAATGATTCACGCCAGAAATTACTCGTCAGCTGTTTTGTCGGTCCTGTTCCTGCTGCTGTGCTGCGTCAGCTCTGCCCCCGCCCAGTGGAAGCCGGCCGGAGCGAAACTGATGACGCGTTGGGGGAAGGCCGTTTCGCCCGAGAAGGTTCACCAGGAGTACCCGCGCCCGCAGATGGCGCGCGCCGACTGGGTCAACCTGAACGGATTGTGGGACTACGCGATTCGGCCAGCGGCCGCGGAGAGTCCGAAGCAGGCCGATGGAAAGATCCTTGTCCCCTTTCCGGTCGAATCATCACTCTCGGGCGTCGGCAGGATGGTCGGTGAGGAGAAGAGAGTCTGGTACCGGCGGGCCTTCGAGGTACCGGAGGCCTGGAAGGGCAGGCGGGTGCTGTTGCACTTCGGCGCTGTTGACTGGGAGGCGGCTGTCTGGGTCAATGGCAAGCCGGCTGGGAACCATCGCGGCGGCTACGACCCCTTTACCTTCGACGTGACCGGCCTGCTCACGCCCGGCGGCGGCAGCCAACGGCTCGAGGTCTCGGCCTGGGATCCCAGCGATAAGGGTCCGCAGCCGCGCGGCAAGCAGGTCAGCAAGCCGGGCGGCATCTGGTATACCCCGGTCACGGGAATCTGGCAGACCGTCTGGCTCGAGGCGGTTCCGCTGACATCCATCGAATCCCTGCATATCGTACCCGACGTCGATGGCAAAAAACTGAAGGTGACGGTGACTACGCTCGGGTCGGACGAGGTGAAGGCGAGGGTTAAGATCCCCGCCCTCGGCCTCAGCGCAGAAGGCGCCGCGGGAAGTGTCATCGAGCTGGGGTTGAAAGAGTTCGAGCTCTGGAGCCCTGAGAACCCGAAGCTCTACGATCTCGAGGTCGAGCTGGTCTCGGGAGGGAAGGCCCTGGACCGGGTAGCGAGCTACTTTGGCATGCGCAAGGTCGCGCTCGGAAAGGATCGTAACGGAATTCCGCGGATCCTGCTCAACGGCAAGCCTCTTTTCCAGTTTGGCCCCCTCGACCAGGGGTGGTGGCCCGATGGACTCTACACGGCGCCCTCGGATGAGGCGCTGCGCTACGACCTGGAGGTGACGAAGAAGCTCGGCTTCAACATGGTCCGCAAGCACGTCAAGGTCGAGCCCCCGCGCTGGTATTACCACTGCGACCGGATGGGGCTGCTGGTCTGGCAGGACATGCCCAACGGCGGCGTCAACGCGCGCTGGCCGCTCGATGGCACGGAGCTTCGCCGAGATGAGAAAGAAAAGGCTCAATTTGACCGCGAGCTTGACGCGCTCATCGAGTCCCACCGCAACCAGGTCTCCATCGTCGCCTGGGTTCCTTTCAACGAGGCCTGGGGACAGTTTGATACGGAACGAGTGACCCGGCACATCGAAGAGAAGGACCCCGGCCGTCTTGTCATCTCCGCCAGCGGGGGCAATGACTTCGGCGTTGGTGACGTTCACGACATCCACCAGTACCCCGGGCCGCGTCGCCCGCCGGCTGAGACCGCGCGCGCGGCGGTGCTTGGCGAGTACGGCGGGCTCGGCCTGCCGCTCAAGGGGCACACCTGGCAGAACGAAAAGAACTGGGGATATCGCAGCTTCAAGAACCGAGCCGACCTGCAGAAAAACTACCTCGGTCTCATCAGGAAGCTCCGTCCAATGATCGAGACCTGTTTGAGCGCCGCGATCTATACCCAGACCACAGATGTCGAGGTCGAGGTCAACGGTCTGATGAGCTACGACCGCGAGGTGCTCAAATTCGACGCGGGGAAGCTCGCGAAGGCCCACCAGGAGCTCTACGCTCCGCTTCGGGAGCTGAACGATGCTGAGCGCTCGGCGGCCTATACCGTCGCCTACTGGCGTTTCGAGGACACCGCGGCGGGCAAGCTGGTGCCGCACGACCGCAAGAAGCGCGACTCCATAGCGGTGCGGGATGTTTCCGGCCAGCGAAACCATCTCTACGCCTATTCCTCCGGCAACGCGCCGCGCGGCGGAGCCGAGGTGCCGGCCGTAACCGTTCCCGGTCTCGGGCTCGAGAACCGCGGGGTTCTTGATGATTCCATCGCGGGAGGGGGCGCCACGCGCGATCTCTACACCGACTACGGCCGCTCTCGCACTCACATGAACGTCATCAATACCTTCCCGTTCAGCCAGTGGACGGTGGAGGCGTCGATCAGGCCGGTCGAGCTCGGGCGCAGACAGACGATCGTCGGCGAGGACGGCAAGCCGACGGAGGCCGCCAACGCGCCGCTGCAGCTCGAGCTTCGCAAAGACAACCGCATCGCCATCGTCGCCATCGACTCCGGCGGCAAGGTGCGTACCCTTGCGAGCCGGGATCCGGTTGAAAAAGGAAAGTGGTATCACGTCGCGGCCATGAGCGATGGCTCGAAAATGAGGCTCTACCTCGTTGAGGACAATCGCTGCCACCTGCAGGGCTCGACAGATTTCTCAGGCGCGCTTATCAATCATGTCGGCACCTGGACGGTTGGCCGCGGTTTTCACGCTGGAAAAATCGCTCTCGATGCGCGCGCTTTGATCGACGAGGTTCGCATCAGCTCCATAGCTCTGCCGCTTGAGCTGCTGCTGTGGCATTCTCCTTCCGGATCGTGATCTCCGGGGGACTGGAAGCCCGTTTCCACCGCTTGTTTTTCAGCGGCGGCGACAAGAAGCTTCGTTGTCGTATGAACTATGCGTATCATAGATGTCAGTATCCAGGGGGTTGTTCACGATTCGTCTTTGATCCCGAAAGTAATTAAATGCGTACTGTTTTCCACGGGTTCCTGTTTCTTCTCAGCTTTCTTGCGGCGGGAAGTCTGCGCGCGCAGCAGGACATCGTGATCAGCGAATTTCTCGCCGTGAACGATGGTGGACTCTCCGATGCGGATGGCGACAGCCCGGACTGGATCGAGCTCTATAACAGCGGTAGCGAGGCCGCCTCGCTCGGGGGCTGGTACCTGAGCGATGATTCGGAAGATCTCTTCAAGTGGCCCCTGCCGGAGATGGACCTGGGCGCGGGAAGCTACCTGGTCGTGTTCGCCTCCGGCAAGGACAGGCGTGCTGCCGGAGAGGAGCTTCACACGAATTTCAGCCTCGATGGCGATGGAGAATATCTCGCCCTGGTCAGCCCGGCCGGGATTCCCTCCACGGAATTCGCTCCGGCCTTTCCCCAGCAGCAGGGCGGCTTCTCCTTCGGCCGCGGCGAGAGTCAGGTCGGAGACCGGCTGGTGCGGGAAGGTACGGGGGCCAGGATGCTCGTACCCTCGGCCGGCTTCCTGGGTCTCTCCTGGAACGGCAGCCTGGCGGCTTTCAATGACAGCGAGATCGCAGGCTGGCTGCCGGTCAATACCGGGATCGGTTATCCCTCCGGAGGAGGTCCGCCGGTAGAGCCTCCGATCGGCTATTGGAGCTTTGATGGTAACGTCAACGACACCTCCGGTCTGGGTCATGGGGGAGTCCTTCATGGAGCGGATTTCAGCGACCAGGCCCCGGAGCAGATAGGCGGAGGGCAGTCCCTCAGCTTCGATGGATCAAACGATTACGTCAGCGTCGTGATCGACGTCTCCGAGACGGCCTATACGGCTTCTTTCTGGTTCAGGACGGAGACCGGGGGGCGGGGGCTTTTCAGCGTCGTCGATGGAGACCTCGGCGCCGGCGGTCATGACAGGCATATCTACCTGAGCGGCGGCAATATCGCCACGCGGGTCTGGAACAACCAGACCATCGCCTCCTCCGGGAGAAACTTCGCAGATGGCCAATGGCACCATGTCGCCCACGTCGTCGGCGAGGGAGGGCAGAAGATCTACGTCGATGGTTCGCTGGTCAGGAGAGGCTCCAAGGCGTCCTCGGATTTCGACTGGCAGCGCCAGATCCATATCGGCTTCTCCAACGATGGTGCAGGTAATTACTTTGAGGGCCAGATCGACGATGTCGCAGTCTGGAGCGAGGCTCTCGACCCTGGTCACATCCGCGCCCTGAGCGGGGGCGCTCATCCTCTGGAGCTCGGAGGTCTCTCTTCCTTCGTCGAGACCGATGTCGAGAATGCCCTGCGAGGCGTCAACTCCTCGGTCTACCTGCGGATTCCTTTCGAGGCATCCCTGCCTCTGGATATCGATTCGCTGCGCCTGCGGGTCCGGTTCGACGATGGATTCATCGCCTATCTCAATGGAGAAGAGCTCGCCCGGCGCAACGCTCCGGACAATGCCGGCTACGACTCGGCCGCCCTCGGGGACCGGCCGGTCGCCATGGCTTTACGGCAGGAGAATATCGACATCACCGACAGGATCGACCTGCTTCGCGATGGAGAGAACATCCTGGCTGTTCATGGGCTCAACGATGCCGTCGAGAGTGAGGATTTTCTCCTCCTGCCGGAGCTGGTGGGGGTGGCGGAATTCTCCGACCGTTATTTCGAGAACCCGACCCCGGGCTCTCCCAATGATGCCGGCGGCTTGGCGGGATTCGTCGCGGACACCAGCTTCAGCGTCGACCGCGGCGTTTACGAGCAGGGCTTTGATGTCGAGATCACCTGCGCCACCGAGGAGGCGACGATTCGCTACACTCTCGATGGCAGCGAGCCCACGGTCGCCCGGGGCATGATCTATGCCGGGCCGCTCAGCGTTAACGGGACGACAACCCTGAGGGCGGCGGCCTTCAAGGAAGGCCTCGAACCGAGCAATGTCGACACCCAGACCTACATCTTTCCAGCCGATGTCGTTACCCAGTCGGTTATGTTGCGGGATATCACCTCGCACAGGGTCTACGGCCCGCTCCTGGAGCAGGCGCTCAGCGAGATGCCCTCGATCTCGATCGTGACTCCGCTGGGAATCAATTTCAGCTCCCCGGTGAAGGCATCCATCGAAATGCTCGACTACGGAGGCCGGGAGGGCTTCCAGGTTGACGCCGGGATCAAGCGGGTCGGCGGTCACAGCGTCAACTACCCCAAGAACACCATGCGGCTTTATTTCCGCACCGAGTACGGCTACTCGAAGCTGAAATACCCGGTCTTTGAGGGAACGCGCTACGGCGAGGGCGCCGCCGAATCGTTTGACCAGCTCGACCTGCGCAGCGGCTCCCATGACTCGGTCTTCTACCTCGGCGCCGGGAACCAGTGGCCCTCCGATGCTCTCTATCTCCGCAACCGCTGGCATCATGATGCGCTCTTTGAGATGGGGCAGCTCTCTCTGCACGGCCGCTTCGTGCATGTCTACATCAACGGCACCTACTGGGGGCACTACCACATGGTGGAGCGGCCGACGCGGACCTTCATGGCCTCCTACCTCGGGGGAGAAAAGGAACAATACGAGTCGATCAACTCGGGGCGCACCATCGGGCCTGCCTCGCCGGCCTGGGCCCGGCTTCCCGGGATCCTCCGTGATTACGAGATCGCCCGTGACTGGATCGACTTCACCTCCCTGGCCGACTACATGGTGCTGAATTTCTACACCGGCAATGACTGGGACTGGAGCTGGAACCACAACTGGATGGCTGGGGGACCGAGCACACCCGGGCTCGGCGGCTATCGCTTCTTCAACTGGGACGCGGATATTACCTTTCGCCACACCACCGACGCCAATCTCAACCAGCCCGGGCCCGGCAACCTCTTTCGCGACAGCATGAGACACGAGCCGTTTCGCAGGCTCCTGGCCGACAGGATCCACAAGCACCTCTTCAACGGGGGAGTGCTCACCCCGGAACGTGTCCAGGAGCTCTTCGACCTGCGGGCTGAACAGATCCAGACAACCCTCGTGGCGGAGACGGCTCGCTGGCGGTGGGGGGGAACCGTCTGGACGCGGGACAACCAGTGGGAGTCGGAGCGCAGCAGGCTGCGAACGGACTTCATTCCCCGCCGAACGGACATCGTCATCAACCAGATTCGGAACGCCGGCTGGTATCCGGACATTCCCGCCCCGACCTTTCTCGTAGATGGGCGTGTCCTGCATGGCGGATCGGTGTTTCCAGGCGCAGAGCTGTCGATGGGCGTCGCCGGCCTGGAGCGGTTTGTAGATACGCCGGTGATCGACCATGATTCGCCTCTCAGCGTCTGCGTGCCGCGCGATGGAGAGATCGGTGAGGCTTGGCTGACGCCCGGTTACGTGGAGGGCGCCAATGGTGAGAGCTGGCGCAGCGGCTCCGGGGGAGTCGGCTATGAAAACTCCAACGGCTACCAGGAGGCGATCGGCATCGATGTCGGCGAGGAGATGACGAGTGATCCGGGGAACACCTCGATTTTCGTGAGGATACCATTCACCCTGCGGGACCAGGCGGCACTCAGGGCGATGACCAACCTGACCCTGCTGCTGGACTACGATGACGGTTTTGTCGCCTATCTCAACGGCGAGCGGCTGGCGGCGGAGAACGCTCCGGACGCTGGTTCTGTGCAGTGGAATTCGCGGGCTTCCGGCTCCAACGAGGCCGACCCGGGAAATCCCGAGGTCTTCGAGCTGCCGGGCTTCGAGGATCATCTGCGGATTGGAGCGAACGTCCTCGCGATCCACGGGCTGAACTTCAGCACCACGAGCAGTGATTTTCTCATCCGGGCGGCGCTGGTCCAGAGGTCTGTCGAGGTGGGGCTTCCCGAAGGCAGCGTCTTCTATACGACCGACGGGTCCGATCCTTCCGAGGAGGGCGCCCTTGATTATACCGAGCCCTTTGCTCTCGATGAGACGATGGTGGTCAAGGCCCGCACGAGGGAAGATGGCGAGTGGAGCGCCCTGAGCGAGGCGCTCTTCATCGTCGAGGGGAGCTTCCCCCTGCGGATCACCGAGCTCATGTACCACCCTCCGGATGCGGCGCCGGGCGCGGGCTTCGCCACGGAGGACTACGAATTCATCGAGCTGATGAACACGGGCGACCGGGTTCTTGATCTCGCGGGCATCTCGCTTGGCGGCGCCACGCGGTTTGATTTTTCAGAGGCGGGAATCGATGCCCTGGCCCCCGGTGAGCATGTGCTCGTGGTCAGGAATCTCGCCGCCTTCTCTTCGCGTTACGGCGCCGAGGGAATCCTGGTGGCGGGCGAATATTCCGGGCAGCTGAGCAACGGCGGGGAAACCGTTGAGCTCCATGGCCGGTTCGGGGAGACGCTTCTCGAGCTTGAATACGCCGACTGGTATCCGGCCGCCGATGGCGAAGGCTTCACCCTGGTGGTCAATGATCCCTTCGCGGAGCTGGATACCTGGAGTGATTCCGACAACTGGCGCTCCGGCGCCGTCGAGCTCGGAACCCCGGGCTATTCCGAGGATGGAGGCGGCCCTCGCGGCCTTCGCTTGCCCGGAGACGCCAACCAGGATGGCCTCCTGGACGTTTCAGATCCTGTTCGCCTGCTGCGGCAGCTCTACCTGGGTGTAGCCGGAGAGCTTCCCTGCGACGGGGAGGGACTCGGAGAGGGCGGAAACCTCACTCTGCTCGATTCTAATGGCGATTCAGCCGTGAACCTGGCCGATGCGGTCTATCTGCTCTCCTACATGTTCCAGAACGGCCCCTCGCCGGTTCTGGGCGCTGAATGCGTACGCATCGAGGGTTGTCTTAGCCAGTGCAGGCGCTGATGCCTGGACTTCCTTCCGATTGTCGTTAATTGTCTTCCGCTTGCAGCATTCTGGCCGATGGTGCAGGATGACGCTAACCTGCTCTGTGGCTGGGATTTCCCCTCCGGTCTTGGGGTTTTTATAGCTTTGTGTCACAGACAGGGGTTCGGATTTCATCCGAAGAATTCCATGTGTCTACGTCACAGGAGGATTTCCTTGAAGCATTGCATAGCACTGGTCCTCAGTTGCCTGATGGGTTGCGCTTTGACTCTCCCGTTGCGTGCACAGGAGGGGAAGCTGCCCGTGCCTCCTCCGCTGGAGCAGGAAGAGAAGG
>Ga0163108_10000274_pt1 | contig 38465 bp, 30 predicted proteins | sample Fk1155metaG_FD_109644 | JGI IMG/M metagenome (GOLD analysis project Ga0163108, IMG submission 109644) | Marine microbial communities from the Central Pacific Ocean - Fk160115 155m metaG | ecosystem: Environmental > Aquatic > Marine > Oceanic > Photic zone | place: The Central Pacific Ocean...
ATCGTCGGCCGGTTTCTTATCGTCGGCCGGTTTCTTATCGTCGGCCGGTTTCTTATCGTCGGCCGGTTTCTTATCGTCGGCCGGTTTCTTATCGTCGGCCGGTTTCTTATCGTCGGCCGGTTTTTTATCGTCCGCCGGTTTTTTATCGTCCGCCGGTTTTTTATCGTCCGCCGGTTTTTTATCGTCCGCCGGTTTTTTATCGTCCGCCGGCTCTGTGGGCGGAGTCGGTTCAGGCTCTTTGATGTAATTTAGCTTGCGTTCGTTGTAGTATTCCTCGATTTGCTCCTCGGTGATCGCTGCCCTGGCTGCCTTAAGCGCCGGCTGGGTAAAATCTTTCTCGCGATCGAGATGGATGTAAGAGAAGTCGATTTGTTCAGGGTAGCGAAAGCCAGCATGCAGGTGATTAGGGTCGAAAGGAAAGGGGTCCTGGATAATCTTCTGCCGGAGTGCGTAAAAACCACTGGTATCTTGAGCCGTGGGATCCTTGGAAACCTGGTCCAGGTATTGATCGGCATTGAGCTCCAGGTATTCGAGTTCCACTTGTCGATTGTTGCGTTGGTGCAGGGTCCAGAGGTCACTGGGAAAGGAGACCCCGGACGCACCACTGGCGGCAAAGCGGTGGAACAAGTGGTGGAATGTGAGCTCGCGTCGTAGCTGATCGTAGAATTGCAGTTCGGTCATTTGTCCGTCGGTCGCTGAATACAGGGACTTGAGCAAGTCGCCTTCCAGTCGATTGAGGAACCTGGAGCGTGTGACCTTGATACCAGCTTCTTCATCGGTGCCGGGACTGGAGAAAGCTTCCAGGTAGTCATCGATCATCTTGTCGGTGATGGTGATCCCTAGCTCTTCGGCTTTTTTCCCTGCCAGCAGCAGGGCGACCTGGAATCGGTCTCCGGTGTCATAGATCAGGGGCAGGACGGTGGGTGCTCCGAGATTGGGTTGTTGAATACTGTCGAGGACCCGGTGAGCGAGGATGTGCTGGTTACGTAAGCGGAAGATTTCATTTTCGGTGATGGTTTCAGTGGAACTCCAAAAGCGGCTTCTTTGCCACCAGGACTTTTTGGGATTCCACTTCGCCACATCGGAGTTTGTGCGGCCACCGGCCTGCGTGCCTTGATAGCTTTGCAGCGAGGGACCGACGGTAAAAACGACCAGGATGAGAATACCGAAGACAGCCAGGAAGATGCGTTGGTTGTTGCGGAAAAATCCAAATGGATCCAGTTTTGGCATAGTTCTTTATCCTGATAGGCGGAGTTAATTCAGTGGCCACGGCCTTGACAGGCTACTAGGTGGCATATTATTGAATTGTCAGGGGACGGTCCCCGGGAAAACCCATAATTCTAGGAGTCCGTGCAGTCAATACAATGGCAGTTCCTGAACTGCATGCCCTACCTAACCGGAAAATCTTGGTGTCCGCAGCTGTATAAAGTAGTAGACGGCTGTGGTAATTCGTCGTTTTCTGGTGTGGAGGGCCGGTTCTGCTGGACGATGCTAAAGGGCGTAAGGATGTTATACAAGGTGCCTTGAGGCGTCCTATGCAGTAAGGAATTCGGAGGATATGGCGTTAAATTTCCCCCATTTCACCTAGTTAGACGTATTTCCAGGTGACAGGACGGCTTCCGTGGTAATTGCAGAAAATCAGAACGGAATGGTTTGATGGCTAAAAAGGCGGCTAAATCTGAGAAATCTTTGGTGATTGTCGAATCACCGGCGAAGGCCCGTACCATCTCAAAATATTTGGGCAAGGGATACGAGGTCGAGGCAAGTATTGGCCACATCCGTGATTTACCTCGAGGTGCAAAGGAAATTCCGGGAAAATACAAGGGGCAGGATTGGTCCTACCTGGGAGTGAACGTCAACGAGGATTTTGACCCGGTCTATATCATTCCATCGGAAAAGAAGTCACACGTCACGAAACTGCGCAAGTTGCTCAAGGAATGCGATAACCTGTACCTGGCGACGGATGAGGATCGTGAAGGGGAGGCGATCAGTTGGCACCTGCAGGAGGTTCTCAAGCCCAAGGTTCCTGTCAAGCGTTTGGTCTTCCATGAGATTACCAAGGAAGCCATCCAGGATGCGTTGAATAACACGCGGGCGATTGACGAGGGCCTGGTGAGTGCGCAGGAAACGCGGCGGATCCTGGATCGCCTGTACGGTTACGAGGTTTCCCCGTTATTGTGGCGCAAGGTAGGTCCGAAGCTTTCAGCAGGTCGCGTGCAGAGTGTTGCGATTCGCTTGATCGTCGAACGGGAACGATTGCGATGTGCTTTCGTGGATGCAACCTACTGGGACCTGATTGGCATGTTCTCTGTTGGGGCCAATGAGTCCCAGGAGGGTTCTGCAAGTCAGTTCAAGGCAACGTTGGTATCCGTCGATGGACGACGACTGCCACTGGGCAAAGACTTTGATTCGGCCACCGGTCAGATCAAGAATCCGGATCTTTATCTGATGGATGAATCCCAGTCGCAGGCCCTAATGGAGCGACTGGAAGGAGCGGAGTTCCGGGTTGCCAGCCTGGAAGATAAGCCGTACACGACCAAGCCGTCAGCTCCCTTCACGACCAGTACGATGCAACAGGAGGCGAATCGGAAGCTGAGTTTCACGGCGACGCGAACGATGCGAGTGGCACAGAGTCTCTACGAGAATGGTTATATCACCTACATGAGAACCGATTCGACCAACCTGGCGTCGGTCGCTGTTGATGCGGCTCGGAAGCTGGTGCTGTCCGAATACGGTGATGAATACCTGCCGGAAGGCCCCCGAACCTACGTATCCAAGGTGAAGAATGCCCAGGAGGCTCATGAAGCGATCCGTCCGGCAGGCGATCCGTTCATGTTGCCGGAAAAGATCAAGGGTGATCTGTCGGATGACCAGTACCGGTTATTTGAGCTTATCTGGAAGCGGACGATTGCCAGCCAGATGACGGATGCTCGCGGTCACCGAATCATGATCACGATTGAAGGGGGAGGAGCGGTATTCCAGGTTAGTGGTCGCACCATCGATTTTCCGGGATACCTGCGAGCTTACGTGGAAGGCTCTGATGATCCCTCGGCGGAACTGGCGGATAAGGAAACCATCCTGCCGTCGATGGAACTGGAGCAACGGTTGAACTGCCATGAACTGGAGCCGAAAAGTCACACCACGCAGCCGCCCGCTCGCTACAGCGAGGCCTCGTTAACCCGTGCCCTGGAAGAAAGAGGTATCGGGCGCCCCAGTACCTACGCGGCAATTATCGAGACCATCATCGGACGTGATTATGTCTTCAAGAAGAGTAATGCCCTGGTCCCGACATGGGTCGCTTTTTCCGTGGTGCGGCTGCTGGAAGAACACTTGCCGAACCTGGTCGATTACCAGTTCACGGCAGAGATGGAAAGCTTCCTGGATGCGGTGAGCCGGCAGGATGCCGAACCGCTGAAGTACCTGGAGGAGTTTTATTTTGGGGTCCAGGGGCCGGGCCTCAAGAAACTCGTCGCCAGTAAGATTGAGGATGTCGATCCACGTACGGTGAGCCGCTTCTCGCTGGGGGAACCGGGTGAAGGTGAGCACCGCGAGGAAATCTGGATCCGGGTTGGTAAGTACGGCCCGTTTATCGAGCAGGGTGAACGCCGTGCGAGTATTCCCGATGGGATGACTCCTGACGAGTTGACCCAGGAGCGGTCGTTGCAGCTACTGGCCGAGGGCCAGTTGGCCGATGAGCCCCTGGGATTCTGCGAGGAGACGAAGCGACCGGTCTATCTCAAGCAGGGGCGGTTTGGACCCTATATTCAGCTGGGTACCACCGATGACGAGCAGAAGGTCAAGAATGCATCACTTCTGAAGGGAATGACCCTGGAAGAGATGGACCTGGCAACCGCACTGAAATTATTGAGCCTGCCCCGTGACCTCGGAAAACACCCCAAGGAAGAAGAGTCGATCGTGGCACATAACGGGCGTTATGGTCCTTACGTCAAGTGTGGTACGGAGACACGGTCGCTGCCTGCCGAGATGTCGCCGCTGGAAGTAACGGTGGAGCAGGCGGTTGAATTGCTGGCGCAGCCGAAACGCCGGGGGCGTGGGGCTCCCAAGGAACCGTTGAAGGTGTTTGATCCATCTCCGGTGACGGAACAGCCGATCAAGTTGCTGGATGGACGCTATGGACCGTACGTCACGGATGGAACGACCAACGCCTCGTTGCCACGAGGTACGACGGTGGAGGAGCTGGATTTTGCCCAGGCCGTGAATCTGCTGGCCGAACGGGCGGCACGCAGTCCCAAGAAGAAAGCCAAGAAGAAAGCCAAGAAGAAGAAATCCACCAAGAAGAAGGCCACCAAGAAGAAGGCGGTCGGTCAGTCGGATGGCTCGCCGGAAACGCCAGCCGAGTAGCTTGCGTAGGCGCCAGGGTCGCCTAGGAGTCTTCGTTCGTGTCCTGGGCCGCATTCAGGGCCAGTGCATAGGCTGTGGCATGGGAGCGACAGTGGGAGATGCTGATTAGCATCCTGGTGATTCCAAGGCTTTCACAGATGTCTCGTGCACCACCGCCAAGGCTAACGATCGGGGCTCCACCCGGCTCGTTGCGAATCTCGATATCACGCCAGCGGATGCCGCGAGCCCAGCCGGTTCCCATGGCCTTGAGAATGGCTTCCTTGGCTGCCCAACGACCCGCGTAGTGTTGTGTGGCTGCCTTGCGAGAGCTGCAATAATCAATCTCGTTGGGCGTGTAGATGCGATTGATGAACAGGTCGCCGTGTCGTTCGATCATCTGGGCGATGCGAAGACATTCAACGATGTCGGTACCAATGCCAAATACATTCATAGTTTCAATCCACAGGCCTGTTGAGCCCGCTCCAGGACGTCGCCAGCTTTCTTGCGCGCCAACTGGGCGCCGTCTCCCAGGATCTGGTGGACACGGTCTGGATCCGCAGCCAGGGCCTCTCGACGTTCACGGGCAGGAGCGAAATAGGCCTCAGCAGCATCTGCCAGCGCTTTCTTGATGTCTCCGTACCCGAATCCTCCCTGGCGATAAGTACTGGCCATGTCGTCACGTGCCGCCTGGTCGACAAACAGGCTGTAGAGTTGGTAGAGCAAGTCATCGTCCGGTTCCTTGGGATCTTCCATGGGCCGTGAATCGGTCGGGATCCGCATGACTTTCTTGCGCATTGATTTGACAGGCTCAAACAGCTCGATCGTATTGTCGTAGCTTTTGGACATTTTTTCGCCATCGGTTCCAGGCACCTTGTGAGCGGCATCCAGGACCTTGGCCTTGGGAAGTACGAAGACGTCTCCAAACTGGTGATTGAAACTGCCGGCCAGGTCGCGGCAAACCTCGATGTGTTGTACCTGGTCGCTGCCCACCGGTACCACGTCTGAATCGTAGGCCAGGATGTCAGCAGCCATCAGTACCGGGTAGGTGAACAGGCCGGCATCGGCACTGATGCCCTTCTCTTTTTTCTCCTTGTATGCGTGGCAACGTTCCAGCAGACCAAAGGGAGTTCCTGTCATTAATAACCAGGTGAGCTCGGATACCTGTGGGATATCGGATTGTACGAAAAGGATGGCCTGCTCCGGATCCAGCCCCAGTGCCAGCAGGTCCAGGGCTGCCTCCAGGGTCAGTTCACGCATCTGGTCGGCATCCCGGATAGTTGTTAACGCATGCAGGTTAGCCAGGAAATAATAGGACTCCTCCTCGTTCTGCAAGTCAATATATTGCTGGATGGCGCCGAAGTAGTTGCCCCAGTGAAAGCGACCGGTTGGTTGAATTCCAGAGAGCACTCGCATGCGATTACCTTTTCCTTGCAGTTCTTTTTTCAGGTCCCATGGTACAGCGGGTCAGGCGGTTTCGTTGGTTCCGGATTCGGTGTTGCTGCTGGCCGGAATCGAGTCAGGCAACTGCAGTGTTCCAGAGAGTTCTCCGACACACGCCGCTCCGACATCCCGGAAGGCGACCGGTAATTTATCCAGGAGCCGCATGGTGAGAGTTGGGTCATAATAGTTGGCTGTTCCGATTTGCACGGCGGATGCCCCCGCTACCAGGAATTCCATCACGTCATCAAGGCAACCAATGCCACCGATTCCGATCAAGGGAACATCTGTGACCTGGGCCACCTGGTGAATGCATCGTAAGGCGACTGGCTTGATTGCCGGGCCACTGAGCCCTCCGACTACGTTCCCCAGTAAGGGGCGGCGTCGACGCCAGTCGATGGCCATCCCCAGGAGCGTATTGATCAGGCACAGGGCGTCCGCTCCGTTGTCCGCCGCCGCAGTGGCCATGACACGGATATCCGTTACGTTGGGAGTCAGCTTGGCCAGGATCGGAAGCTGGCAGGATGCCCGGACCTGTGCGACCAATTGACCACACAGTTCGGGATCTGTCCCATAGTCAACACCGCCAGATACGTTGGGGCAGGAAATGTTTAATTCCAACGCTGTGACTCCCTCGGCCTGGTCCAGTTGCTGGGCCAGGGCCACGTACTGCTCGATGTTGCGACCAGCAATGCTGACGATGACCGGGGAACCTGTCGTGGCCAGGTAGGGCAGGTGATGGTCAATGAACGAGTCGATGCCGTCGTTATCGAGGCCGATGGAATTGAGCAGGCCAGCGGAAGTCTCCACGGTTCGCCATGGCGTATTGCCCATGCGAGGTTCCGCCGTGATCGTCTTGGGAAGAATGCCACCCAGTCGAGACAGGTCAACCACGCGTTCCATCTCGCGAGCATAGCCGAACGTCCCGGAAGCCACCAGGATCGGATTCGGTAAAGAAAGCCGGCCCAGTTGGACTCGGAGATCGATATCTGTTGGATTTTCAGCCACGGTTAGGCCAGTCCCTTGAGATGCGCTATCGGAAATCGTCTCTGCCTAAGGACCCCCCGGTTACACGAGTCGAGGACCTACCCTTTAATCTACCGAGGTCACTAGGTAGCCACAATCCGGGGACCCGGGAAGCGCAGCATCCCCGGACGCGGAGGTTCTCCACGTTTCAACAAGGTCAGGATCGACCAGCAGCCCGGTATCAATACCAGGCTAGATGACACCGCCGTGCACGCGTTGCGAATTCATGTGATCCGGTTGATCCAGGTGCCAGAAGCGCTCCCAGAAATTCAGGATGGAGCGCTGATCTTCCGAATTGAAAATCATCTGTTGCGTTCGCCGTACGCGATTGCCTGAATAAGCCGGAATCAGACAGCCTACACTGGTCGTCAAGATCAAGCCTAGCAGCGCCGTGTAAATCATCCGACGCATAAGAAAAATCCTCCGTGAAACGTCGTAATCACTCAAAGCCAAACGCCCTTCCTTGAGATGGCGCAACCAGGGTCCATCCGCGGATCCCAGGCTTCAAGATGAGTACAATCCAAGTAACGTGATGAGTAGGGTGACGAGACTGTTCAATTCATGTCCTGATTACTATCGGCACAAGTAATCAAGAAGATGAGTCTTGTCGGGGGGCTTATCTGTACACGAACGCTGCTCGGCCTGCAACAGGAATCCAGTAGCGAGTAAGAAAATCTGCTCACCTTTCCCGGTTAACCTGGATTACCGACAGGCTTCGAGAATCTCGGTGATAGCAGGCTTGGTAATGCTAGCTACCAAGCTGGCTGTCCGGACCACCCAACGGTTCCGAAGGGGGAGGGTTGCTCACCGGAGGATCCGCTTGAGGAGGGGCGGGGGTTACGGGAGCGTCGCTGGCGGGAGGACTGTAGGAACTTGGCTCGGCCGTCTCGGCAGCAGCCTGTTCTTCCAGGTGCTTGACCCGTTCTTCCATCTCTTTGCCCGGCTTAAACGTCACCACGTACTTGGCGGGAACGTCAACACGTGCTCCCGTACGCGGGTTGCGAGCCTTACGAGCGGCCCGTTTCTTCACCTCGAAAACACCAAAGTTACGTAACTCAATACGGTGCTCGGTTACCAGCGTTTCCACGATGGCATCAAACGTCTTTTGAACGATTTCCTTGGTTTTCAGTTGAGTTAAACCAATCTCTTCGGAAATCGTTTTGACGATCTCTTTCTTGGTCACGACTACGGTCTCCTGAAAACAACGGCTGCCCTTGCTAGCAACCTCCCTAAAAGCTGACCTAAAGCCAGGGCTTGAAACGACCCAAGTGTAGTACTGATAAGTACTAGAATCAAGATCAAACGATCTGTTTCGGCAAGCAGAGGCATTGCCAGATAGAATTTTGGACGGCGTTTGACGGCCCTGGATGCCATTAAGAGGAAGCCGTAAGTCAATTTAAGTAAACACTTTAGGGGTAAATGTTCCGCTGGAGGCGTTTCTGTGTGACTTAACTCATGTAGGGGGAACAACTTGGGGGCGAATTGCTTTTTTTTACGTTTGATCCTTTTTAAAATAGGCAAATCCGAGGTTGAGGGCTCGTGCTGATAGCGCTGCTGGCAAGGAGTCTTATTCCCTCTGAGTCCTCTGCTTTCTGCCGATCCCAGGCTGCGGGTCGTTGGAGTGAATCGGTCCGTCTCTTAGAATGGGGAAATGGAGACGAAGCAACGGATTTATCTTGATAACGCGGCAACCAGTTGGCCCAAACCTGATACGGTCTACCTGGCGACCGATGCCTACCAGCGGGAGTTGGGTGCGCCGGCCGGTCGCAGCAGCTATGTTGAGGCGGATGAAGTCCAGCGGACGATTCTTCGCACGCGGCAGCGATTGGCTGATTTACTTGGAGTGACCGAGCCGAAACGGAACGTATTTACCAGTGGAGGAACCGGTTCTTTGAACCTGGCGATTCAGGGCTGCTTACGTTCCGGGGATCACGTCGTAACCACGGTGGCTGAGCATAACAGCGTCCTCAGGCCCCTGCGATATCTGGAGGACAAGGGTTGCATTACGGTCACGCGTGTAGGCTGTGATGCGGCTGGCCAGGTGGATCCGGATGAGGTGCGTCAGGCGATCAACGCACGGACCCGGCTGATTACGATGCTCCATGTTTCGAATGTGACAGGGGGCGTACAGCCCGTGCAAGAGGTCGGCGAAATCGCACGCGAGCAGGAGGTGTTTTTCCTGCTTGATGTAGCCCAGTCTCTCGGGCACCTGCCGGTAGAGGTTGAGACACTCCAGGTGGACCTGGTCGCCGGGTCATGTCACAAGGGTTTGATGGGGCCACTGGGGCTGGGAGTACTTTACGTGGGGCCTCGCGTGGAAGCGGAATTGGAGCCCTTGTTGCAGGGGGGCACGGGTACGGAAAGTGAAACAGACCGCCAGCCCGAATCACTGCCTGAAAAATACGAGTCGGGGAACCTGAACGTGGTGGGAATCATGGGGTTGGCGGCGGCCCTGGATCACCTGCAGGAAACAGGACTGGCTGTGGTCGAGCAACATTTACGGGAGCGCACAAGGGAATTGATCGAAGGATTGTCCGAGATCGACGGGGTGCGGTACTACGGGGCCCCGGACAGCACGGACTCACTGGGCGTCGTCAGTATCACCATGGAGTCTTGTGATCCGCAGGAATTGGCGACGATACTGGACCAGGCCTATTCGATTCAGGCGCGTGCTGGATTACACTGTGCTCCGTTGATGCATCGTGCGTTGGGAACCGATCAGCGAGGTGGAACCTTACGGCTAAGCCCTGGCTGGTTTACGACGTCGGAGCAGATCCAGGTTACCTTGCGGGCAGTGGCGGAAATTGCGGAAGCAACCTCCTAGTCTCCCTGGTTAAGGTGTGCAGCGATTCATGGAGACAGGAGTTGGCGGTGACTGAGAAAAAATGGTACAGCGATGGGCTGCAGTTCGAGTGTTCCGAGTGCGGAGATTGTTGCACCGGGGCACCCGGGTATGTCTGGGTCAACCAGGAGGAGATCGTGCAACTAGCGGCCCAGTTGCAGATGACGGATGTTGACGAGTTTGAACGCCAGTACGTTCGCAAGGTTGGCATCCGGAAAAGCCTGGTTGAATTCCCCAACGGTGATTGTGTCTTTTTTGACAACGATCAGCGCAGTTGCCAGGTTTACCAGGCACGACCACGACAGTGCAGGACCTGGCCCTTCTGGGATTCTAACCTTCGGTCACCCGCGGATTGGGAGCGTACCTGCGAGAGTTGCCCTGGCTCCGGCAAGGGGACTCTCCACCAGATTGAAACCATTGAGCAGAGACGAGCAGAGATTCGCGTCTGAGAGGCCGCTGTCGTCCTCAGCCACCGATCTGGTACATGGCACGATCCGGTTTTTCGAAGTCGTCGGTATCAATTCCATGCCCCGGTTTCTTCTGGGCCACACAATCCCGAACCAGCTCCAGCAATTGCTGGTTGGAACTGCCATCTCGCAGCAACTGGCGGGCATCCCATTCGGTCGTGGAGAAGAGGCAGTTTCTTACCTGGCCCTCGGCGGTCAAGCGTAGTCGATTGCAGTCGCAACAGAAGGGTTGCGTCACCGGGTTGATAAACCCGATGTTTCCGGCCCCATCGGCAAACCGGTAGTCCACGGCCGGTTGCGCAGTATCGAATCGCTCGACCGGATTCAGCGAACCAAAAGCGTTTTCCAGTTGCCGGCGAATCGCTTCGCCAGAAAGAACCTGGTCACTTTGCCAATTGTTTTCCGCGTCCAGTGGCATGAATTCGATGAACCTTAACTCCAGGTTTTGTTCCCTGGAAAAGTGTCCCAGCGGGATCACGTCATCTTCAGTGAGTCCCCGGATGGCGATGGCGTTGAGTCGAATTTTCTCGAATCCCACTTCCTGTGCTGCCTGGATTCCTGCCAGTACCCGGTCCAGACCGCTGCGCCGGGTAATCCGTTGAAAGGTCTCTTCCGAGAGCGTATCCAGGCTGATATTGATTCTTTGCAGTCCAGCATCGCGCAGTTCCTGCGCCTGGTCAGCCAGCAGGATGCCATTGGTCGTCAAGGCCACGTCGTCAATGCCAGGTACCGCTGCCAGGCGGGTGACTAAATCGGCAAGGTGAGCACGCACCAGTGGCTCCCCGCCCGTGAGCCGTAACTTGTTGACCCCGGTGTCGGCCACCACACGCACAAAACGTTCAATCTCTTCGAACGTCAGGATTTCATCCTTGGGTTTGAAGACGATCGATTCGTCCGGCATGCAATAGAAACAGCGAATATTGCAGCGGTCGGTGACACTGATCCGGAGATTCTGGTGCAACCGGTCGTATTGATCGACGAGTGATGTGATATCAGGCATGGTTTTTTGTGTCGGCTTGCGATGCCAGTGGTCAGACCACGAGGTCCGTATTACTTGCGATCGGTTTCCGGGCAGGTCGTTGAGGGCATTCCCGGGTGAACCCACTCGCTCGTGCCATCAGCCCAGTTTTCTTTCTTCCAGATAGGTACTATTTCTTTTAGTGTGTCGATTAACCATTGTCCAGCGGTAAAGGCGTCTGCGCGATGTGGGGAACTGACCGCAATGGCGACGCTGGCTTCTCCCAGTCCCACGTGTCCCAGGCGATGGACCAGCGTGACCTCGATCAAGGACCAACGCTGGCGAGCTTCTGCCTCCAGTTCTTCCATCTTGCGTTGAGCCATTTCACCATAAGACTCGTAATCCAGCGAGGCAGTCTGTCGACCCGCGGTAAACTCGCGGGTGGTTCCCAGGAACAGGACGACCGCCCCGGCCTTGGCGGAAGCAACCGATTCGAGCACCGTGTTGGTGTCAATCGTATCTTGGATTAGTTCAATCACGTATTATCCTCCGCTCACCGGCGGAATGAGTGCAATATCCTGCCCCGCCTGCAGGACTTGATCTTCTCCAGCATACTCGGTATCGATGGCCACGAGCAAATGGTCCAACATGCTCTTTAAATCAGGAAACTGCCTGCCCAACTCGGCCTTTAACTGCTGGACGGTGGCTCCCTCGGCTATTTCGATCGCCAGGATTTCCTGATTAGCAGCCTGTCGGGCCGCGGCAAACAGCTTTACTTCGATGTTCATGTAACGACGAGCTCCTCGCCGCGCGTTTGCAGCAGGTTTTCCAGTTCAGGCATTAGGTTGTAGGCCAACGCCAGTATTTTTAACGGATGGATGGTCGGCTTGGTGGTTCCCTGTTCCATCTGGATTTTACAGGTGCTGCACTCGGTGGTACCCGCCTGGATGAGTGGATCCCGTAAAGCAGTAATCAGTCCCCATCCGGCCCGCAGGCTGTTGCGGTAATTCTTCCGCTTCAGCCCGAAGGTTCCGGCCATGCCGGAGCAACCCTGGTCAATGCGATGGACGGTTAACCCGGGGATTAGCTGCAACAGCATTTCACCGGGAGTATGATTGGGCAAGGCTCGCTGGTGACAGGGAAGATGGTATCCAATGATTCCATTGACCGGTTTCCAGTCCAGTTCCAGTTGACCGGACTGGTGCATCCGCCAGAGGTACGAGCAGATGTCGCTGGTATTCTCGGCAACCAGTCTCGCATCGTCGTCGTCCAGGAGGTTGAGATACTCGTGGGTCAGGCAAAGGGCTGCGGAGGGTTCGGTGGTGACCACCTGGTAGCCCTGGCGAACGGCTTCGGCCAGTAAGCTGACGTTGGCCACGGCCAATCGCCGAGCATGTTCAACCGCTCCCTCAGAGATAGCTGCCATGCCCGCTGGTTGCTGGCGTGGCGGAACGTAGACCGAGATCCCGTTGTGCTGCAGGACGGCGACCAGCGAATCTGCCAGTTGTGTGTCGAACCAGTTGGCATAGATGTCGGTAAAGTAAACGACCTTGCGGCCCCCGGTGCGAGCCGGCCGGGTAAGACCACGGCGGTAACAGCTGCGAATGAAACTGCGAGACGCAACGCGAGGTAATTTGCGCCCCTGGGCAATTCCCAGTATTTTTTCCAGCATCCAGCGGGCCTGCCGATTGCGAATCAGCCGGTTGTATAAACGACTGAAAAGGCTGGCGATCCCGATCAATCGTTGGGGTCGCGTCAGGCAGGAATCAGACAGCCGCTGGCCGTTGGTCGCCAGGTATTGAGCCTTGGCTTCCAGGACCAGCTTGGGGATATCGACACTGGCCGGACACTCCAGTCGGCACTGGTGACAGTTCACGCAGAGGTCCACGATTGATTTGAAACTGTCATCGGTAATGGCGGTGGCATCCAGTCGTCCGGTGGCAACGGCCCGCATCAGGTTCGCCTTGGCACGAGGTGCAGCCTCCTCGCGTGGAGCGAAGTGAAAGATCGGGCACATCCGCTCTCCCGTGTTTTCTACCCGGCAGCGTCCGCAGCCGTTGCAGGTACGAGCTGTGTAGGCAATTTCCTGGTCTTCCCAGGGTAATTGCAGGGCAATTGGCTCGCTGGGCAGCGTGGGTGTTGCGGACAGCTCGGGAGCAGGTTGTAGGGAACGGCTGTCGATGACCGGACGTAGATTCTTGGTAAGTGGTTGCGGTAACTCGGTAACTACTTTTCCCGGGTTAAGTATGTTCTGGGGATCAAACAGTTGCTTGACTTCACGAAAGACATCGTAAAGAGGGCCGAATTGACGCCGCAGGAACCAGGTGCGACTCAAGCCCGCACCATGTTCGCCACTGACCGTCCCGCGGGCCTCCAGTACTGCCTGGTACAGATCCGTTGCCAGTCCCTGCATTTTTATCACGTCCTGGGGGTCCGCCAGGTTCAGGAAAGGGCGGATGTGAAGTTGGCCATGGCCCACATGGCCAAACAGCGAGGCGGTCACCTGGTGTGATTTGAGTACGTTCTGCATGGCTACCAGGAAATCAGGCAGGGACTCTGGGGGGACCGCCACGTCTTCCACGAACGGCAGGGCACGCAGAGATCCCTCCAGTCGATAGAGGGTTGGAATTACGCTGCGTGATAGATTCCAGTAAGCTTCCATTTCAAGCCGTTCGGTTGCCGTGCGACTGGCAAAGGCCAGTTTCTTTTTGCGATGTATCTGGCTGGTGATTTGGCCCAGTCGGTCGCGAACTTCCTGGGGACTGTCACCCTCCACCTCGACCAGTAACATGGCTTCTGCCTCGGGGGGAATGAGCCTGGCGTATTGATCGCTGTAGTCACGGGCAATCGACAGCAGCCGACGGTCCATCAAGTCGCAGGCCGTGGCTGCCAACTCCTTGGCCAGCAGCGCTGCCTGGACCGAGTATTCCAGGCGATCAAAGAACAGCAAGGCCAGGCCCTGGTGAGTTGGCAATAGCTGGGTCTTGAGCGTCGCCTCGGTAATCAAACCGAGCGTGCCCTCGGACCCGACCAGTACCTTGGCCAGGTCCAGTTGGCCGTCCTGTAAAACGCCCTGCAGGTGATAGCCGCAACGATGGACCAGTGATGCCGGTTGATGCGTTTCAATCGTTGACTGCTCGCGTTCAATTAACCGGGCCAGCCGGTGTACCAGTTCCTTGCCGCGGTAGCTGGAGTCGGCCGTGCTCTCTGTTGTCTGTGAGAGTCGAGCTAGTTCCGCCTCCTCGGGAACCGGTTGGGCCTCGGCCTGGATGACCGTTCCATCGGCCAACACGACTTGCAACGATTCGACCAGCCCGCGTGCAGAACCGTACTTCAGCCAGCGACTGCCGGCTCCATCGAGTGAGAGGACGCTCCCCATCGTGGAAACGACGCCCGTGGCCGGGTCGGGGCCAAAGATACGACCAAAACGTCCCAGGAAACGGTTTAGCTGGCCGTGAATCACGCCCGGCTGGATGCGAATTCGCTCACCGTCCCATTGCAGGATCTTCCGCATCGACTGTGAAAAATCCAGGACCAGGCCTGGTCCCAGCGATTCACCTGCCAGGCCGGTTCCCGCTCCCCTGGCATGAATGGACAGATCGTTCTCCGTCGCATATTGCACGCACGCGACCACGTCCGACAGACCCCGCGGCTGGACCACTCCCAGTGGTGGGATCTCATAAATGCTGGCATCGCTGGCATACAGCTGGACATGGAGATCGTCGCAATAAACGTTCCCGTCAAGCAACCCTCGCAAATCAGCTTGGATCCGTTCTCGTTCTTGATCCATTGAATAACCATCAATTGCCAGGTCGCGACAACAGTCGAAAACCGGCAACCACCCAAGCGCTTAAGTTTTTTGTGACGATCCTGGCGGTTCACCAGGGAACGCCTGGAGTTCCGCCAGCCGCGCCGCCTGCTGACGGTATCGCTCATGGAGTTCCAGGTCGAAGTGCGAATGATTCTCTCCGCTGAGTCCGCGAAACTCACTGTTGCAACGATAACACCGCAGCAGGTTACCCACGATGGAATAAAGCGCCAGGTCCAGTAACGCGCTGCAAAACAGGATCAGGTACGAGGTATTGGTCCAATAGTGGTACCAGGCAATGCTACTGGCGGTAAAACCGATGGCAATGATCAGAATGCCCAACCGCTGGGAAAAATCTTTGCGAATGAACAGATCCTCGTTTCCACAGATTAAGCAGTGTTGCAACTGCGCCTGGTCCGTTTCCGGGCCGCCCTGCAGCGCCTGGCTGGCCAGCGGTGGCTGGTGCTGGCAAGCGTGACACATGATTGTCGACGTTTCCAGCGACAACTCAGAGCGTGTTGCTTGTTCGCACTGGGGGCATAGGTAGGTAACGTTCATCGATGCTCGCATGGACTCGAAACGGATTCCGGGTGATACGATGGCAGCAGGTTTCAACGCCACCGTGTAACAGCCTGTTATCATAAGGGATAACGCATGTCGATGCCCAGTAGCAGGGCCACCAATTCACCCAGGAAGGTAAGGATCACTGCCGCATAGAGGATTCCTGTGGCACTTTGGGTATTGGGGATCTTGAGCGTCTGCCATGCCATCAGGGAAAAACCGAAAGTTCCCACCAGTCCGGCCAACCAGCGGAAGCCGATCATAAGCCAGCTGCGCACTCCCCAGGCCGGTGACTGGCTCCATTCCAATACCAGACCGGCTCCACAAGTCAGCATGCGCAGGGCCAGGGCTGCAAATAACAGCATGAGCAGGCGTTTTAGGGGGGCCAGTTGCATGGTTGGTGTATTGAGGTACCAGTGCCCCAAGAGCATGGCCGTTAACACGCTGCCCAGCAGCAGGCCCGAAGTGGCCAGGTTGGCGGCAGTCAGAAGCGTATGTCCATTCCACGGACCAGCTTCCCAGGGTTGCTGGCAGACTGTTGCACACAAGCCAGCGATGGTAATCATGAACAGGAAGGCCCAGCCGGCGCGAGGTGCTTCGTAAAGCCAGATGACGGAGCCCAGGTAGCTAAGCAGGGCCAGCCCAGGGACCAGCAGAGAGAGCACCCAGGGATCGGAACTCGTTGAATCCCCTGAGAACAGGATCAGGGAGCCAAAGACATTGACACCCATGAGTACCCAAAGATGGACCCGGTAGAAACCGCTGGTCACGAGCCGAGAAGGGGTAATGGTCATCGCCAGGGCGACACCAAAGGTCAGGCGGAGAATGAATTGCAGTAGAATTTGCCACAGCATAATGATGATTACCGGCGCTGTTGTCCGTAAATCAGCTGCATGATTTCAGAACGTGTTGACAGGTTGGAACGGAAGATACCTTTCATTGCCGAGGTCACGCAGAGGCTGCCAGGCTTGCGCACGCCACGAATCGTCATGCAGCTATGCGTTGCCTCGACGACTACGGCAACCCCCTTGGCATCCAGTTCTTCCAGTAGCAGGTTAGCGATTTCCTCAGTCATGCGTTCCTGGACCTGGGGGCGGCGTGAAACGTCGTCCACCACGCGAGCCAGCTTGCTGAGGCCCAGGACCTTGCCATTGGGCATGTAGCCGATATGTGCTTTGCCCATGAAGGGCAGCAAGTGGTGTTCACACATGCTGCAGAAACTAATGTCTCGGACGAGCACCACCTCGTCATATTCTTCCGTGAAACACTTTTGCAGGTGCTTCCGGGGGTCCGTTCGTAAGCCCTGAAACATCTCCGCGTACATGCGAGCGACGCGGGCAGGTGTTTCCTGCAGACCTTCACGGTCCGGGTCTTCTCCCACGGCGGAAAGGATTTCGCGAACCGCGATTTCAATGCGTTCGTGGTCCACCATGCTGGTTGGGTCCTGAGAGGGGGCTGGATCGGCCATGCGTTGCCTGTTCGTGGGGTTGGATCGAAATCATGCCTTGTGCAGACCTTCTGCCCAAGAGGCACCTGAGGTGCCGGAAGCTTCATTCGATTCATCGTAAAGGGAGGGCATAGCGTGGTCAAGGACGCCACGGGTACCCGAAAAGCAGGGAGAGGAGAACTCAGTCTTCGGGTGTGTCCACCTTACCATCCGTGTCGACTGCGGCGGGAGGGTCCAGGTGAATCTCGGGAATCAATTCCAGCTGGATGGGCACCCGCGTCAACGGTTGATCCTGGTCGATCACCGACTGGCAGCAGGCCTTGAACACGGCCAGAAAATGGACCAGGTTGACCCCGTCCTGGTGAGGTCCGTAGTTTTGCAGGTAGCCGACACTGCTGTGGTACAGTTTGCGGGTTCCATGCATGTTGCCGTTGCCGAAATGGTGCAGGCAGACCGCCACCTGGATCAGTCCCTGGTAGAACCGCCGTAGCGGCCCCTGGTAGTCGACCCAGAGTTCTTCCCAGCTTTCGTGGGCCTCGAAAAAATCGCGCTGGTTAAAATAGCGTACGCCAGCGAGGAAACGTGGATCGGAGCTGTCGTTACCGGTCACCCTGGCTTCCCCTGGATCAGTCACGACCGGAGATTGCGATCAGTAGTCGCAGGATGTACCAGAACATCAGGGCGACCGCGGCAAAGAGTGCCAGGGCAGCCGCCACGTGCTGGTTGGTGCGATAGCGATGCATCACGTTTGACGTTTCGTAAAGAACGTAGCCGGCGGCCAGCAGGATCATCAGGGAGGAAAACAGGCTGCCTGACAGGTTCATGCCGAAAACAATGCTGCACAGGATGACTCCCAGGGCTGCAAACATACCCAGCGCCAGGTAGCGACCGAGGCCGGAGAAATCAGCCCGGGTAGTGAGCGTGTAGACGGTCAGACCGCCAAAGATCACACCGGTTAAAATAGCTGCGGTGGAGATGGTATCCGGGGGCGAAAAACGTTGTGCATACCAGAGCAGGGGCAGGAAGATAATTGCTTCAGCTACCACGAAAAGCCCCAGGCCCAGGTACTGGGTCCCCTGGGATTGCGTGGAACGGGCCCATGATTCCGCGATCCAGCTGACGCCGATAAAGGCCAGCATCACGAGCAGCCAGCTATAGGGGCTCCGCGAAAGTTGCACCATGAGTTGGTCAACGGCGTCGGGGAAGGCCTGGAAGAGTATGACTTCGAGGCCGATAAATGCACCCACGGCACCGGCCAGGTGCAGGTAGGTACGGCGAATGAAAGCAGTACGTTCCGATTCTTCTGCGTGGGCAACGGCCCAGGGAGAACTGGCGATTTGCTGAGACTGGAAAGGACTGGAATTCTGGTAGCTCATCGTGGCTCTCCCGGAAAGGGTGGGATAACGGTCAGGGCAGGTAAATTGGCCTGACGACCGTACTCTAGGGACTGTCTCGAGGGCTGTCAATTCAGAACGACTGGCTCGAAGACTTTCCGGCAGCCGTTCTGCCAAGAACGGTCCTCGAAGCGTGGAGAATGTCGTGATGGACACTTGACATCGCCCCCTGGAACCACTCACAATTGCCGCCCATTGGAGGTGCGTGGCGTTTCTGTCCTTTTCTTGCTTCTTTACTTTTCACCAGGTCAACGTTCATGGCCAATCTCGTGGCAGAAAAAAGCCAGGCCCGAAAAGTCGTACGACGGTTGGCCCGGGAATATCCGGATGCCGATTGTGCGTTGGTCTTTGAAACGCCTTTTCAGTTGCTGATTGCCACGATCCTGTCGGCGCAATGTACAGACAAACGGGTCAATATCGTGGCCCGTGAACTCTTCAGACAGTATCCCACGGTCGAGGACCTGGCTGCGATTTCGCAGAAAAAACTCGAGAAGATCGTTCAAAGTACTGGGTTTTTCCGTAATAAAGCCAAGAATATTCGGGCCTGTAGCAAGGAGTTGGTGGATCGCTACGGGGGTGAGGTGCCCCAGGAGATCGAGCAATTGGTTTCCCTGGCAGGCGTGGGACGCAAGACGGCCAACGTCGTCCTCGGAACCGCCTTTGGCCAGGCGGTCGGCGTGGTGGTCGATACCCATGTGGGACGAATTAGTGGTCGCGTCGGTTTGACGAAATCGAAAGATCCGGTCAGAATTGAACGAGATTTGATGGCAGTCTTGCCACGCAAGGAATGGATTGTTTATTCTCATCGCATGATTCATCACGGACGAGCTATCTGTAAATCACAGCGACCTCTATGTGACGAATGTTCCATGCAGTCGATATGTCCACGTATTGGTGTTCGGTCCTGACGCATAGGAGAGCCTGCAACGATGATTCTTTCAGGTGAACAAATTCGCAGTCGGCTTGGTGATTCTATTTTTATCGATCCGTTCCAGGAAGAAAATCTGAATCCGAACAGCTACAATCTGACACTTCATGATGAATTGTTGATCTACGAGGAAGTCGTGCTGGACATGCGACAGGTGAACCGGGTGCGGCGCATCCAGATTCCGCCCGATGGAATGGTCCTCAGCCCTAATCAGCTTTACCTCGCGCGAACCGTGGAGCGGACCGAAACCCATAACCTGGTACCGATGGTGGAAGGACGTTCCTCCGTGGGACGCCTGGGGCTGTTTGTACATGTCACGGCGGGCTTTGGTAACGTGGGCTTTTGTGGCTACTGGACCCTGGAACTGTTCACCGTCCAACCCGTGAGGATCTATCCGGGAGTTTCCATTTGCCTGATGTTCTACCATGAGGTCGTCGGAGATATCGAGGAATATGCCAGCGAAAAGTACCAGCACAATCACGACATCCAGCCCAGCCTGCTCTACAAGGAACTGAACCCCGAGATCGAAAAAGAAGATCCTCAACTGACCTTCGATTTTCGAGGATCCCCGTCACCCTAGTTTTACGGGCAGCCCGGTTAACGCAGGAAGAGCAGCACGTAGATAACGGCCAGCGTGATCTGTACCAGGGCAAAGGGAAACGCCACCTTAACGAACCGGGCAAACGAGATGTGCAGCTTGTGCTTGTGCATGATAGTGACAGCAACCAGCGTCGAGGCAGAACCGATAGGTGTCAGGTTGCCCCCGAGGTTGGCTCCGAAAATTACGGACCACCAGAGGCCGGTTTCCTGGACCGTTGCCGTGGCAATCTGGGCCTCCAGGTTCTTGAGGATGTTGGCTAACATGGCGGCCAGCGGGATGTTGTCCGTCACGCTGCTGAATCCGGCAGCTCCCAGTAGCAGAACGCTGGAATCGACCCAATGTGCTGGATCATCCTGGATGTGCAGTAGCACGTAACGCAGGCCCGTGCCGATGGCATGCAGCACGTGCGCATGTTCCATCACATAGATCACCACGAACAGGGCCATGAAGAAACCGATCAGGTCCCAGTCAATGGCCCGGTAAAAGTCGTCGGCCACCGAGCGGTAGCGTATCAGCATGATGCCGGCAAAGGCCAGGGCCACGAATCCCATTTCCAGGTCGCGCACGAAGGGCAACACCGAGGTGGTGGCAATCACGATGATAAAAAGAATCAACATCCCCGTGCCAAACCAGAAAAATCCCCAGCTCTCGATGCCATCGGTTTCATCGAAACTAGCGACCAACTGTTCTGCCTCGCTCTGGGCAATGCTGTCTCGCAAACGCCGAATGCCAAACATGCGGGCACCCATCCACAAGGTAATCAGTGTGGCCACCAGCACGTAAGGGCAGGCCTTGATGAAGAATGTCATGAAGCTGATGTTGGCCGCCGTACCCACGATGATATTGGGCACCGAGCTGATTAAGGTGAGCAAGCCACCGATGTTGGTCAGTAAGCCTTCGATCAAGAGGAATCCAAGCAGTTTTTCCCGCAGTTTTAGCTTGTCCAGGGAGACCACGGTCAAGGACCCAATGATGATCATCGCCGTCACGTTATTCAACACTGCCGAGAAAACAACCGTCATGAAACCGTAGAAGAAAAGCAGCTTCAACGGATCGCCCCGGGAGGCCTTGGTAACCTTGATCGCGATCCAGGTAAACAACCCGGAACGACTCGTGACATCCACGAACAGGCTGGACCCCAGGATGATGGCGATCACACCCCAGTCAATGCCCGGGATGTAAACGGGCATCCGCAGACGATGCCCATCGTAGTGCAGATGCGATTCTTTGTCGGTTTGAGAAAGCTGGAAATGTTCCTGGTCATGGGGCCCCTGGTAGTTGCCTTCAATGCCCTGGTGCGAGGTGACCGAGTGACTGCCCACGACCACGTCATCAAAGGGCAGGACGCCACGAACGGTCCCCAGTAACAGGCACGCGATGGCAAATGTTCCGGCAATCACGGACTTCTTGGCGTGCAGCTTCTCTTCCATCGCCAGGCAGACAATGAGCCCCACCAGGAGGCAGGCAAAGATCACGGTGTCCACCGTGGCAACACCCGTTTCGATAGATCCCAGTAGTCCAGGGTTCACGTTCGGTCAATCCTTTGTACGGGGTGTTTGATACGAGGTGCCAGGGGGAGTCAGACCAGTAGCAACGGAAGATGCCGTAGTTCGACCGCCAACGGGTAGGCCAGGCCGTGCATGGCCAGTTGGTCGTCGTCCTTGGTGTTCATGACCAACAGGTCGATCCCGTGTTCTTCGACCAGTCGTCTGTAATCCTGCATGCGATGTCCCAGTACGACCACGTCCTCGATAGCCAGTGTGGTGGGTCCCTCGGCGAATGCCTGGCGGCAGGATTCGATGTATTCTCGAGGTTCCTTGAGAAGTTGACCCAGGATCTGATCCTGGGCCTTGTCTGTTTCAATGGCTGGTATCTTGCCAATGGTTTCGCAGTAACGTTGAAACGCTCCCTTGTCCTCGACGTGCGTCAGGTACAGGCGGCCTGCCGCGGGAGTGACCGCTGCTGCATAGTTAACCAGACGATGATCTCCCGCCAGGTGATCGGTAATGGCCATGACACGCTCGATGACCGTGGTGGGGTCCTCGTTTGCCACCGGGTTTTCCGGGTGAGGCAGGATCAACACCGGAACCTGCGTGGCCTGGGCCATCACGTCCACGTAAATTCCCAGGCTGTAAGGGAAGTCGGAAGCCGGGCTGTGCAGGTTGCGGTACATGCAGATCAGGTCCGGCTGGCTATCCTCCACCTGCTGGATCAAGCTGGCTACGGTTGTGAACTGATCTCCCGTGATGATCTGGTACTCGGCACTTGCACCCTGGTTTAATGAACCCAGCAGATGTTGCACAGTGGCGCAATGTTGAGTAGCGGCCTCGTCATTCAGGTCCGTGATTACCAGGACCTTCTGGATCTCGATCGAATCCCGAACGAAGGGCGTCTTGTCAGCAGCCTTGAAGACACTCTCAAACTGATCAATATGGGGCATGAGCCTGCTTCCGGGTTTTGCACGGGCATCGTCCCGTAACCACGTCGGTGTCAGGATTATAGTGCGGCCAGCATAGCACGGGATATCCGGTTTCGCAATCTTCGCCAGGTAGCCAGCAGGGGATGGCAGACAACGATGGCAGAATTGATTAGAATTCCACCATGCCAAGGCGTGTCAGGCCGGCTCGCCAATGAATCGGCCACGCCTATCGAGGTTCTTTCCTCCCAGGAGTTGATTGCAATTAATGAATGCCTCTGACCAAGCAAAAGATCCGTTCGGTGCACGTGATAGTTTTGATACCGGTGACGGCCAGGTCGACCTGTATCGACTGAGCCGCCTTGAAGACCAGGGCCTTGGGGCTATTTCCGGATTGCCCTATAGCATTCGGGTCCTGTTGGAAGCGGTTCTGAGAAACTGCGACGGCTATATCGTCGAGGAAGAAGATGTACGAAACCTGGCTGCCTGGAGTGCGTCCAGTCACGTGGCCCGGGAAGTGCCCTTCAAACCATCCCGCGTCGTTCTCCAGGATTTTACCGGTGTGCCCGCGGTTGTTGACCTGGCTGCCATGCGCAGTGCCATGCAGCGACTGGGCGGAAACCCCAATAGTATTAACCCGCTCATCCCTGTTGACCTGGTGATCGACCATTCTGTGCAGGTAGACCAGTTTGGATCTGATGATGCCTTGCAGGCCAACGTGGAAATTGAATTTCAACGGAACCGTGAACGCTACGAATTCCTTCGTTGGGGACAAAAGGCTTTCGATAATTTCCGCGTGGTACCGCCGAACGTCGGGATCGTCCACCAGGTTAACCTGGAGTACCTGGCGGAACTGGTCTTCGTCCGTGACGATGCCGGTGGTCGCGTTGCGTTCCCGGATACGCTGGTCGGAACGGATAGTCACACGACCATGGTCAATGGACTGGGCGTGCTGGGCTGGGGCGTCGGTGGCATCGAGGCCGAGGCCGTCATGCTGGGCCAGCCGCTTTACATGTTGATGCCGGAAGTCGTGGGCTTTGAATTGACCGGTGAATTGGCTCCCGGAGCGACAGCGACTGACCTGGTGCTGACGGTTGTCGAACAACTCCGGCAGGTGGGTGTGGTTGGCAAGTTCGTCGAGTTCTTTGGGGAAGGCGTTTCCAGGATGAGCCTGGCAGATCGAGCTACGCTGGCTAACATGGCCCCGGAATACGGGGCGACCATGGGTTTCTTTCCGGTCGACGAGGAAGCGATTACTTACCTGCGCCGTACCGGTCGCGCCGAATCACAAGTGCAACTGGTGGAACGATATCACAAGGAACAAGGTCTTTTCCGAACCGACGATGCCACACCGCCGGAGTATTCCCAGACCGTCGGATTGGATATGGGACAGGTGGAACCGTCGCTGGCCGGACCCAAACGTCCGCAGGACCGTATTCCCCTGGCCGAGATGAAAAGTGCTTTCGAAACGGTGCTGCAGGCACCCGTTTCGGAACGCGGTTTCGGACTCGACGAGACGGCGGTCAGTAGAACCGCTAACGTATCCGATAATGGCAGTTCTACTGAAATTGGCCACGGGGCCGTTGTGATTGCTGCCATTACCAGTTGCACCAATACCAGTAACCCCTCGGTCATGCTGGCTGCCGGCATGCTCGCACAAAACGCTGTCCAGCGAGGACTACGCGTTAAACCGTTCGTGAAAACGAGCCTGGCACCTGGATCGCGGGTGGTCAGCGATTACCTGGACAAGGCCGGGCTGACCGATGCCTTGCAGCAACTGGGTTTTCATACCGTGGGCTATGGCTGTACCAGTTGCATCGGTAACAGTGGCCCCCTGCCGCCACCGGTGGCCGAGGCCGTGCAGGAAGGGGACCTGGTCGCTTCTGCTGTGCTGAGTGGAAATCGTAATTTTGAAGGCCGGGTCAATGCCCTGGTGAAAGCAAACTACCTGGCCAGTCCGCCGCTGGTCGTGGCCTATGCACTGGCTGGACGAACCGATATCGATTTAAACAACGAACCGCTGGGACAGGATGAGCAAGGGGCTGATGTTTACCTGAAAGAAATTTGGCCCAGCCGGGACCAGGTCCAGGAAGTACTGGATACGGCCGTGGAGCCAGGTATGTTTGTCGATCGCTACCAGAATGCCGTCGATTCCAACGAGACCTGGAATCAAATTGCGGTCAGTGGCGAGGCTCTTTATCCCTGGGATGCCGAGAGTACTTATATCCAGGAACCACCTTTCCTGACTGACCTGACCGCAGAGCTGAGCCCTGTGCAGCCCATCCAGCAGGCACGTGTGCTGGCCCTGCTGGGGGATTCTGTTACGACCGATCATATTTCACCAGCCGGTGCGATCGCCAAGACAGGGCCCGCGGGACGTTACCTGGTGGAGCAGGGTGTTGAACCGGCTCATTTCAACAGTTTTGGCTCCCGGCGAGGCAATGACCGCGTCATGCTGCGTGGAACGTTTGCCAATATCCGGATTCGCAATCAACTGGCCCCAGGCACCGAGGGCGGAGTGACACGCCACTTGCCCAGTGGTGAGGAAATGAGTATTTACGATGCCGCCATGCGGTACCGGGAGGAACAGGTGCCATTGGTGGTTCTGGCTGGTGCCGAGTACGGTACCGGCAGCAGTCGTGACTGGGCAGCCAAGGGGACCCACCTGCTGGGTGTGCGGGCAGTCATTGCCACCAGTTACGAACGAATTCATCGCAGTAATCTCGTTGGCATGGGCGTGCTGCCATTGGAAATGGTGGCTGGACAAACCGCCGCCTCACTCGGTCTCAATGGTGAGGAACTGTACGATATCCAGGGACTGGATGACCAGTTGAAGCCGCTTTCCACGCTGACCGTGGTTGCCACAGGAACCGATGGAACCGTCACGGAGTTCGAGGCCCGCGTGCGCATCGATACCCCGGTGGAAATGGATTACTACCGCAACGGTGGAATCCTGCAGACGGTCTTGCGAAACCTGCTGGCAGAGGGAAGCTAACAGCCTGGCCGATTGCCAGCGACTAGTTTCCGTGAGTCTGCGAAAAAGAACTGGCCAGGTTCGGATTGCCAGCGACCAGCGATCGTTGCCATTGAACGCCCAGCATCAGGCAATTGATACCGGAACCGATTCCCAGCAGCGCCAACTGATCTGCGGGCTGAATCTGTTCACGTTCCAGTGCCACGGCCAGCGTAATTGGCAGAGCCACGGAGCCCGTGTTTCCCAGGTACTCGAAGGTTGTGTAATCATGAGCAGGATCGAGGTCGAGAGCTCCGAGCATTTGCTTGCGATGAGCCCCTCCCACCTGGTGACAGATCGTCTTGTCGATCTGTGAGCGGGTCCAGCCGCTTTCCGCCAGGAAAGTTTCAAAAGCCACGGTTCCCGTTGCAATTCCCTCGCGTAACAGGGTTTCGGAATCGGTTGTCATGAGAGGACTCATGGCAGCATCGGCTGCCTCGTCCTGCCCGCTATGACACAAGTCGTGGTGTGATGTGTTGGCCGTTGCCACGGCAGACAGTAACGCATTACCTGTCTGGCTGATATCGCGGTGCGTCAACAGGATCGCACAACTGGCCGATCCAATCGTCAGGCTGGCCAGGGCAGGTTTGATTTGGTTGCGAGTCAGGTCGGTTTGTCGATTGAGAGCGTCAATCGTTGTCTCTACCAGGGCCCGACTGCTCTCGGTACCCACGACCAGGGCCGCCTGGACCTGGCCCAGCTGGATCATGTTGGCAGCCTGCAGGATTCCGTTGAGCATGCCCAGACAGGCATTGGAGACATCGTAGAGGATACAGTTGGCATCCAGTCCCAGCTGATGGTGAACACGACAGGCAGTAGCCGGTTCCAGGTGATCTCGACAGACACTGGCATGGATCAATAAACCGATTTGTTGACGATCCAGCTGCGCGATTTGAATCGCTTTTTCACCACTTTCAATACTCTTTTCGCTGGGCAACGTACCGGGTGCCCAGAAGCGGCGTTCCTGGATGCCCGTGATCAACTCCAGGCGTCCCTCCGGCAGTCGCAAACGCTCGTAGAGCGGTGCCAGACGTCCCTCGATGGCGCTGCTGGAAATAACTTCCTCGGGCAGCGTGTAGCCAATCGATTCCAGACAAACCTGGTCGTATTTCATCAATCTTTGCTCGTTGGAGACGTGATTTCAGGAGCGTCCAGCAGGAGAATGCCCTGGAAAGCATGAAATCCAACATAATACCCGCGTGGAACACCGTAAAGGTGTCTAGAACGAGCGTTTCGGCTTCCTGGCAGTCCTTGCCCCATGACACTTGGAGACAAGTGCTTGCACAGGATGTAGTGGTTCGCGGAAAACCGACCCCAAAATACAGTACAAGGCTTGTCATCCTGGTGCCGATTCCTCAGAATCACGCCCACTTGCTTTCCCGGCATAGTTTACTCAGGCATGGATTTAACTAGGAGGGTTATTGGGGCCGTCGCAATCCATGCTTCGCTCCGGCGTTGTACCACGGAATGGTACCGCTTGTGCGACAGTCGACACATCAGGTGACTGAGTAAACAATTTCTTAGAGGTCGAGTGCTGGTGTAGACCAGCGTAGGAGTATTTCCTGCTCGATCGTTTGCCGTGACGTGTTTTCTGCGCAATCTTGCTTTCGCATTCCGGGCTGACACCAGGGTTTTGCCTCAAGAACCGATTTTGTCATGTGCTTGTCGTGAGCACTTTGAGATGTCTGGAAGGAAATGCTTGATGTCGAACAAACCGATTATTGGACTCAATGCGGATTATCGAACGGGCCAGCAGGATGTGCCGGCCTACAGTTACGTGGCAGCCGGCTATGCCGATTGCATTATTGCTGCCGGAGGAATTCCGCTCATCGTCCCACCCATGGAAGAAGCCGAGGATGTTCAGGAGGTACTGGAACAGGTGCAGGGTTTCGTACTGGTAGGTGGCCAGGACCTGGATCCGCGACGCGATGGGTTCATGCTGCACCCCACGATTCGCTCGCTGGCCCCGCGTCGAGAAACATTTGACCGCTTGTTAGCCCAGGAAATTACGGATCGCCAGTTGCCGGTATTTGGAATTGGTGGTGGCATGCAGTTGCTGAATGTCACGGCTGGCGGCAACCTGTTTTTACATATCCCGGAAGATTGCCCCACGGCTTTGCCCCATAAGGATCCCCAGGATGCCGGCCATCGGCATGGCCTGGAAGTCGTTCCCGGGACATTGATGGAACGTGTTTACGGCGATGGTGAAATTCGCGTGAACAGCATGCACCATATGGCAGTGGATGAACTGGCACCCGGCTTTGAGGTGACCGCCCGCTGCCCGGATGGCATCGTGGAAGCCATGGAGAGTACCGCATCCAACTGGCTGGCTATCGGGACGCAGTTCCATCCGGAGGCCAGTTCTGCCTCCGCGCTGGATCAACGCATTTTCGAAGAGTTTATCTGCGGAATCACGGAACGTACGCGCGAGTTGCGGTTGGTTGCCTGATCGGGTAACTGCCGGCACGCGGTTGCATACAACCCGTGGGTTGAGACGGTCCACCAAACACGGATGTCTTGGTGGGCCGTTTTGTTTTGCGCGGTTCAGACGCCTTCGGCTGGAGTGGCCCGGCGTGTGCTGCGCCACAGCGGATAGACGAACAGGACCAGTGCCACCAGGCAGCAAACCAGGGCGAAAGGCTCGGTGACCAGTGGCCACCAGCTGCCGTTACTGGCCTGTAGTCCAGCCCCCAGTTTCTTTTCGGCAATGGGTGCCAGGACGAACCCGATGACGAACGGTGCCAGGGGAACCTTGCAGCGTTCCAGCAGGAAACCGGCCAGCCCGAAGGCCAGCATGATCCAGACGTCAAAGAGGCGATTATTGAGGGCATAGGATCCGACGACGCAAAAGACCATGATGACGGGCAGCAGGACATGGCGTGGGGTACGAGCCAGGCGAGCAATCCACCGTACCGAGCCGATCATCAGGATGAACATCACGACATTGGCAAACAACATCGTGAAAATGATCGTGTAAACAATCGTTGGGTTGTTGTTAAAGAGGACGGCGCCCGGTTGCAAACCGTGCAGCACCAGGGCTCCCAGCAGGATAGCGTCAATCACGCTGCCCGGGATGCCCATGGCGACCAGTGGGATCAGGGCACCACCAATGGTGGCGTTGTTGGCTGCCTCGCTGGCCACGATGCCCTCTTCTGCCCCCTGGCCAAATTCCTCAGGTTTCTTCGAAACCCCACGCGCTGCGGAATAGGCAATCACGCTGCCCACGTTGGCGCCGATGCCAGGCAGGATCCCGACCCAGGTGCCGATGACCGAGGATCGCAGCATATTCCAGCGATGTTTCCACCAGTCCTGCAGCCCTAGCAGCACCCCCGACCGATTGAACTCCGTGGACTTGATGGGAACCGCGCCACGACCTACCTCGTGTAATATCTGGCTGACCGCGAACAGTCCAATCAATACCGGCAGCAGCGCCAGCCCGTCGTTGAGTTGCTCGATTCCCAGTGTCCAGCGACTGGTCCCGGTGGCTGGTGATTCACCGGGAAGGTTGACGAGAATTCCCAGCATCCCCGAAAAGATGCCCTTGGCCAGCGATTTTCCGGAAACCGAGGCGATCAGCACCAGCGCCACCATCACCAGGGCAAAGTAATCGAAAGCCCCCAGTTGTGTAGAGACTCGCGAGATCGGGCGGGCCAGCAGCAGCAGGAATCCCCAGGAGATCATGCCACCAACGAAAGAGGCCATGATCCCCAGACCCAGCGCGCGGTCGGGACGACCGGCCTGCGCCATGGGATAACCGTCGAGGGTCGTGATCACCGAGGCCGGGGTGCCTGGCATCCGCAGCAGCGTGGCCGTGATCAGGCCGCCACTGATCGAACCGACGTACATCGAGACCAGCAGGACCATGGCTTCGGCCGGTAGCATGCCGTAAGTCAGTGGCAGTGCCAGGGCAATCAGCATGGCACCGGTCAATCCGGGAATCGCACCCACGGTGATGCCCAGTGCCGTGCCCAGCAGCACCCAGACGGCCGCCATGGGCGTGTTGAAGACTTCTTGTAGTGCAGTTAAGGCCTCGGTCACGGGGGCACCTTAGGGAAGCTCAATCTGGAAAAACGAGTGGAAGATAAGATGAATCAGCAGCGGGACGACCATGCAGAGATCCCAGGGGAATTCACGCCAGCGAAATGGACTCTCGCTGCGCTGGCAAACCAGGGTGACCACCGCCACCATGAATAGCCCGGTCAAAAGCCTGAAATCAATCGACAACCAGCCCAGGCAGACCAGGTAGACAATCGCAACCAGGCTGAATTGGATCACGGCGCGAAAATAATCGGCGGGAAGTGGCTCGGCAAGTTCATTATTGGCAGTCGAGGGCGTGGTGTCCCGCAGTCCCAGCACCAGGACCATTCCCAGGCTCAGCAGGGTGGCCAGTGAAACCAGCAGCGGAATGTTGGGCAAGACATCCGGTGTCGTGGCGTCCACTGAGCGGATCGCGGCGATGCGGGTGGTGAGCGTCTCTTTCATTTCCGATCCGGTCTTCACCAGCGGTTGGCAAAGTCGTTTGGCAAGGGCCTCCTGGACCTGCTCGGTGGCCATGGCCTTGCCAATCACGCCGGCCATGAAATCGATCTTGGCCTGGTCGGTCCCCTTGGGAAACCACCAGAAGTGCATGTTGGCGTGGACAAAGTCGTAACCCTGTTCGACGGCGGTCATAACATCGGGCAGTTCGGGATGTCGTTCCGCAGCACTGATGGCCAATGCCCGCAGCCCTGCTTCGCGATAGTCCATGTATTCACCCATGGAAAACGCAGAGACGGCGGCGTGGCCGCCGATCAAGGCTTCGAAGCGATTGGATCCACCACCGATCTGGGTGTAGACGAAGGCGGCGCCCGACTCGTGGCTCTCCAGGATCAGGCCCGCATAGTGCACCGGGGCATTCAGATTGGCAGCAAAGACCAGCTTGTTCGGCTTGGCCTTGGCCGCTTTCATTAAATCAGTGAGGGTCTGGTAAGGAGAATCCTTGTGAACGGCAATCACCATGCTCAGCTGGCCCGTGGCAGCAATCGGTTCGAAATCCTCCGGGCCATAGGGGACCTTACCCGACGATTGGGCGGTGATCAGGGCTTCATGCAACAACAGCATCGTGTAGCCGTCATTGTCGGCCCGCCGTACGCGCCCACTGCCGATCGTGGCCCCGGCTCCCTTGACGTTCTGGACCACGATATCCTGCGATAACAACTTGTGGTCCCGGATCGCTTTCTGCAGTTCGCGGCCAAAGAAGTCACTTTCACCACCCGGGGCGAAGGGAATGACCAGCGTGATCGGTTTTGCTGGATACTCTCCCGTGCCGGTCGGGGAGAATTCCATCAGCAGCGTAGCGGTCAGCGTCGCCAGGACGACGGTGATACGCAGCAAGGTGATCTTGGTCATGGGACCGCTCGGTAAGTGAAAAAAACTTAGGAGAAAAAGACCTTTTCGGCCGTCTTGCGTAACAGCCAGGCCCGGTCCCCGTCCGAGAGGAAGTCAGCCTTCTTGATCAGATCGATGGAAGGACCGTAGTGGTGACCGCCTACCACTTGAAAGGGTCCGTCACTGGCCCACATCAGCCGCTCGGGACCAAAAGCATCCAGCAGGCGACGAATCATGGGCACCAGGTCGGTATAGGGAGCTTTTTTCTTGCCCAGTGCATAAAAGGCAGAAACCTTGACGTGCGTATTTTTCTGTTTGCCCAGTCGACAGAGATTCTCCAAATCCTTCCCAGGAATCTCACCGCTGATTCCCAGCCGCCCGAAATGATCGATGACGACCGGCGTTTGCGGGTACTTGCGACACATCTTTTCAATGGCTGGGAAGGAGTCAGGCTGGCAAAGATGGCACATGGCTAGGCCGTGTTCGGCACCCGCTTTCCACATGCTGGCCATCCCCGGCGTGTTGAGCCAGCCGTTACCAGGTCGTTGCTGCTGGCGAATTCGGAATCCCCGTACTCCCTGTTGCGCCAGGTCCTGCATGTGCCGGGCCGGTTCATTGTTTTCGTCGATGACCGCAACGCCGGAAAACCGGCCCGCATGTTTCTTCATCATGTCCAACATGTAGCGATTGTCGAAGCCATAGTAGCTCATCTGGATCAACACGATGCGTTGGACCCCGTGCGGCTGGCAGTGGGCAAAAAGCTGCTCTGGCGTGAAGCTGGGCGGATTCATCTTCTCCCGGGTGTACCCCTTGGCCAGTGGGTAAGCTGCCAGGTCAGGTGTCCAGACATGGACATGGGCATCGATCAAGGATTCATCCATGTCAGCTCCCTGTAGTAATTGGGGCGAGGTGGCCAGGCCGGCAGCCATTGCCAGCTGGGAACCGGAACGCAGGAACTGTCTCCGTGTGCCGGGTGTTCCGGTCGCGAGCAGCGAATGGTGCGTGTTCATACACAGGGGTCCTTGGCTGGAGGAACGACTAGTTACCAGGGCAACTGATCCAGATTAACATTGCCACCGGTCAAAACAACTCCCACTTGATTTAAATCGGTCAATGACTGGAAACGATTGTCGAGGGCGGCCGCGACTCCCACGGCACCACTGGGTTCCACCACGAGCTTGGCGCGTTCCCACAGCAGTCGCATGGCTGCCACGATCGCCTCATCGTCAACGGTAATCACCGCTTCGACATGGTCTCGAATGATGGGCCAGGTCAGGTCACCGAGGCTGGTCAACAAGCCATCGGCAATCGTGCTGGGGTTTTCCTGGGGAATGAGTTGGCCGGCCGCCAGGGAGCGGGCGGCATCATCGGCTCCGGACGGTTCGGCGGCAAATAGCCGAATGCGGGGGTTCAGAGCCCGTGCTGCCAGGCAGATACCACTGAGCAAACCGCCACCTCCCACGGGTACGACCAGGGCATCCAGGTCCGGTACCTGCTCGAGGATTTCCAGGCCACAGGTTCCCTGGCCGGCGATCACGTGAGGATTGTTGTAGGGATGGATAAAGGTGCCGCCGGTACGTTCAATGACGGCCTCGGCCGTGGTCTCACGAGCGGCCAGGGTCGGCTCGCAGGCAATGACTTCAGCGCCGTATTCTTCCACTGCCTGCCGTTTGACGCTGGGAGCGTTACTGGGCATCACGATGTGAGCCGCGATGCCCCGGTTCCGGGCTGCCAACGCCAATGCCTGGGCATGGTTGCCGGAACTGTGGGTGACGACACCGCGCGCGGCCTGCTCGTCGTCCAGGAGCGAGACCGTGTTGGTTGCACCACGAAACTTGAAGGCCCCCACCTTCTGCTGGTTTTCACACTTCAGCCACAAGGAGCGACCGGCACGTTGACTGATCGCCTGGCATTGGACCAGGGGTGTGCGATGGGCTGCTCCGGACAGGCGTTGCTCGGCCTGGCGAATGCTCTCGAGGTCAGCAGCGTAGGGAGCAGGGGGCATGGGATCTTACGCAAAGGGTTTATCGGGTGGGATTACCGTTGACGCCATTGTAGCTGGAAATACGTCCGGCAGGAGAGACCCGGTGACTAATTTCAACCGGGTTCGTACGGTCAGGCCAGTAGTTGCTGGATTGGCGATCCGGTGACCAGAGCGCGGGGACGACGGAGCGAGTCATAGATCCGCGTGTCAGCAGGAATCCCCATCAGATGATAGAAGGTGGCTGCCATGTCGGCCGGGTCATGCGGAGTGCTGGCGGGGTAGGCTGCCGACCTGTCGGATGCTCCGTAGATCGCTCCCGGTTGCATGCCGGCCCCGACCATTGCCAGCGAATAAACAAAGGGCCAGTGATCGCGCCCGGCGTTCTTGTTGATAGCCGGCGTCCGTCCAAATTCGGCATTGATGACTAGCAGGGTGTCGTCCAGCATGCCACGCTGGTCCAGGTCTTCCATAAGGGCCGTGGCCGCGGTATCCAGGTCTGGGGCCAGCGAGTCTTTCATCTTCTTGAAATTTTGTCCGTGCGTATCCCAGGATCCACTCGGCGTATGACAATAGCTGACGTTGACCATGGGCACTCCGGCTTCGACCAGTCGCCGAGCCAGCAGGCATCGTTGTCCGAACTCGGTCTTGCCATAACGTTCGCGTACCTTCTTCGGCTCCTTCGATAACTCGAAGGCCTCTCGCGTCCTGGCGGAGGCGAGCAGGTTCACGGCCCGGGAGTAGTAACCGTCGAGGCTTTGTTTACCAGCAGCCTGGTCCAGTTGTTGACTGAGTTGATTGAATTGTTGCCTGAGCTGATGGCGATCGGTAAGGCGAATCGTGGTCAGGTCGGCCGGGGAGTGGAGCGCCTTGATTTGAACATCGTCTGGCAACAGTCCCTGGTCGACTGCGAAACTCGTGTGTTGTTTTCCCAGGAAGCCTGGTGTCTGACCGTGTAGGGTCGTACCATTGCTGCGCCGCATCAGGGGGCCAACGCGAACCCAGGTAGGTAATCCCTGTTGGTTCGGTCGTAGGTGATCCAGCACGGCACCAAAGGGCGGAAAGTCGGTCTCCGAGGGTGGGAAATCACCGCGGGACTGGAAGGCCTTGGGGTGCTTGTGCCCGGTTTGGGCAGGCAGGCAAGCCTGTACGTGATTTGCATTTCCGTGGCTCATCGAGCGAATCACGGTCCAGCGATCCGCTGCCTGGGCCAGCCGCGGAATCAACTCGCTGTATTGCACGCCCGGGATACTGGTGGCAATGGCCCCGAATTCACCGCGGACCTCGACGGGACCGGTCGGCTTGGGGTCAAAGGTTTCCTGCTGTGGGTGTCCACCATGCAGGAACAGCATGATCACGCGCTTGGCCTTGCCAAAGGTGGTTGAGCGGTCGCTGGTCGATTGTTCCCGTGCCTGCAGCAGCTGGGGCCAGGTCATTCCCAGTCCTGTCAGCCCACCCAATCGCAGCACGTCCCGTCGCGACGGTTGTTGCTGGTGGTTTCGTGGGGTACTTGGCATGGCAGGTCTCACCGGGAAATACACTCAAACTTATTCTTTATATAACAAGGGGAAAACGGTTTGAAAACACGAAAAGAGCTGCCAGGACGCCGCAGATTTCCCGGCCAAGATCCATCTGCTGTCTGTCACGGGATTTCCGTCACGAGAGACGTTTTGCGGTTCAGGCAGGAAACTGCTGATATCATCAATGGCGAGCGGTTGTTACATTAATAGCAACAGGAACGTTACCTGGTGATTCATCGAGTAATAAATGAGGCGAACGGATGAAAGCGGCGATTCGAACGACCCTGGCAGGGCTGGTTTTAATTCTCGGTGGTGGACTGGCCGTGGCCCAGGGCGTGCCTGCTCCTGGCGGTACCCTCGAGAAACTGTTGCTGGCGGAAACGCCGGCCGCGCTGGCAGCAGCCGCTCGGGAAACGGGGGATCCGCGGCGGGGAGCGATTCTCTTTTACCAGCCGTACATGGCCTGCACCAAGTGCCATGATGCCGGCGGCCAGGACAAGCCACTGGGATCCGACATGACCAAGCTGGGTCGAGAGGCTACGGATGTCTACCTGGTGGAATCGATTCTTCATCCCTCGAAGGTAATCAAGAAGGGCTACGAGTCGACCCAGTTAGTAACCGTGGCAGGCAAGGTGATTACCGCGTTGGAATTGAAAAAGACGCCCGCAGGTTTGAGCTATCGCGACGTGGGCCAAAACGGCAAGTTGGTCACGCTGGCCAACAAAGAGATTGATGAACAGATTGTTAACAAGCAGTCGATCATGCCGGCGGGACTGGTAAACCAGTTGGCCAGTCGCCAACAGTTCCTGGACCTGGTTCGGTACCTGCTGGAAATTTCAGACGGGGGTCCGGAGCGGGCCCGTGAACTGCGTCCGGCCGCCTCCCTGTATGCTGCTCGTCCCCTGCCGGAGTACGAGAAACGTATCGATCACGCGGGCATGATTGCCAGCCTGGACCAGGGCAGTTTCAAGCGGGGGCAGGAAATCTATAACCGTCTTTGCATCAATTGTCACGGCACGCACGATCGCCCCGGATCGTTGCCTACTTCCTTGCGTTTCGCCGAGGGGAAATTCAAGAACGGACATGATCCCTACACGATGTACCAGACGCTGACCCGTGGGTTTGGCATGATGGTTCAGCAAACCTGGATGGTTCCCCAGCAAAAATACGACGTGATTCATTACGTCCGCGAGGCGTACCTGAAAAAACACAACACGAGCCAGTTGTTTGACGTCACGGATGCCTACCTGGCTGACCTTCCCAAGGGAGATACCACGGGCCCCAAGCCGACCAATATCCGCAACTGGGAGACGATGGATTATGGCCCCAGCCTGGTGCATACCTATGAGGTTCCTGGTGGACCACTGAATTTTGCCTACAAGGGCATCGCCATGCGACTGGACGCCGGCCCTGGTGGAGTTTCCCGGGGACGGAACTGGATGGTCTTTGACCATGACACCCTGCGGATGGCTGCCGGTTGGAGTGGACAGGGTTTTATCGACTGGAATGGCATCATGTTTAACGGGCGTCACGCGATTCACCCCAAGGTGGCGGGCCAGATCCAGTTTGCCAATCCGATTGGTCCCGGCTGGGCTGAGCCAGAGAGCGAGACGTTTTCAGACCCGCGTTTACGAGGTCGGGATGATCGGCTCTACGGACCGTTGCCCCGCAAGTGGGCACACTACAAGGGACTCTATCACCATGGTCAGCAGACGCTGGTGACCTACACGGTCGGCAATGCGGAGGTCCTGGAACGGCCCGGTTTAAAACAACAGGGTGAACAGGCGGTCTTCCTGCGGTCCTTCCAGATTGGTCCCCGTGATCGGGACATGATTCTGCAGGTCGCACACCTGCCAGGTGGTAAGGCACAGTTACAGGTCGTGGACGAGAAAGCGACAAGTGGAGAGGCTGTCCTGTTTGGAGAACTGGGAGCGACTCCGCCGCCCACGACGCCGGCTGGGAAAACGTTCCAGTTTGATGGAGCCTCTTATTTCCAGGTGGCCAAGGGAGCGGACTTTGAGTTACAACGCAAGGACTACACGATCTATGCACGGATCAAGACGCGCCAGGATGGCACGATTTTCTGCAAGACCGCGCCGCAGTCGGAATGGATTGCCAATGGTAAGACACTTTTTATCCGGGGTGGACGACTGGGGTTTGATATCGGCTGGGTGGGACAGGTTAGTTCCCGGCGCCGCGTCAACGATGGGAAGTGGCACGATGTTGCGCTGACCTACCAGGCCAAGAGTGGCAAGGTCCAGCTTTACGTGGATGGTAAAGCTGATAACGACGCGGTCCTCAGGCCCAAGGCCAGGGTGACGGGGCACGTGGTGCGCGTCGGTTACACGGCGGGCAATTTTCCAACTACCAGTTTCTTCAAGGGGGAGATGGAGTCTGTACGATTTTACCAGCGAGCTCTCGGTGAAGCGGAGATCAGCAAGTTGGCTGCGGCGAAGGCAGCGGACAAGACACTGGTGGCACACTGGCAGCCGCAGTCCATCCAGGGAGACCAGGTGGCTGATCGGTCCGGTGGCAAGCGCGTGGGCCAGGTGGCTCGTGGAAATGCCCCGGCGGCGGCCGCAGCAGATGGCGTGCTGGCAGCTGGCGTGCAGCCGCAGTTGGAGGGAAGCAAGTGGCAAGTGGCTGACAACGGGAACCTGCGTCTGCGGATTCCTGCTGGTAAGGAGCCACTACGATTCACGCTCTGGCTGGGACAGGTTCAAGCGCAGGCAGCGGCCGAAGAATTGGCTGCTGGGCTGGAAATCGAACAGCCGGATGAAAACCTGCTGGCCCTGACCGAGGGAGGCCCGCCGCGCTGGAACCAGGTTCTCAAGACCCAGGCGGTTGTTGGCAAGGGGAAGGGACCGTTTGCCGTCGACGTGTTGACGCGGCCAGCTCCCAATCCGTGGCTGGCCCGGGTCCGGCTGACTGGTTTTGATTACGTGCCGGGGACGGATGAGATCCTGGCCTGCACGTGGGATGGTGATGTCTGGCGAATCGGGGGGACCGATGATGTGAGCCAGGGGCTCACCTGGCGACGCATTGCCAGTGGTTTGTTTCAGCCGCTGGGTTTGAAAATCGTCGACGGAAAAATCTATGTGACCTGCCGGGATCAACTGGTTGTTTTGCATGACCGCAATGGTGATGGCGAGACTGATTTTTACCAGAGTTTTAATAATGACCACCAGGTGACAGAGCATTTCCATGAGTTTGCCATGGGGCTGCAGGTCGATGCCGAGGGTAATTTTTATTACGCCAAGTCGGCCCGTCATGCCAAGACGGCATTGGTGCCGCACCATGGAACCTTGTTGCGAGTGAGCAAGGATGGTTTGCGGACCGATATCCTGGCGACCGGGTTCCGGGCCGCCAACGGGGTTTGTCTAAACCCGGATGGCAGCTTTATCGTGACGGACCAGGAGGGGCACTGGAATCCCAAGAACCGTATTAATTGGGTCCGGCCAGGTGGTTTTTACGGCAACATGTATGGTTACCATGACGTGACCGACAGTTCGGACAGTGCCATGGAGCAGCCCCTGTGCTGGATTACCAATGCTTTTGATCGTTCCCCGTCGGAACTGTTGTGGGTTGATAGCAAGGCCTGGGGGCCGCTGAACGGTTCGCTGCTGAACATTTCTTATGGTTACGGGAAGATCTACGTGGTGCCTCATGAAACGGTCAAGGGGCAGGTGCAGGGAGGGATGTGCGAATTTCCGATTGCACGTTTTCCGACCGGTGTGATGCGGGGCCGGTTTCATCCGGGCAATGGCCAGTTATATAGTTGTGGGATGTTTGCCTGGGCGGGCAACCAGCAGCAGCCGGGTGGTTTTTACCGGGTCCGTTACACGGGCCAGCCGGTTCATCTGCCGACGGGTTTGAAGGCACGCACCCGGGGCATGGAGATTACGTTTGCCTCGCCGGTGGATCGTACGGTCGCCAGTGATGTGAAACGATACCGCGTGAAAACGTGGTCGTTGAAGCGGACGGCCGGTTACGGCAGCAAGCATTACGATGAGAAGCCGTCGCGAGTGACGGGAGTCCAGGTTTCTGCGGATGGCAAGACGGTCTTCCTGGAGATCGCGGATATCAAGCCGACCTGGAGCATGGAGATTCGGTACTCGCTGCAGGGTGTTGGCGGGGAACCGGTGGAGGGGACGATTCACAATACGATTCACAACCTACAGGATTAGGGCGGGACAGTGGGTGGCTCTAGTGGCCTTGAAGGGTGGGGCCGTTAGTCCGTATGATAGGGAGATGTTTGGGGCGGAGTAGCTCAGTTGGTTAGAGCATCGGAATCATAATCCGAGTGTCGGGGGTTCGAGTCCCTCCTCCGCTACTAGGGTGTTTTCAAGAATACCCAC
>Ga0163108_10000277_pt1 | contig 38107 bp, 27 predicted proteins | sample Fk1155metaG_FD_109644 | JGI IMG/M metagenome (GOLD analysis project Ga0163108, IMG submission 109644) | Marine microbial communities from the Central Pacific Ocean - Fk160115 155m metaG | ecosystem: Environmental > Aquatic > Marine > Oceanic > Photic zone | place: The Central Pacific Ocean...
CACTGAGAGTGATTTTAATGGTAAAACTTCTCGTTTTGATATTCTAAAAAAAGTTCAATTATTAGAGCGATTAACTACTCAGCAAGCTTTTGAAGTTGGCTTAGAATACAAACCTTTAAATAAGTTTTCTACATATCACGATGATGATATTTCAGTATCGATGATGTCCCTAGAAACAAATGTTTTAAAGCCATTTGATATAGATGGTTCGAAGCTCTTTTTTGGAAATCTTTATTTACCGTATTTGGAAGGGGTGATTTATCCAGAGGTTCAGGTCCAGAAATTAGGTGCTTTTTCTGTTGGAACTTTAAGAAATATGCTTAGAAAATACCCTCAATTCAGAGTGGAGAATTTTAAAGTTGGACCAAATAATTTAATTGATGTAGTCAGATATACAGATGATTCTAAATCGTGTAAAAAATCTAAAACTATTGTTTTTGGAGAAAATTTAAACTTAAGTTTTTTTTCTCCGTGTGAAGTTTTTGATATTAATTCAACTTATATTAGTTTTAAAAATGATTCTAGATTTTTGATACAGGAATTTATACGTCAATTAAAGTTTGGTGATATTAATAATTTAGATTCAGAACTATCGATACAATCTGTAAGTGGTGATGTTGAAAAATTAAATTCATTGATTGTTGATACTTTTGTATCTGTTGTTAATGTTTCCAAGGTTTCTATAAATAAATTTAAAGTTGTATTAGAAGCTCCTGTTAAAGATACCGATTCGTTTCATTTTATAGATTTTGATGTTGAAATTAACTCTTTAGGTAATGTTTTTGTTTCTAATGTAATGACTTCTTCTGATTTTTTAATTTTTAATACTGGGGTTGATGGTTTGCAAATAAAGCGCAATTTAGATTTGATAGATATTCGACTTGATCGTGAAGCAATAATGTTTTTATGTGAAGATATGCCAAGGTGTGATTTAGAAATGGCTAACTTTCAAAGGATAAAAGATAATGTTATTTCTTTTCGGTATTCGAGTGGGGTACAAAATCTGAGATCTGTTTTTTATAACACACGTTTAAATAAAAAATATGATTTATTTGGAGTTTATGACTCTTATCATAATGATAAACTGTATTTTTGTAACTCTGAAGGTCTCGGTAAAATGGGTTTAAAAGTTTTGGATATAAATTCTTTCGAACTTCTAGATATTGTTGAAGAAGAGTCTGATGATATTATAGTAAGCTGTAGAGGCTTGAATAAACACACAAAGAAATTTGAATACGAGGTTGTAAATACTTCACAGATGGAAAAGTTCTATATGGGTGATGATTCAGTAGTTTCTGTTTTACAAGTTTTGTAATGAATACTTGATATAAATTGACTAGACAAACTCTATTTAGCTGATATGTTGTAAATACAACAAAATTCTAATAAGTGTATGACAACTAGTAAAACAGTTAGAGAGATAGTGCAAAATGATTATGTTTTAAGTTTTGGTTTGCAAAACCGGATACTTAACTTAACTCAAGTAGCGAGATTAATGCGACCATCTGTAAAAAATTCTTTGAACAAAGATGTATCTATTGATTCGATTGTAATGGCATTAAGCAGAATGCAAGATGATATGGTCGAGTTTGCTGTGCCAAATAAATTGAAGATTGATCAGTTTGTGATCAAAAAAGATTTGGCTTTGATTTCTTTACAAAAGTCTAAGAAGAATTTGCAAAAGATCTTGAAGTTAAAGTTGTATGCTTTGCAGAATGATAAATTTTACTCTGTTTCAGAATCTATGAACGAAATTTCTTTAATGATTCATGAATCATTAGTGGATTTATTTGAATCTTATAATTTAGATGGTGTAAATTTTGTGCAGAACAATATTGCTGCACTTATGATAAAAATTCCTAAGGAGTATTTGGAGTTAACTGGTATGTTTCAGTATTTCGTCCAAAGATTGACTTTGCATAGTGTCAATATATTAGAAATCTCATCTACTTATACTGAACTAATATTCTATGTGCATGAAGATGGGGTGTCAGATGTAATTAATTTATTTTGATGTTTAAAGAAATTGAAAAAAAAGTTTTTTATTTAACAGCAAAGAATCCAGGTAAGAACCTGCTTGTCTTTGCTGGTATTCATGGCGATGAGCCTTGTGGAATCTATGCCATTAATCGTTTTATGAATGAGCTAGAAAATGGCACCTGGACTTTAAAGAATGGATCGATAACATTTGCCTATGGAAACTTAGATGCAATGCAGGCTCGGACCCGTTATGTGGATTACAATATGAATCGTATGTTTGGACTACCAGGTGTTGCTCGTGATTCTATTGAGTACGATCGGGTACGTTTACTTGAAACTCTGTTTACAGGCAAAGATGCTTTTTTAGATATACATTCAGCTTTTAGTCAGGCTCCAGATTTTATGTTGGCTGAAAAAATAGCTCTCGAAATTGCCAAAAGCATAGGTCCAAGTTTTGTTGTTTCTGGATGGGAAAATTTTTCTGATGTAGGCGGAGATACGGAATGTTTTGCAAACTCTGTGGGGGTGCCTGGAATGACTTATGAGGCAGGTCAGCACGAGGATCCAATAGCGCTGGAAAACGCTTATCAAGTGTTATTAAGGTTTTTGTCTGTTCATGGCTTGATCGAATATGAATTTGAGAGTATATCTGCTAAGCAATTGATTTTGTCAGAAGTTATTTTAAAGAAATCTGAAACTGATAAATGGTTGATTGATATTGAAAATATGAAATTTATTAAAAAGGGAACTCCTATTTTGGAACTTAACACAGTTGTACTTAAAACCTTATATGATTGTAATTTAGTTTTTCCGACACCTGTAGATAAAACACAAGTGGGAGAAGAGTTAGTTTTTTTAGCGAAAATTTAGTTATTTTCCTGTAAAGTGTTGTGTTTACAACATTATTCAAGCTTTTTGTTGTATTTATTTGTATTTGTTGATACTTTGTCAACTGCTGTTATAAGTAAAGTGTAATTTATTTAATTTATTTGTTATGAAAAATTATATAGAGTTTTTTACCGGAGGTATTGCAGATGTTGATGTGCGGACAATTATTGCTCAAGGACCTAAGCCTGAATATGTAACTGATAATGATTGGGCTGATCAATATTATTTGCCTGCTAGATTTTTATCGGCATGTAATCAAAACACTTTAATTACATTACCAAAGCATGAGTCTTTGCAGGAATTTGTTGAATGGTTTCAGGAAACTATTTTTAGACCAAGATTTAATCAAACTTTGAATGTTTTGTGGTTAGACGATACAGAATATTTGTTAGATCGTAATATTGATAATCGAGCTTTGTGTGCAATGAGGGACTTTGTATCTAATGCAAATAGGTCTGTGGCATTTCCATATTCTACATACCCTGAGTTCTTTGAATGGTTTAATCAGTTAGATGATTTTAGTTTACTTGGTGAAAATCAAGGGTTTTATTCAGAGTTTGCTAACAAAACTATTTTGCATCCGGGGTCTAGTTCTGGGTTGGACTTATCTTTGATTCCAGGATTAAGAATTCCATATGGGGTTAATTGTTTTAACTTTGAAGAGTTATTAGAACAATCTGCCAACTTTAGAGGTGCGAATCATTTAATCAAAGATCCTTATGGGTCTGGTGGCAATGGCATAAGTTTAGTTAAGACTTTTGTAGATTTGGATGTGGAAAATTATCCACAAATGTTAGAAGAATGTTTAGACTTGCAAACTTTGGAAGATGGATCAGAACTTTCTTTAAGCGTACAGTTTACTGGTTCTAAAGTTATGGATGTTCCAACTCGTCAGATTGTGCATGGAACGCACTCTGCTGGAAATGTGATTCATGAAAATAGATTTGAGCATTTATATGAAGATGTTATGCAACAAGCGCATATTGTTTCGCGTGTTTTGTCCAATCATGGGATGAGAGGTCTTGGTGGTGTAGATTTTTTGTTTGAGAATAATAAGGCTTGGTTAGTCGATGTTAATTTAGGGCGTCCAACTGCTGCACACCCAGCTTGGTTTACTCGGGAATCTTATTATGGGTTAGATTCTCAAATTTCTTTTGCGACCCTAGATATGCCGTTTAATAACTCTATTGTAGATGTGTGGGGAAAAGTTTCTGGTCTGTTGTCTGAAAATGTGAATTTTATGCCTTTGTATCATTTGCAAAATATGGAATCGAGATGGATTTGTTTTGCCGAAACAGGCGATGTGGCATTGAATACTTTGCAAAACATTCGTGAAATTATTGCTTAAGAGTTATAATAAGAGAAGTTAATTTGTATCTATAAAAAAAATACTTCTCTGTTTTATTTTATTTCTATCTTTGGCTGCAACAAGTTTTGCTTATAAGCCGGAATTGGTTTCGGAATACAATGTGTCTGAAATTGAGGTTTTGCAGCCCGAAATTTCTAAGGCTTATTATGGAGTATTTGATAATGATATACGCGAACAGGAGTTTGTAATTAATTCAGATGAAGGCTTTAATTTATATGCTAATTTTTTGTTGCCTGTAAATGATAACTCATTAATGGATAAGCGTATGACTATGCAAGTTTACGAATCTGAAAACTTGCTTGTTGAATTGTCTGGTGTGAAACACGAATGGACTGAGTTTTTTGAGCCTTTTGGTTATGATACATATTTAATGGGCCCAGAATTTGAAAAACCAGTTGGTCCTGGTCTGTATCGTATTGTCTTAAGTCTGGATGAAGATGTGGAAATAAAAAATACAGATAAAGTTTCTTATTCAGTGGCGATCGGAAAGATTGAGGATTTTGGTTGGCAAGAAACACTCGATACCTATAGGTTAATTCCACAAATTAAAACGCAAATTTTTGATAAATCCGGTGTTGATTTTGTATTATCTCCACTAGGTGGTTTTTTGGTAGTAATAATGCTGCTTGCTGGTTTTATTTTTGGATATTTATTAAAGTTTATTTATGGCTTATGTGGTGTTGCTGCTGCATGTGGTATTCAAAAAAATGGGCGAGTGTGGAGAGGATTGGCAGCTGTAGGCTTGTTAATTCTGAGTTTGTTTTTTGGGTTTAGTAAAATTGGATTTTTCTTATCTGGAGTAGTTCTTTTTGAATCAATTAAAGGATTTTGTTTTGTGAGATTCTTGAAAAAATAAATCAGATATTGACAACGTCGTGTGGGATTTTTATAGTTTGAGAAATTTAATAAAATTTATGTTTCCTGACTTTGAATTATACAAAAGGCGAGAAGAGTTTCGTTTTGGGTTTTTTGATACGTATAAGAGATTTGGATCTTTAGCTGATTCTGGAGAAAAAAAAGATAACTTTGTGGAAAAAATCGAAAGTTTGGTGAAACAATATAACTCAAAAATAAGACCTGTGATTGATTCGTCTAAAAATTTGGATGATGATCCTGGTTTTTTTTTAGATTTTAGTGACGATACTCGTAACTTTAAATCTTTTTTGTTAGGTAGGTTAGAAACTGCTAGAAATGTAACTGAATATAGAGTGTTTTTGCGGGATGTGATCTTGGATGTTATGTATGAATCTTGTACAAGTTTTGGTTTGCTGGAAATCCAACAACTATTTAACTATGTTGTTTCAACTCACATGGTTATGGACGTTGTTGGTAGTTTGAAAGTTATAGAGTATGTGAATAATTTATATATGTCTGAGGGGCTGTCTTTTGCCCAGGAGGAGGTTTTAAAGAAAATTAAGGATTCCAGAACAGTTATAGATAAAAGAGTGGGGGATTTGGAATTAAATGCTGTTGTATATAATTTTGTTGGTGAAAGATTTTTTACTTACCAGTCTGGTAGTGTGCCTGCAACAGTTGATAATTTCGTAGATTACATGGCAGGTGTTTAGTATGATCTGCGTAAGATTGGTTTGATTTTAATACTTGGGTTTGGTGTTTGTTTTGACTGTGCTTCTTGTATGAAACTTTTACTGACAAATATATTTGTATTGGCAATTTCTTGAAGTTGAGATGTGTTTGCTAGTTTGCCCATAAAATATTGAGTTGCTAGACTTGATTCATGATCCACTTGTCTCCAAAGCGAATTTGGTTGTGGGTAATTATGAGCTAGGTGAGTTAATAAGCTTTCTTGAAAATTTTCTTGAGTTAGGTGTTCTTGAGACTTTGGTTTGTAGAGACCTTCGGTGTAAATAGCAGCTAGCATGTCATGGTACATAATATTGTTAAATTCGAATGCTGTGGCATATAAATATGGAATATGAAGTTGGGTTGGGATTTGAAACGGATTGTTATTAATTAAATCTCTATGTCTGAGTATTTGGATTGAACTAGAAATACTTGTTAATTGGTTTCTAAAAGTTGGATTGGTATGAAGCACATTTGTGATTTGATCAAAAAAACTTCTTGATTGATGCAGTTGAGTTTTAAAATCGGTTGTTACTTGAATATTTTTTGAATAACTAGCTGGTAATGGATCTAATGTGCTTGCATAACTATCGTAGAGATTTTGTAGAAAAGGACTAAAATTTGATGCAAGAGTGCTGTTGGGTTCTGTTTTTATTTTGTTAATAACTTCTTGAATACTATCTAAAAACATTCCAGCTAATGTAAATGGAAACTCATCTTCTGTGCTTGGCTCTTGGATTGTTTCAACCTGATTTTCTAAGACATGTTGAGTGGCTTTATGAGTCACTATTGTGGCAAGAAATCCTAGGCTTGTGTATTTAAGTATATCTCTACGGCTAATTTGGAATGGTTTGTTTTTCATATGTTTTCGTTAAACTTTTTTAATAAAAGCATTTGGATTTTTGTTTAGCAACTTTTTGAAATTGCATAATCAGTTTTTACATTGTTTATTTTTAAGAGGGTTGCATATCAAATTTTTTCCAGAATTGTTGCATGTTTCTTATTTATAGTAATAATCTGTGATTGCTTCTATTCCTATTTGGAGGCTGTCTAGCGAGGGGAGGCAGCTGTTTTTGGAATCAAAGATTAGTGGTAGTTCGGTGCAACCAAGAATAACTGCTTGGGCGGCCATGAAAGATTTGTGGCTGATAAATTTTTATCAGACTTGTATGGTGAGGGAGAATGTAGAGAATTTTTTAGATGTATAGTAAAAGATTTCAAAACTCTTGACATAATTAAAGTTAATGTTAAGATTTGAATCTAAATTTAAAATATATGAATTCATGAAAAATTTTAGAAAAGCTCTTCAAGCTACTTTATTTAGTTGTTTGGCAGTAGCATGTGATCCTGGTGTTAGACCAGAAAGAGATCCGGGTGAAAATACCGGTGATTCTCAAGTTTTTATGACGGCTGCAGATATGGGTGCTGATATTGGTACAATTTTGCAACCTGAAGCTGACGCTTTTGTTGAAGTTGATATGATCGATGTTGTTGATTCTGATAACGATGGTGTTATAGACATAGAAGATAATTGTTCCAATAATTTCAATCCGAACCAAGCTGATTCAGACTATGACGGTATTGGGAATATTTGTGATTTGGATGTAGATGGTGATGGTGTTATAAACACTCGGGATAATTGTGAAACTATTCATAATGCAGACCAAGTTGATTTGGATTTGGATGGAAATGGAGATGCTTGTGATGATGATTTGGATGGTGATGGAATTGTTAATAGTGTTGATAACTGTGTCTTAGTTGTAAATTCTGGTCAATTCGATTTAGACCAAGATTTGATTGGGGATGCTTGTGATACTGATATTGATGGTGATGGAGTAAAAAATGAGGCTGATAATTGTGTACGTGTACCAAATGCTGATCAAACAGACACTGATTTAAATGGAGTTGGAGATGCCTGTGAAGATGATTTGGATGGTGATGGATTTGCAGATGCAAATGATAACTGTCCTGCGGTTAGAAATGGTGCTCAAGCGGACGATGATATGGATGGAATCGGTAATGCATGCGATTTAGATGCTGATAATGATGGAGTAAATGATGCTTTAGATAACTGTCCTTTAGTTTCAAATGCTGATCAGACTGATGTAGATACTGATGGTTTAGGTGATGCTTGTGATAATTTGATTGATTCTGATGATGATGGAATCGAGGATACTCTTGATAATTGTCCTGAAATTGCTAATGTAGATCAGGCTGATTTTGATAGTGATAATATTGGAGATCCTTGTGATAATGATAATGACAATGACGGAGTTTTTGACTCAGATGATAATTGTCCTAGAACCATTAACCCGGATCAATCCGATATAGATGTGGATGGTCTTGGCGATGTTTGTGATGAAGATATGGATAATGATGGTCATCTGAATATAGATGATAATTGTAGTGATGTAGCTAATAGGTTCCAGGAAGATTTTGATAACGATGGTCTTGGAGATGCTTGTGAAGACTGTAGTGATGCACGTGTAGTTTTGGAATCAGTTCCAAGTGTTACTACTGTTTTAGCAAGAAGGTTTGGTCATATCGATACACATTTAGACGGTATGTTTGGATTTGTAAGATATCGTGTATCAGAAATTGTTTCTGAATGTAATGTTGTGCCTGATCCTATTCAATTTGCAGATACTATGAGAGTTTTAAATCCGCAAATGCCAATTGAGTCTGTAGAATTTATGGATAATCAGCTTGTCAATGGTAGTCCATATTTAACTGTTGGTGGTTTTATTGAAATTAATTTAGGAGAAGTTACACAAAGTCCTTTTATTGATCAAGATTTAGATGGTCAGGTAGATGTGATTAGATTACCTGAGACTGTTGTTAGTTGGCTTGGTAACAATGTACAAATTGAGCTTGGCTCAATGGTTGATCGTGTAATTTTTTATCCGTTTGGACTTTCTTTCAGTTTTTCTTATCCATTAGAACCGATTGTTCATAGTGATGGTTTAGAGTTTGATCGTATGATTCGTTTAGCGTCTGCGATTAGTAACGAGAATTTTTTAACTGATAATGAATTGGCAGTGGCTGCAAATGTTTTTAGAACTGAATTTCATGATTTTGATTATTCAAGTGAGAGACCTTTGTTATCTGATTTGATTGGTGCTGTGCCAGTTGATTATAATTACTATAGAAATATAGCGAATGGCATGTGTGTAACTTATTGGGATGCTTTAACTGTTGCTCAAGAATTAGATTGGTTTCATGCTTTTATGCCCGGAGATGAATATGTTTCTCAAAGACAAGACCTTCCATCTCGAATTTCAACACATTCTTTGGTCCCTAATTTTACTAGATTTCCAAATAACGATGTTGATTGTCAGATTGTATTTCCTCACTTAAATGTTTTGGATGCAAATGGTAATGTGATTTCTGTGCCCAGTGCAAATACTAATTATCCTTTTGGATTTTCAATTTTGTTTAGGGATTAATTATTGATTTAGAATTTTGATTCTCATTGTAAAACCAGGCTTGTGGGCCTGGTTTTTAGTTTCTTCGTTTTTGAATTTTGCTACTTATTGAATTTTAAATACTTTGATTGTTATATTTGTTTTCAACAACTTGATTAGGTTTTATTTATGAACGTTTGAGTACTGGTTGGATGACTCCTTCTGACAACAATGGTGGCAAGTTTTGTGAGTAATCTAAGAGGCTTTGGCTAACATAAATGCCTGTATTTGCAATTTCTTGTAGATCACCTTGGGATTGAAGGTCGAAGTACTTTTGAACTATTCGTCTATTGTTTCTGAGGTGCATCCATGGAGAGCCGGGTCTAGCAGATGGTATTTCTTGTGTTTGGTATGATTGCATGCCTTTGAGCATGACATATCTATACTTGGTTGTAGTTCTGGGTTTGAGTCCGGTGGTGAATGCTCTTTGCATGCCACCTTCGTAAATTTGATTAATCATTTCAATTGCACCTGCATATAAGAAAGCTGTGTGTTGGTGTGAGGGAATATTGAATTGGTTTGTTGTCAATAATTCCCGGTGTCTAAGTAATTGACTGGCTATACAAATTTGTCCTATTGGATGATAATCCCACATGTCGTCTAGAAACATTGTGTTGTCATTTAAGTATAATAGATTTGTATCGCTTTTGTTGATAATCTCTACTGTTTTTGGGCCTTGGATTTGATCTGTGTATTTTTGTGGAACGTCTGAAAGTCTGTGGCAGCAATTATCAAAAAGTTCCTGAAATGCCTGTTTGTATATTTGAGCTGTGTGCTCTGGAATGTGTTTGTCGATCCATTCCATTAATTCTGTGTTTCGAAAAATAAAGTTTCCATTCATTGTGTTTTCAAATGGTTGGGAAGTTCTACTTGTAGAGTAGTTATAACTTGGTTTGTCTTCTGTGCATTGTAATCCAAGTAAGGCTGGTGTTAAAGCTGTTAAGGATTTTATAAATTCACGCCGGTTTTGCATTTAAGATTGGTTATACACTTGGTTTTGTATCTTAATGAATAATAATAGTTAATTAAAAGTAATTTTAGTTGACTTGTGTTGTGGAGAGGTTTTTATAAAACAACTCACCCTGGATGCAAGGTGAGTTGTAAGTGGTTTTATGTTGCGGATTTATAGTAATAATCTGTGATTGCTTCGATTCCTATTTGGAGGCTGTCTAGAGAGGGGAGGCAGCTGTTTTTGGAATCAAAGATTAGTGGTAGTTCGGTGCATCCAAGAATAACTGCTTGGGCGCCTTGGGATTTGAATTGGTTTGTTTTTTCTTGGAGAAATTTAATGTCGCTTGAGAGTTTTTTGCCACTGATGATATTTTCTATAATTTGATTTATTTGTTTTTGATCAGATGGATTTACTTCTATTGTGTCTATGTTAAATTGATTTAAATGCTGTTGATACAGTTGTGTGTCTTTTGTTGTTTGTGAACATAGGAGTCCAACTTTTGTATATTGGTTGTTGTGTGCTTTTTGACTGACTGTTTGAATGAGATGTATAAGCTTGTATTTTGGGTCGAGGTTTTTGAGTGTTATATGGACTGTGTTGCAAGTTATAATTATTGCTTGGCAGCCTGCTGAATGTAGTAATTCTAGGCCTTCGATAACTTGATTTTGTACTGAAGCGTGATTGGTGATTCCAGTTTCGTCGAAGTCATCTAATCCTAGGCTGTAAAGTAAGATGTTTGGAAATTGATTGTCTTGGACTGCGTGGTATTTGCTTTGTGAATATTTGATAATTCTTTCATAGGCATCTTTGGAGGCCTCTGGGCCCATGCCTCCAAGAATTCCGATTAAATTTTTTTTCATTTTAATATTTGATTAATAGTATATTGCTTGGCTTTGGATTTGTGAGATAAATCCTAGTTGTTGAAGAGTACTTATGATTTGTTGTTTTTGAGATTGTTGTTTCTGAAAATTGTGACTTAGCACTACTGTGTGACTGGTGTTGGCTAATTCTTGGTTAAGCCACGTTGCTTCAAGCAGTGCGCAGCTTGGATTACCATCAGATCCTTGGATGATTGGACCTTTTTTGTTTGTGAGTTTGAGGATTCCTTTCTTTGTATGAATGTCTATTGGAGCAAGTTGAGAGATGGTTTGGGTGGCAGCTTGTGTATAATTATCTTCAAAGTAGATTGTTGCGGGTGCAGGGAGACTGCACTTTTGCAGGGCATGAAGGAGCCCTTCGATACTAAAATTTGGATGGGCAATGCTGTGATATGGACAATTGTCTACAAGTAGGACTGGTTTGGGATTATTTTGTTCGATAATTTTCCAAACTAAGTCTGATTGTTGTTTGAGTTCCTCTAAAAATTTAACTTCAGTTAGATCTTGGTCTTGGTAAACATGTGCGTATTCTAAGACTTGGGTAGGGTTGAAAGTTTGAGGGATTGGATGTGTTATTGTATTCATTTTGTAAAAATTAATTGTTTAATAAAAAAGCGCCCCATGCAGGACGCTTTTATAAACAATTCATTTAAATTTGCGCACTCTAAACCTGCATGGGAACCATACGAGTTTTGCGGCGGCGAGTTGTGAATTGAATTTGAAAATACATTTGAATAAAGTTTAGGTAAATAAAAAAGACCTAGCGAGGTGCTAGATCTTATATATTTTAAGAAGATTAGTTAAAACACCACGCTAATTACATGTTTTTAAAATGCGGCGAATGTTTGTAACTTGAGTTTTCATAACTTTGTTTACTTTTTTAAATCATAGCATTTTTATTGCAATTGGCAAGACTTTTTGTTTAAAAAAACTCACCCTGGATTCAAGGTGAGTGTTTTTTGACTATCTGATTTCTGTAAAACTTAAAGTGTTTTTGTGTTTAGCCTTTGGAGTTACGTTTACGTTCGTGTTCTTTGAGGAATTTTTTACGAAGACGGATTTTGCTTGGAGTGATTTCTGCATATTCGTCGTCGGCGATGTATTCGATAGCTTTTTCTAATGTAATGTCGATTGGTGGAGTCAGTGCAATTGCGTCATCTGTTCCAGAGGCACGGACATTTGTAAGTTTTTTACCTTTGAGTGGGTTTACAGTAAGATCGGTTCCTTGGTTGTTTTCCCCTATAATCATTCCTTCGTAAACATCTGTTTGTGGAGTAATAAAGATTGGTCCACGTGGTTGTAGGTTGTAAAGTGCGAAGGCGAGTGCTGTTCCTGTTTCTTGAGAAATCATCGATCCTACTTGGCGTTTTTCAATTTTGCCACAGTATGGTTCGTAGTGAGAGAAAGAGTGGTAGAAAGTACCTTCACCTTTGGTAAGTAAAATGAATATAGATCGGAACCCGAGTAGTCCACGAGTTGGAGCAATAAATTCCATTTGGGTTGATCCGTTGTCCGATACCATGTTTTGCATGACACCTTTTCTTTTGGAGATGGCTTCGATTACCGATCCAGACATTTCGTCTGGGACATTTATAACTACGTTTTCGAATGGTTCTTGTTTTTTACCATCGATTTCTTGCATGATCACTTCTGGTTGTGAGATTTGAAGCTCAAATCCTTCACGACGCATAGTTTCTATAAGTACAGCAATGTGCATTTCGCCACGTCCGTATACTTTGATGGCATCTGAGTTGGCTTTTCTTTCTATTTTGAGACCTACGTTTGTTTCTAGTTCGCGTTCGAGTCTTTCTAGTATATGACGTGAAGTCACAAACTTACCTTCTTTACCAGCAAGAGGAGAGCTGTTCACCATAAATTCGATAGCTAAGGCTGGTGGATCTACTTTGATAGCTTCTAGTGGTTCTGCGTTTTCGTTGTCTGTAATTGTTTCAGATACAAAGATGTCATCTATACCTGCAATTGCGACAATATCACCTGCAGATGCAATATCTGTTTCGACTTTTTGCATACCTGCAAACTTGAAGATTTTAGTGATACGTTTTTTACGTTTTTCACCATCTGGTTTGATAACAGTCACTTCTTGATTTGGTTTGATTTGACCAGAATATACACGACCTACTGCAATACGACCTACGTAGTTGTCGAAGGATAGTGTTGCTGGTTGCATCATAAAGTCTGTGTCTAAGTTTTGGTCTGCAGGTTTTACTTGTTCGAGTACTAGGTCTAGTAGTGGTGAGATGTCTTTGTGTTCGTCGTTTAATTCTCGAATAGCCACTCCGTCTTTGGCAACTGCATATAAATATGGAAAATCTAATTGTTCTTCCGAGGCACCGAGTTTATCAAAAAGATCGAAAGTTAAATCTACAACCGTATCTGGGCGAGCCATTGGTTTATCGATTTTATTAATACAAACTAGTACTTTGAGTCCGAGTTCTAGAGATTTTTTAAGTACAAATTTTGTTTGTGGCATTGGTCCTTCATAGGCATCTACAACAAGCATAACTGCGTCTACTGTACGTAGTACACGTTCTACTTCTGATCCAAAGTCGGCATGGCCTGGAGTATCTACAATGTTGATTTTGTTGCCTTTGTATGTGATTGAGGCATTTTTGGCGTAGATTGTGATTCCACGTTCACGTTCTTGGTCGAATGAGTCCATGGCACGTTCTTCGAGAACTTTGTGTGCTTGGTAGTCATCTGAGGCTTTAAGAAGCGCGTCTACAAGAGTTGTTTTACCATGGTCTACGTGGGCGACAATGGCCATATTATAAATTTGCATGCGTTTGCTGTTATTTTTGCTTTGATTATAGAGGATTTTTGTTACTTGGCAAGCTGTGTTTAAAAAGCGGTGATTAGTTGTAGTTTTTTTGTTTGACAAATTGAATTTGGATTTTAAGATGTGGGCGAGCTTTTAACAAAATATATGTATATTAATTCAGAAAAATTTACGGGACCTCGTTACATGCCACACTCAAATTTTTGTGATGTGATGGTAACTCATGAGTCTTGTGATGTGGATTTTGAAAATTTAAATCAAATTGTTAATTCTTTGATAGATGAAAATATCGAACTGGCTATGCTTGTGTCTCAAGTTAGAAGGTTTTATTCTTACGGTTCTGATGTGACTACTATTAACTTTGAGCATGTAGAAAACTGTTTAGTTAAACATTTGCTTAAGCATCTAGATTTTGGGAGTCTCAATACACCTGAAAAAGTAGCGGTAAAAGAAATTAAAGACTTTTTGCAGCATTTTAGTACTGAGCAGATTGTTATAGAAAATCATCGTGTATGCATTCCCAGTTTGATAGATATTTTTATTGATCCTGTTTCTAATACTATTCAAAAAATTAGCTTAATTTAAGCTTTTGAAAGTTATCAACAAGTTTTGCACAAATTCTGTGCAAAACTTTTTTAAGATATTATAATAATTGTTATAAAAATTGTCTGCAAGGTGAAAATTTATACACCTTGTGTGTTTTGTGGTTTTGTATTGTTCTATAATTGAGTCAACTTTGTGTAAAACTTCATTAGTAACTATTTCTAGTTTGCTAATAAAAGCCCATTTTGTTAAATTTATCGTAGATTTAATATTTGGGGGATGAATAACTTTTATATTACTACGGCTATACACTATGCAAATGCTAAGCCGCATATCGGACATTGTTTTGAGAATTTACTTGCAGATGTCTATGCAAGGTATCATCGATTGCAGGGTGATAAGACTTTCTTTTTAACTGGTACAGATGAACACGGGCTGAAGGTAAAACAAAAAGCAGAGGATAATGATAAGAGTCCAAGTGAGTTTGTGGATGAGACTTCTGAGTATTTTCGGCAAATGAATAAAGATTTTGGTTACTCAAATGATTATTTTGTGCGTACTACAGACGAATCGCACAAAAAAGTTGCACAAGAACTATGGATGAGAATGGTTGAAACTGGTGATATCTATAAGGATTCTTATGAGGGGCTTTATTGTGTAGGATCTGAAAGTTTTATTTTAGAAAAAGATTTAGATGAAAATGGAAACGTGCCGCACTATGGTGTGCCGCCGGTTAAGGTTCAGGAGGAAAACTATTTTTTCCGGTTATCCAAATACCAAGATTGGCTCTTAGGTGTGCTGAAATCTGGTGAACTAAAAATTTATCCAGAGTATCGTACTAAAGAGATGATAAACATGGTTGAACAAGGTTTGCATGATGTGAGTTTTTCTCGTCCAAAAAAGAGTTTGGACTGGGGGATCGAGGTGCCTAATGATTCTGAACATGTAATGTATGTATGGTCGGATGCTTTAACAAATTATTATACCGCCTTGGTGAACAATGGTGTCGAAGGTGAATTTTGGTCGAATGCCCATCATATTATTGGAAAAGATATTTTCAAATTTCATGCTGTTTATTGGCCATGTATGCTTAATTCCATGGGACTCGAGTTACCAAGCAGTTTGTTTGTGCACGGGATGATTACAAAAGATGGGGTTAAAATGAGCAAGTCGCTTGGAAATGTTGTGGATCCATATTCAGTAAAAGATGTTTATGGGGTCGATGCCTTACGATTTTATTTATGCCGAGAAATACCAACTGGGGACGATGGAGATTTCGATATGGAGCGTTTTGATGTAGTTTACAATACTGAACTCGGAAATAAATTTGGTAACTGTATGAGTCGCGTTGTAGCTATGAATCATAAATATTTTGATGGGGAAGTGTTTGTCCAAGAATCATTTGAGTTTTCTGAATTGGCATCTACATTAGAGCAAGCTGTAGAAGAATCTTTTGTCACATTTAATTTAAAAAAAGTTTGTGAATTGATTATCGAATTTTGTAGCGAATTAAATACTTATGTAGAGGAGCAAGCTCCATGGGCTTTAGCTAAAGCTGAAGAGATGCAAAAGCTAAAAGTTGTTATGTATAACTTGCTTGAAGGTTTGCGGATTGCTAACAGGATGTTGAGTCCTTTTATGCCTGGTGTTTGTGCTCGTGGATTAGATGTTTTGAATTTAGATAATTTTGATTCCAAATTTGTAACTGGTCATAAACTTGGTGAAAAGCAGATTTTGTTTCCAAGGATCGATAAATAGAACTTTTGTGGTTGAGCTCTTATAAAACAATTGAGTTTCAATATTTTTGGTGATACGCTTATGTAAGGCCATTGGTTTGACTGAATGCGAAATTGGTTATTCAATTTAAATTAGATACTTTTATGGAATTATTTAAAAGACCTGATGCATATAACATTACATATAGTTTATTACTTAAATCTATAGGTTGTGATGATGGTTTTTTTTATAACTTGTTCTTCGATAATCGCCTGTCTGTAGAGAAGATTATTGCTTTAGAGTCTCAAAAATTAGTTTTAGAAAATGGAAAGTTAGTCTCGCCTGATAGTGTTTTGGCTCAGGATCAAGATGATTTGAGAAATAACTTTCAAAAACAAGATGTTAGATTAAGAAAGTTACATTTTTTAGCTGAGTATGGATTAAGGGTAAAAAAAGCATCAAAAATATTAAATTTGAAAATTGGAGAAATAGATTTAACATCAAATATTGTTGAATGTTTTTTAGGTAAGCATAGGCTTATTGCGACTTTAGAATCTATAGAGTTGGCTGAACAAAAGAAATTATATTTTGAAGAGTTAAAATTAGAGTTTTTAGATGCGGCTGAAAGGTGTTTTACAGCTGCTCAAGAAATTATAGTCAACCCTGCTGTGTTTTTTACCCACAAAGAAGGTTTAGAGGTGTCTGAAATGGATGAATATTATCGTGAGGTTATGCTGATTGATCCTAGATTTAGAGTATTATCTGAATTTGTTTCAGACTTCTTATTGTTTTTGTCTAAAGAAGTTCCATTGGTTGTGAATTTAATAGATCTTTGTCAGGACTTGGTAGATAAGCGTAGATTGTTCAATAACTTAGGGATTTATTCTGAGTTAACTTCTTTTGTTGATGAGACTGCTCCTAAGTTAGATTTGGTTATTTATAAGTCTAAAATTAATAATCAAGGTAGGTATTTAACTCGTCAAAATGTTGAGAAGCTCTTAAGTACTTGGAAGGAGGCCCGGGAAGAATTGGATAAAGAGTTTGTGGCAGAAATTGACTCTGAGGTTTCTAGTTTTATAGGGGATATGCTTGATTCGTCTGCTCCAGAAAAATTTGTCAGTATTAGCGAAATTGATCAGGTGATTTTTGGTTTGAGAGATTTGGCGCGTTTTTTTTTAACAAATGTCGGTTTTCCAATTCTAAATGCTACATCTCATAAAGCTATGCTTTTTGAATTGTATGATGCTTTTCAGCAGAGACGAGAGGTTATTAATAAATTTTTAGAATTTTCTAATAATACTGCGACTTTACGAAATTTATCGCAAAATGAAATTGTACATCAAATTAACTTGTTAATTAAAAAAAAGGAAGAGCTAGCTTGAATTTGATTTTTTAAATAAAGCTATATGTGATGCTTATGGGTTTTATTGTGCGTAGTGCTCGGATATATTTATTTTTCTTGGTTCCATAGTTCTGAAATCATGAATCTCATGCTAGTAGCTAGTTTTGGTTCGTGAATTTCGTAGAGATAGAATGGTTTTTCTTGGGTTTGGATAATTATTACAAAGTCTCCGATTAACCATATGGTTGAGTCGAAGTTATGTTTTCGGTTGAGAAATTTGATTTTTCTTCTGGGATAATCTGTTTTGATGCTTTCTTCTTTGATTGTCAGGTTGCTAAGAAGTTGGACCACTATGTCTGGGTTATTTTGTTGCCAGTACCAGTCTATCCATTTGTCGTAATGGTCTACAAAGCTTGCATCCTGAAAGCCCCACCAGATGTTGTTGGCTTTAGCCATTTCTTTGTCCCACTCTGCTGCTCTTTCGTGTAAATACTTGTTAATTTCTTCTTCTGTTACAAAGGTGATTTTGGGAATTGTGTACTGCGTATCTTTGGCAATTTTTTCGAGTTCGGTGATTGCTGAGTTAATTTTGGCTTTTTTGATTATTAAGTTTTTTTCATCGTGTTTATAAAGTTTTTGGAGTTCTACTGGATCTAGGGCTAAATAGGATGAGGTATTTTTGATTGGGTTTTTTTTGATAACTCCGAGTCTGCAAAGATCGTTGCAAACTGCATAAACTGTAGATCTATTGATGTTTGAGAGTTTGGAGATTTTTTGTGGTGAAAGTTCACCTTGTTGTAAAAGGGTTAGGTAAATTTGAATCTCTTTATCAGAGAAATCTAATTGTTTTAGTAAGATTTCGAGGGTGTTGTCAGACATTTGTAAACAGTGTTTGTTGTTTTTATCTAGCTGTATTTTAACATTAAATTTATATCTTTGTCAATAAAAGTGTTTCAATTCTATTTTCCAGAGTTATACTTGACATATATATAAAATATTTTTATGAAATTGATATTACAAACGAATCATCGTTTAAGACTGATGCATTGTTTAGAAACTCCTCGGGAGTATTTACAAAAACTTTATGCCAATAGAGATAGGCTAATAACTAATAAGTTTGATTTTAATCAAATTTTAAGAGATTGTGGTTTGTCTAAAGAATATGTTAATAAGGAGGGTGCTTTGTTAACAAATATTTTTACTTTTGATTATATTGTACTGAAGCCGGAAGAGTTGGCGGAGATAACAAGATTCTTTCAAAATGAAAAAATAGCTGGTTATTATGAAGACATGACGTGGATTTCTTCGGATGTACCTACAAAATATATTCCATTTATTTTAATTAATTTCTTTGTATGTAGATATATTGATTTTTCTAAATTCAAATCAAAATGTATCAATATTCTTGGAATTGATTTTGAAGTAACTGATAATATGTTGAAACATTGGACTGCAAATATTTTTGATATTGTTATTGCTCAAAAAACTTTAGGTAGAAAGGAATTTTATGAATTTTTATGTTGGAGAAAAAAGCATGAGAGAACAGATTTTTTTAATTTAGAAATATTTGATGATTTTAATCAATTAAGAAAAGAATCTTATAATGCCTATAAACGACTGACGGATCCTAGGTTGCGTAGTTGGCGAACAAAAAGATCGTTTGAGCTTGCAGGACAATTTGCCCATAATCCTAAGTTACTTGATGCATTAAGCCCGCATACAACTCGAGTAGATAGAGTTTTTTGGAAATTACTAGATAAGTCTAAATCAGATAGGTTTGACGTGTTTGAAATGACTAGATTGTTAAAATTGTTAATTAATACTCCAACAACATATGACAAGAAAGAACCTGATATAACAATTACTGATCCAAAATTAGATATTCAAGCATATTTATTGACTGTTGATGAATTACATAATGATGAGCTTTTAATTCAACATACTCACTATTTTAATAACCAGTATTCTCTGAGCTTAAAAGCTAAAGCAACATGTGAAGCTCTTTTAGATCGTTTGTTTTATTTTACGATTAAATCTATCAATTCTCTGATTAATGAAAAATCTACTCAATTAAGTTTAGGAGATTCAGGAAATCCGAATTATCAGTATGATTTAAAAAACCCGGCTTCTATTGATCTTGTAAAGCATATGTTAAGGGCTGATATTCTGGATGGAAGCGATTTGTTAGCTGAGCATAAAAAATTAAAAGAAAAACTTGAGACTGATGTAAAATGGACGAAATATTTAGAGTCTGTTGACCCTTTAAAACAAAAAATAGCTTTCTTAGAGAAAGAACTTACTAAGGTTGAAAGTCTAGGAGAGTTGGTTGAAACTATTTCTTCTCTGAATGAACGAATGAGACAGTATATATCTTAGTTAAATTACAAAAAACCACTCCCTAAATGTGAGTGGTTTTGGCTTTTTTAAAATGGTTTGTCTTAGATTTTACCAATTAAATCCACACCTGGTTTAAGAGTGCCTTTACCTGGTTTCCAGCTTGCTGGGCAAACCATACCTGGGTTTTCGTCTGTGAATTTGGCTGCTTGCAGTTTACGCAATAGTTCCATTGCACTTCTACCGATTGAGTTGTCATGTAATTCGTAAGCTTTTAGGTTGCCATCTGGGCCAAAAATAAAGCTACCACGTAATGATAAGCCCTCTGATTCAATTAGCGTTCCTAGAGCGCGGCAAAGTTCTCCTGTAGGGTCTGCTAGCATAGGGTATGTGATTTTTTTGATAGAAGGTGAGTTGTCACTCCATGCTTTGTGGACAAATGCTGTATCTGTAGATACGCTCATTACTTCTGCGCCTTCTTTTTGAAAGTCTTCGTATAAATCTGCTGCTTCAGATAATTCTGTAGGGCAAATAAATGTAAAGTCGGCAGGGTAGAAGATGAGTACAAGGTATTTTCCACGTGTTTCATCTAGATTGATTTTAGATATATCGTTTTTATGAAAAGCTTCTAAAGTCATTGATGGTAATTGTTCGCCAATTTTCAACATTTTTATTGGGTTATTTTGGCTTATTTTAGTGTTTTTTGTCTCGATTTGCAATCTTATCTTTTACATTAAGTAATGTAGTTTACTTGACAAATTATTAAAAACATGTAAACTAAAAATAATAATTTAAAAATATTATTATGAAATCCACTCCACACTTACTTGAACATAATGTAAAAGGTCTTTTAGAGGACGAAAATAAAAAGTTTAATGATTCTAATACTGAATCTTCAAACAATGCCGAAAATACTACAGTTGAACCAGAAGTAGTTGAAGCTACAATACTTGATTCAAGCGATACATTTGAAAATGTTATTAGATTGATAGAGGCACTAGCTGAACTTGCTGCAGTTTTAGGTGATCTTATAAAAGACCCTAAAGTATTTACGTTAGCTCTTACACTTGTATTGACTGCTAAGTGTGAATCTAATAATTTTGAAGTTGTTGCTCCTACACAAGCTGAGAAAATAAATAATGAAAGAGTTGCTGCTCCTACACAAGGTAATTTTGTAAGAACTACTTATGTAGATGCTCAAGAAACTCTTGTTAATCAAAATCTCATTGTTGTTAATGGTTTACATTTTTATTTAGCTGTATCTAATGGAACCTCTTTAAAACTGAATAATACTGACTTACCAGTTTACTTGAGTGGAGAAGGTAATGTTGCGGCTTCAACTCAAAATAAATTACAAAGAATTTTCACTCAAGAGAATGGTGTGATTGATAGATGTATTGATAGCATTTCTATTAATTGTGTCCCTTCTGCTGTATTAGTAGATAGAGCTAATTTTCATTCAGATATATTATGTGCTAATGGAACTACCGAACCATTTTCAGGGCATGGATATGTCTGTTCTCAATAAATAGAATCAAAAAGATGACAAAAAAAACCTCCAGGAATGGAGGTTTTTTGTTTATCATGTTTTATTCGCTGGAGTTGTCCCAGAGCAGGTCGAAGAGCAGTTGTTGAGTTTTGTAAATATCTGCGTCTTCGATACAGATTCCAATTGCTGTCGATTGAGACGCGTTTATTTGCGTGTTTTTGATTAAATATACCTTGTTTGGAGTGAGTAAAACTCTTGAGTAAGCAATCTGACTTGGTTTTGCGAAACGTAGTTGATAGGCACCTGTGTCGACGTGTTTTTTACTACCTTTGTATTGATTGTTTCTGATCTCACGTATTTTTGTATTGGGATGGGTTTTATACCATTTGTTAAGTTTTTTACTTAAATCAAAGACAATTTTGATTTTTGGATCTGCATTATAAATTACATCAATTTGATTATTTGAAAACGCTTCTTTTATAAGTATTTCAATACCTTCTTTTCCTTTATAGTATCGAACTTCTGGTAGAGGGTCTTTGGTTTGAATGGACTCTAATTTGTTAGCAATTCCATCCAAGATTTGTATTTGATCGTTTGAGTTAGACACCACTTCTTGTAGTAACTTTTTAATTTGACTTGGATCCGTAGCGTTAAATCTATTAACTTTTGATTCAGGAATAAGGTAGATTAGTCCTTTTTTTTCTAGACTTTCAATATAGTTATAGCAGTTTGTTCTTGTAAGATTTCCAGCTTTTGCTAATTGGTTAACATTTTGACCAGGATATTTTAAAAGATGTAGATAGATTTTTAGATCGATTTCTGTTAAACCGATGTTTTTAAAAATTGGCTTTAAATTGTCTAAAAGCATAAAACTTTATTAAATCTATTTATTTTACCACATAATTTAGTATTTTTCCAGGGATATAAATAGTTTTCACTAAATTGCCATCCTCTATAAATCTCTTGGCTTGTGATTGTAATGCTAGTTTGTGTGCGGTTTCTTGGTCTGCATTAGGAGCAATTTGGATAGTGCCACGGAGTTTTCCGTTTACTTGCACTCCCATTTCAATCGTATTTTGAACTAATTTACTAGTGTCTGCTTGTGGCATGATAGATTCGAAAATACTATTTGTGTGCCCTAGATTTGCGTGCCAGAACTCTTCGGCTAAATGTGGCATGATTGGTGCTAGTGCTTGGGCTAGAATTTCTAAACCTTTTTTGTCGATACCAGTTTTAGAAATAGCATTATAGAATTCCATAAGGCTAGATACAACCGTGTTGAACTGGAAGTTTTCATAGTCTTTGTGGGCTTTTTCTAGAAGTTTGTTGATTTGGAAATCATAGGCTGCTTGATCTTTAATGGTGCAGTTGTTGACTGATTCGAAAAGACGTACAAGCTTGTCTCTAAATCTGAGAACGCCAATTATTCCACCGTCGGAAAAGTCTCCACCTTCTTCGAATGGTCCTTGGAAAGCTAAGTGCATACGAAACACATCGGCTCCAAATTTGCCTGTATAGTCGTCTGGCGAGACTACATTGCCTTTGGATTTACTCATTTTGGCACCGTCTTTTGTGATGAGTCCTTGGTGAATTAGTCTTTGGAATGGCTCGTTTGATTTGACATGGTTGAGATCACGCATGACTTTGTGAATGAATCTAGCATAAAGTAGGTGCATGCAGGCGTGCTCTGGGCCCCCTGTGTAACAATTTACTGGTGTCCAGTTGTCGATTTGTTGTGGATTAAAGGCTTGTGTGTCGTCGTCGGTGAAAGGGAATCTGAGGTAGTACCAACTTGAGCACATAAATGTGTCTAATGTGTCTACTTCTGGAGTGTAGCCTTTACCAAAAATTCTTTCGGTTCTTTCGAGTAACTCTTTTGATTGGGCTAGAGGAGCTGTACCGGTTGGGCGAAATTCGACATCTGTTGGAAGTAACCATGGTAAATGTTCTTCTGGAACTGGTACTGGATTACCTTGTGGGTCGTAGACGATTGGTGTTGGGCACCCCCAATATCTTTGGCGGGTAATACTCCAATCACGTAGTCGGTAGTTAGTTTTGGCTTCGCCAAGATTTAATGATTCGAGTTTCTCTGTAATTTTTATTTTTGCTTCCTCAGAGGAAAGTCCGTCGAATTCAGCAGAATTTATGAGTGTGCCTGGGTCTGTAATGGCTTGGGTATCCAAATTTTGTTCGCTATTTGGACTTTGGATAACTTGTTTGATTGGTAATTCGTAAGTTTTGGCAAAGTCGTAATCACGTTGGTCGTGAGCTGGTACTGCCATAACACAGCCAGTTCCGTAAGAGGCGATAGCATAGTCGGCTATCCAAATTGGTAATGCCTCTCCTGTTATTGGATGCAGGCAGTATGAACCTGTAAAACAACCGGTTTTGAGTGTTTCAGTAGAAGATCTGTCGATTTCTGATTTGAGAGCTGTTGTTTCTACGTATTCTGTAACAGCTTGTTTTTGGTCTTGCGTTGTAAGTATCTCTACAATTTTGTGTTCTGGGGCAACTACAACATAAGTTACACCCATAGTTGTGTCTGGGCGAGTAGTGTAGACTTCTATGTTTTGTAGATCTGGGTTTGGGTTTTGAAGTGGAAATTTAATTGTCGATCCTGTGGATTTTCCAATCCAATTGGTTTGCATAAGTTTAGTTTTTGCTGGCCAGTTGCAGTCTGAAAAATCTAGTAATTCTTCTGCATAGTCTGTGATTTTTAAAAACCATTGAGCAATATTTTTTTGGATAACTTTGGCTCCAGAGCGTTCGGCTGTGCCATCTGGTAGTACTTGTTCGTTGGCAAGGACCGTTTGGTCGATTGGGTCCCAGTTGACTAGGGCTTCTTTTTTGTAGGCGAGACCTTGTTTGAATAATTCTAAAAACACCCATTGAGTCCATTTGTAATATTCAGGAGTAGATGTGGTCACTTTTGGGTCAACATGATACATGCCTCCAATAGTTTTGATTTGGTCGACCATGACTTTGACATTTGTGTCGATACTTTTCGATGGGTGCACACCTGTTTTAATTGCAAAATTTTCTGCGGGGAGCCCAAAAGAATCAAATCCCATTGGCTGGAAAACTTTTTTGCCAAGTAAACTTTGGTAGCGTCCAAACATGTCTGTTCCAGAAAATGTATACCAGTGTCCGAGGTGTAATTTGGATCCAGATGGGTATGGAAACATTGTCAAGTTGTAAAATAGATTTGGGTCTAGGGAATCGGGTTTGCTTTGGTTTTCGGACCAAGACTTTTGCCATTTAGATTCGATGGCCTGGAAATTGAATTCGGACATGGGTTTGAAAATTAACTTTGTTGGCTCAATTGTAAGGTTTTTGGAGGTGATTTGCTAGTGCTTTTTGGAAATGCCAAGTATTGTGAAGAGTCTAATTTTATGTTAAAATAATAAGAATTTAAAAGTTAGTTTTCATCATGGCTAAAAGTCCACTAGGTCGGTTATTGAAGTTTGTAAAACGATTTTCTTCGAAGTTAGATACGGATGTTAGTTTCGATCGTAATTCATTAAAGACTCTACAGAGTGATGAAGGTAATAAATCTATTGGTTTTGTTGTTGATGATGTTTCTTCGAGAGTTGAGTCTGTACAGTCTGATGATATTGAAAAGTTATTGCAAGAGTATATGTCTGATAAACTTTTAGAACTAGATGATATTGTTAAATCTATAACTAATTGGCCGGTTCAACATTTAGATCTTCACCAAAAATTAGCTTTGTATTTTTTTGAAGATATGAATATAAATTTGTCTTCTCAATTTTTACAAGCTATTTATCAAGATGATTTATTCGCAAATATTTCTACAGGTGCAGGATTAAAAGTTGCGATGGGATATTGTCCAGAAGTAGTTTCGGCTTTAGATGGTTATCTCGATGAAAAGTTTATAGCCTCTCTTGTTTTTGAGAATTTGTCTTGGTTTGCTATTCCAGAGAATCGCAGGAGGTTTTTTGCTTTTGTGTCTATATTCGAACCTGGTAAAAATAATGCTGTAAGAATGTCAGTTTTTAAAGATGGTTTTTTTGATTTTTTAACTTCAGCTTTTTTTACTAAATATGAAGATTTCTTATTACAGAATTGGCATTGGACTTTTATGGATTTTTATTCTAAAAAATCTTTTTCAGAGACTTTAAATAATAATGATTTTTTAGATTTTTTGAATGTTGTAAACAACTTGAATCCTCAAGTTTCGCTAGTTAACAGTCTCAAATTTTTTAATAATATAGATCAGGTTTTGAAAGTTACTTGTTTAACTTTTCAAGAATTTTTGGACGGGGCGATACTATTGCATCAGGAATTTGGTTTTCATAAAATATTTTCTTTGCATTTCAAAGATGCGCTTTTATGTGTTTCTCGTTTTATCGAATTTGCAATGCAGAAGGTTGATTTTAAGGATTTAGATTTTTGTACTCAAAATGAAACTATTTACTTCTTCTCATTTCTTAATAGGCGTAACTTTGCAGTTGTAGAATTATTTCAAGAGGTTTTTTTGCGAGAAAATTTAACACATGCTCAAAAATTAGAATATGTAAAAGCTTTTGGGTTAATAACTAGTAGTAAGGTAATGCAGGTTAAAAAATTACATTTGCATTTTTTTCGTATTGTTGCCAAGTCTAATGATCCAATTAAAACTGTAGAGATGTTAGAGGATCAGTATTCAAACAACCTACTTCCTGAATTTAGTAAGAGGTTTAGAATTTTTAAATTATTAAATGAACCAAATTCTATTTTAAGGCATTCTCGAATACCGTCATTTAAAGATGTTGCTTCAGATGATATTGTCTCTCTGATATTAAAAGACTTGGTTAGAGTTTCTGTTAAATCTTCAGATTTAGAAATCCAGCAATTTGTTGATTTATTGAGTCATGAGACTGAGTTTTTCGAATTTAATAATAACTGGGAGCTTAAACCAAATGTTTCTTTGGATAACCCAAGGCTTCTTCACTTTTTAGAATCATTGAAAAGATTATATTTGGAAACATTTGATTTTGAGAGTCGTGAAGTTTTTTCACCAGATTTGTTTACATATTATAGAAAGCTTAGAGATTGCTTTGATTTGGAGGACTCTCAATCAGTATCTGATAAGTTTGTAAGTTTGTATTGTAAAGACTTAAATATTAATAGTGTATATGAATTACAGGATTTTTTTTCTAGGTATAATAAGTTAAGAGATAATCTAAAAAGAGTTGAAAATCCTTTATTACAATCTTCAACTTTAGAATTAAAGAAAGGCTATTTATTAAAAGGGTTAGATTTTGATTATTTTTCTGAGGTTTTGCAAAGAGGGTTTGTTGCGCGTGAATTTGTTGGTGCAGCCTCTGAAAGTGATAATACTCCTTTTGATATCGACTTGTGGTGCTACGATGCACCCTTTCAAAATAATTCCAGTTCAATTGTTCGGAAAGAAAATGTTGATTTAGATTCTGATGAGATTTTTAAATATGGTGATGTAACTTTTATTATTGTTCCCGACGATGATTTTGTTTTTACAGAATATGGTACAGATACAGATTCTTATGTGAGTTCTAAAGTTGAATATTTCCGTAATGGGTATTTGGCAAATAATCACTATGGTATTAGGACTGGATTGTCTACGGATAAAATTTCTGGCTTACAGCTTTCTGATAGTTTGTTGCAAGACAGAAGCAAGTTTTTGAGAATGAAACTAGATTTGGTAATAAATCAAAAGTATTTACCTATATTTAACTCTAGTGGAGATTTGATATTTACTACTCAAGAATATGATGAAATGCAAAGACTTATGACTAATGGGCGAGCTATAATGTTTTTAAATAATGTTCTCGATGTATCTCAGGTGTCTTTAGATGATTTATCTTTGCGAAATTTATATTTAATATATAAAGATGAGTTTAATACACAAGTTGTGAGTGAAGGGTATGATCTTTTAACTCATACTTTTATGGTTTTAAAACAGTTAGACAAGTTAGAATCTAATGTTACTTTACCTGAAGGAGTAAGTTTAGAAGAGTTAAGATTGTTTTTAACTTTGCATGATATAGGAAAACCTAGATCTATCATTACAGGAAGTAGTCAACATAATGAGTCACTTTCTTATATTCAAGAGATTGTTGAGAGATTTAATTTAAATCAAAACACAAGAAGGTTGTTTAATTCGTTAATAAAGCAAGATTTGATTGGAGAGTTGGTAAAATCATTGCCTGAGGATGTCGGTTTGTATTTGGGTAATTTAGAGTTAATTAAAAGACATGTTTTTGATGGAGGTGAATTAAATTTATCTTTAAGTGACTTTGAATTAGTCTTGCTTAAGTTTTTAACAGATTTAAAGAGTCTTTCTGTTGGTGCACAAATGGAGCCTGGTCCTTTTTTGCAATTTTTTGATATCTATTTCAAATGCGATGCCTCGAGTTATACAAGTGATAGCGAGGGGTATGCAAGTTTAGACTTTTTGTTTGAAAATTTATCAGAGCATGGGCCATTAGAATATAACTCAAATATTCAGACTTTATTAGATGCTTTATATATGGTTTTATAATTGGAATGTTGTTTGCCAGTAGGTATTTTTTATGATATAATAACAAGAATTTAAAAGCACATATGTTAAGGGAAATGTTACAAAAATTGATAAAATCAAATGTTTTGTTGTCATTCCAACAAAAGCACAAGCTTTTGTCTTTTTTGAAGAAAGCTTCTAAAGAAGATTTGTTATCGTTAAATCGTATTCTAAATAGTTCCAATGAAAAACTACGAAAGCATTTGAATGACAATGTGAATTCAGAAAATATTGATGGTTTATTAATGAAAATTCAAAAAATAAAATTGCGTGTAAATAAGTTTGAAGAGAAAACTGAAGAAGAAAAAGAGGACATATTAGAACAAGAACTTTTATCTAAAATCGATCAAGAATGAATGAAAGATATATAAAAGATGAGCAGGAACGTATAGATTCACTTGATGATACAATAGATAAGTCAGTTGGTAATGGTTTGGAGCAAGAAAATTATTCCGAGGTTATATTCGATCGTGTAAATGAAGTTTTATTATATATGGATGTGTTAGATGTAGCGCAGCAAGATATTTTACAAACTGAGATATTGGGTATTTTATCTGCAATCGACGCTGAGAATATAAGCTTTCTTGTTGGTGAATTGCATGATGAAACACAGGAGTGGATGCAAATTGTTGATTCTGAAGTGGATCAATTAATGTCAGAAATGGTTAGAAACTTGAATTTAGATTTAAATTTAGATGCATCTAGAGATTATGCGTTAAAAATGAAACAAAATAATGTTGATCCACAGGAGATAGTATATTCTATGAATATCTTTTTAGACCTTATTGACGGTATTGAATCTGAATTTGATGAAAATTTAAAGTATCAAGTTTTTGCTAATTTAGTTAACGGAGAAAGATCAGATTTTATCCCTGATGAAGTTTTTGATATTACAATTGCACTTGCTGAAAATCAAATTAAAGAAGATCAAGAGTTAATTAAACAGTTACATAAGCAAAGTATTGTACTTGAAAATAATATTAAAACTGCTTCTGACAAATTAATACTAATTGCTGAGCAAAATAATGAATGGTTTTCATTTATGGACGATGAAGTTAATTCAGCCGTTTTAGATTTGGAAACACAATATGCAAACTTGCAAAATAATCAAAATCAAATTGATGAGGTAGATTTAAGAATTTCTGAGAATTTAACGCGTATGTTGGCTGCCAAGTTTCTAACTTTGAAGAATAGCAATGTTACAAATCGTGAGCAATTACTAATTGATTTTGTTTTGAGAGCAACATTACTTGCACCAAATAATTTACCTAAAGTAATTGATGAATATTATATCGATGTTGAAGGCTCTCATTTATCAGAGTTTGAACAGGGCTTATTTATGAGTGATTTTGATAAAGCTAGGGAAGTTTTAGAGTCAAATATGCGAATGGTAACTGTTTTAGATGCAAATAAACATTATAGTGTACCTGATTTGTTTAGAACTTTTCGTGATGTATATGATTCAGAATCTCAGCAAGCTTCTTCTGAAAGACAGTTGCTTAGTTCTTTAGGTGCTGGTTTTAGTGATAGTTCAGCTGCACGTACTTTATTAAATGACGGGTATAGATTAGTTCAATTAACTGATTTTGACATTCTTGGTCAGGTTAGTTTTGAAGGTGGTTACCAACGAAGTTTTTTGAGCAATTTGTTTCTTGTTAAACAAATGGAGGATGGGTCGTATAATTATGTTTCTATATATCCAGATGGTTCTTTAAACACAGATAATCCAGAAGTCTCCAGTGTGACTCATGAAGAGGAAAAACAAATGGTGCAAACGCAACGCCAAAATCATGAAAATTTACAAGTACTTATGGAAAGAAACCCAGAGATTGTTGATTTTCGTGAGGCTGTTTCACAAGTGAATTTTAAATTAAATAATGTAAGAACCTTATTATCTGGATTGATGAGAGGTGAAAAAACACAGGAAACTGTAAATCTTGTGCGTGTTCAGGCTCTTGAACTGCAGACTTTGATGAGTGATATAGATTTAGATGCAAAAAGAGAAGCTGTTGTTAGTGAATTAGCAGTATTAATGAATTTAGCTAACATGGGTGCTGATAGTGAATTGATTGAAAATATTCAAGATACTCAACAAGCCGTAGCACAGATGTATAGAGCTTTAAATACTCAGGATTTAAATAGGTTGTTTCAACGGATACAATCTCAAGACTTTAGTGTTGATAACTGGTTTTTACAAACTGCTTTACCAATGCTTGGTGCTGTTGCTGCTGGTGTGGCTGCCGTGTTGTTAGCCGTTCCTTCTGGAGGGACAAGTTTACTTACTTTGGCTGTTGTAGGTACTGTTGGTGGTATGGCTGGTTATGAATTTACTACTGCAGGTGTTGAATTAACAACAGATGTTGAGACGAGAACAATGCTTGGATCTGCTTTAATGGGGAGTAAATTATTAAACCCTGAAACTGGTAATTATGAGAATGTTGAACCGGGCCAACTGATAAAAACATATGGTAATCAGTTTGTTGTTGGTACTATACAGACCTTTGCTTTAATGGGAGCTGGTAGATTTGTTGGTAAGTTACTTTCTAGATTTGCTAATAAGAATGCCTTAGCTCCAGGAATGCGTGGGTTTTTTGCACGTGGTTTGCATAAAATCCCAAGAATTGGTAGAACTGACGCTGAACTTCTTCGGGCGAATGGTGCCTCTGGTTTTATTTCTAGATTTACCCGCGAGTTTGGTGAGGAGCTAACAGAAGAGGCAATTGAGGCGGGTGCGTATCAAATACATCCATCTTTTGGTTTTTTAGCATCTGTACTTGTTTGTACTCGTATGAATAATATGCGTCACACTTTAGCAGGTCATCAGGTTGTATCGAGTGGTATAAAGGTAGATGGAAACATTATTGAATCTAATTTTAGTTATGATGCTGATTCTCAATCCACGATTGTAAGTGATGTGCAAAGTAAGTTTGCTGATATGAATGTAGAAATTGATCAAGATTCAGGAGTTGTGAGTTTGGACCAAACGCAAGTCGTTAATGGACAGGAGTTTACTGTGAGAATAAAATTTGAACCTTCAAGTAAGCCAGTTTTTGTTAGGCAGTTGGAATCTGGTAGAGTTAGTGGTATTGATGCTAGTGCCCAGGAAATTTATGGATTAACTTTTAACGATAATGTTATTAGTTATACATCTGAGGGTGGAGGAGAGTATTTATCACTTCAAGAGTATATTGAGTCTCAAGGTGGTATTATAGTCCAAAATTTAGAAGGTAATAATGAAGTAAGATTTGGTAATGAGTCTTATTTGTTACTTGATAACTCTAATTCTTTAAATGAAGCATTCTTAGCTCGTTCAAAAAATTTACAAAGAAAATTAAATGAAGAGTTTAATCTTAGTGAAATTTCTAATCATATAAATGAGTATATTCGAATTCATAATATTTTGAATTCTATAGAAGCGAATACTGTTGAAGATAATGTTTTATCAAATTATAGAAATTCAGGTCTGTCAGCTCAAAGATTACAACAATCTTATCCATTAATATCTATAGATAGAATTAATAAGTTAATTACTCTTGAACAAAGGTATCAAGATTTAAAACGTGAATTGATATCTTTCTCCAAAACAATTTTGGCACCTGATTTGGAAGTGAAATTGTCAATATTTATGAACTATAAATTTCAACATGATATTGTTTTTAACCCTGAGGAATTCCAGAGAGATTTGCAAGCGTATGTTGTATTGTTATCTGACCGTTTTTCGGAGCAAGAAGTGTCCCATTTTCGAGATGCAGATAACTTTGAAAGTGTCGCTCGAATAAGGAAGATGTCATCTTTGATATCAAATGTGGCAAACCATTCTCCTATGGTATTACGAGACTTTTTTGACTTAGAAGAAACCTATGCATTAGTTGACGGTTCTGATATTTCAACACCTCAACTGCGATTAAATTATTTAGAACGAATATCCAATCTTGACGATTTGAATGGTGAATGGTATTTAAATAGGCCACAGGTCAGGTCTGATTCTGATTTAGAAGGTTTTGTAAGATTGAAATCTTTTAGTTCCGAGTTTGCTACACAAAACATGTTGCCACAAATGATTGAACAAAATTTAAATCCTTCAGAAATTGTACTTAAAATACATGAAGTTTTATTTAGGGGTTCACAAGCGCAATTTGAAAAATTGAGAGATCGTAATGTGAATTATGCAGGTGTATATAGGGATGACTCTGTAACTATTCAAGGTTATATTGCTCCTGATCAAACACTAATTGAACCTTTAATGTCAGATTTTGATAATATGTTTATGAGAATTGATAGGGGACTGATGGAAAAAAGAGAAGAGTTTTCATCTGTAGAATTCCAAGAACATGTTATCCAGTTTGCCGCGTTGACTCAACAAATTTTTTGTGACATACATCCAATGGCAGATGGTAATGGAAGAACATCTAGGATATTATATTCATATGTAATTGCAAAATATTTAGGTATGGATTCTAAATATTTGACATTGCCAATGACAAGTCGTCAGACTGGATCGGAAGCTGGTTCTGAGACTTCTGACTATGATCTTCAAGAGATAATGAGATTGTATAAAATTCCATATGGAGGAATATTTTCACAAGTATCTGGAACTGCATTAAAAGATCATATAAACTCAATGGACTTTCAAAAGTTAAGAGAAGATGAATTAATGAGGCAATATCAAGAAATTGTTTTTAATAAAATAAATAATTAATCATGAATTTTAAAATTTTAAAAGATCAACAGCTTATTGGTCAAATTTATGGGGTCGAATATGGTAGGATGAATTTTTCTTTTGTTGAAGGAGTTAATCAAAGTATAAAAGACTCTATTATGGAGGTGTTAGGTTCTTGTGAGGGAATTGAGCAATTAAAATCTAATTTAGTTGCACAAGGTTATATTATTAATGAAATGACTTTTGAGACAAATATTCAGCGTGATTTAAACTTAGAAGAAAAGAGAAATATAAGTTTCGTTTACCAAAGTAATTTAATTGAAAATATCGTAGAAATATCAGAGGATGAATTGTCGCGACAATTTATAAGAAATTTTTATGGGGGACACATTGGTGCTTGGAAGTATTTAAGAGATTTAGCATTAGCTAAAAAGCCTATAAGTTTATCGGTTTTAAGTTCTCTTCATGAGAATATATCTATTGAACAAAAGGTTCTTGGGCATCAGATAAAAAATGAACATATGGGAGTAATAAGAGACAAAGATACTGTTGTAATGGTTGGTGGAAGAGTTTGTTTTCCACCTAGTGAAGATCAATTAAATTCTATGTTTGTAAAATTAAATAAATCTTTGGAAAAATTAATATCTGACTCATTTACAGTTGATCAAGTGTTAAATTTAGCTTCGGACTTTCATTATGATTATGAAATAATACACCCTTATGCAGATGGGAATGGAAGAACTGGTAGATTAATGATTAATTATATTATGGTGTTTTGTGGCTTGGAACCTTTGGTAATAACAAATCATGATAAACAAAGGTATTATGAATGTTTTGGTGGACAATATGATGATCATTCGGTTTATAAGGAAAAAATGTATAAATTTTTCGTAGAAAAATATAAGGAAAATCAAAGCGGACTATACTAGTTTTGTGTTTTTAAATTTGCTAAGGTGTTACTTGTAAAGTAACACTTTTTTTATGTTAAACATTGTTGAGTTTTGTGAGATTTGTAAAGATGATAATGTGCAAGTAGTAGATTTACGTCGGGATGATGAGAGGCAAAAAGAAGGGCTTTTAGAGTTTGCCGAACATATTCCTTTAAATGTGTTGGTTGAAATAGATTTACAAAAGGAATTAGATTTAAATAAAAAAATTATTTTTCATTGTAAGGCAGGTGGGCGTGCGGCGCGTGCCGCAAAAATGCTTCGAGAAGCTGGAATAGAAAATGTAGATTATGTTCGTGGAGATTTTCTAGAAATTAAAAATGCTTTAGAATAATGAAATATAAAGCAATTATATTTGATTTTGATAATACTATTTCAAACACGTCTGATGGTGTTTCTGAGTTGTTAACTTGGTCTATTAACCAAGTTTTGGATAAGTCTAAATATATTTCTTTTGATCATGTCAGAAATCAATTAAATCAATATTCAACATTTGAGGATTGTCTTGCTTGCATTGCCTCCAGTTTAGAGGTTGATAAAAATGCAGTGTTGGCAATTTATAGATCTAATAGTGAAAGAGTTAAATATGGGCCTTGTGGAGGGTTTGTTGATTTTTTTAAATACATTAAGCAACTAACACCAGATATAAAGTGTGTTTTGGTAACAAACAGAGTGAATTTGTTAGATTTGCGACTAAATGATTGTGGATTGAGTAAAAAAGATTTTGACTTTGTAATTCAGCCATCTAATGTCTCTGAAAGTAAGCCATCAAGTTTTATGATGAATGAGGTGATGGAATTTTTATCTAAATATAATATTGATTCAAAAGATGTTTTATCGATTGGGGACAACACTGTTGATTATCAATCAGGTTTGGAACTAGGTGTTGAATTTAATGCTGTACTTGGAGGGGCAAGTAGTTTAGATGACTTTTTAAAGGCTGGTGTCTCTAAGAAAATTGTCTTTAAAAGTTTATTAGAAATTTTAGATGTTTTAAAAAAAAATTGATTTATACACCTTTCTGTTGACACGGTTTTGAAATGGTGTTAAGTTTAGATTCAATATAAATTGGTTTTTAATGTGTATACAGTCATTAGGGGCCCTAAAACACATTAAAATAAACAATATGACACAATTTAAAGATTTTAACTTTCAAGATAAGTTATTAAAAGCCATCGAAGATAAAGGTTTCGAGACCCCATCTGAAATTCAAGCAAAAGCAATTCCACTTATTTTAAGCTCTGATGGGCACGTAGTTGGTAAAGCTCAAACTGGTACTGGTAAAACTGCTGCTTTTGGTCTTCCAATGTTAGAAATGATTGATGCTTCACGAAAACAAGTTCAAGCACTTGTTGTTGTTCCTACTCGTGAATTGGCTATTCAGGTTACTGAAGAGTTAAATAGTTTTGCTCGTAAACTTGGAATTAAAGTTTCTGCTGTATATGGTGGACAAAGTTATTCAGTCCAACTTAAACATTTTAGAAATGGTGATCAAATTATAGTTGGTACTCCAGGACGTTTAATTGATCATTTGAATAATCAAAAATTAGATTTATCTACATTAGACTATGTTGTTTTAGATGAAGCTGATGAAATGTTAAACATGGGATTTGTAGATGATGTAGATTCAATTTTATCATATGCACCTGATAAAAAACGTGTATTTCTATTTTCAGCTACAATGAAAAAGAAGATGGTTGCATTGATTGACAAACACATGCCTAGTTACGATATGGTTGAGGTAGAGGCTAAATTTATTACTACAGATCTTACTAAACAAATGTATTTAGAGGTTAACGAATCTCAAAAGTTTGAAGCTTTATGTAGATTTATCGATTTAGCCGATGACTTTTATGGTTTTGTATTTTGTCGTACTAAGCGTGAAGTAGATGAGCTTAAAGAAAAGTTCAACCTACGTGGATACTTTGCTGATTGTATTCATGGTGATATTTTACAAAATAAACGTGAAAGAGTATTACAAAGATTCCGTTCTCGAGATATTAATATTTTGATTGCTACTGATGTAGCTGCTCGTGGTATTGATGTACAAAATGTATCGCATGTAATTAACTACCATATTCCAGAAGACTCTGAGAGTTATGTGCATAGAATTGGTCGGACTGGTCGTGCTGGTAATACAGGTATTGCAATTAGTTTAGTTACTCCTCGTGAATTTGGATTATTACGTTCTATTATTAGACAAACAAAGATTACCTTAGAAAGAATGCAAACGCCTGGTGTTGATGAAATAAAAGATATGTATTCTAAAAAAATTGCAGTTGAGTTGTCGAATACAGCAAATAATTTACATGTGTTTTACGAACAAATGGCAAATGAATTGCTTAGTGATAATGATCCAGTTGAATTAGTTGCGAATTTGCTTAAAAAAGCATATTCGGATTTAGATGATATTTTACATAATTCTAAGCGTATTCAAAAGGTTGCAAAATTCGATGTGAACTTTGTTGAATCTGATTCGCATTCTGGTGGTCGTGGTCGTGGTCGTCGCAGAAGTGGCGGTGGAAGATCTCGTGGTTATTCTGATCGTTCTTATGGAAGAGGCGATAGAGGCGGTCGATCTAGAGGTGGAAACCGAAGTGAGAGATCATCTGGTGGTAGAAGTCAAAGTCGAAGACGACGTAGAGACTAATTCTCCAGTTACAAGGACCATCTGTTGTGAAATTGTATCTGAGTAATTCATATTAAGAATATTTGAATGATGCTGATTGTATAAATCAGTTTCTTCAAATTTTGTGAATTTAAAAAGAGACTTTATAAAAGCGTTTTCTACATCTAATCTTTCGTGTGTTACTGGTATGCATAATTCTAGTCCTAATTGACGTGATTTGTGAAATGCTAACTCTACGAAATATTGAAGGTCTTGTGGTCTACCGTAGAAGTTATCGATAAAAATAGCGTGTCGGCTATGATCCAGATTGTATGGTGCTAGTAGTTTAAAGCTAGCTCTTGAATAAATTGTGTTACCTTGTTTGAATTGAACAAGCTTGCGATCGTCTAGCATTGCAAATCCGAGCACTTCGCGTTTGTGAAAACCATTAATGTAGGAGAAACAAGTGATTGTTGGAACCACACCCATTGCAAGTACTTGATTTAAATCTACTGTTTCTTCACACACTCCTTCAACTGTTTGTAATTGGGTGTTTTGTAAGAAACTTTCTATTGTTGCTAGTTTTAGATCTTCACTTGCATTGCTGCAACAAATTTTTGCTTCTGCTTCTTGGTTTTCGATAGCGTAGGTAATTAAATGTCGTATTTCGCTTTGTAATTGTTCTTTTTCAATAATTGATTCAAAATATGTAAGTTTGATTAATATTAAAGTGAGTTTATCTTTAGCCCTTGGTGATAAAAAATTTAAGATCTCTTCTAAATCATGTTTTTTTAGTAGGTGCGTTAACGACATTTGTTCTAAGTATGTTTGAAATTCTTGAGGGTCAAGAATTAGTATGAGTTGTTGTGATAGTTTAATTTCTTGATAAGGAGATTTTAATTGGTTTGTTTTTATGATATTGCTTAACAGCTCACAAACTTTACTAAATCGTTGCGCACCTCTATTCGAAATTACTTGAATGTTTAAAAAAGGCTTTAAGAAGTTGTGAGTTTCTTTGTTGAGTAAACAAAATAGTACTTTTTTTACTCGTTCTCTATACTTGATAAGCTTAGATTTTTTGCAAAATTCAAGAATTGTGTGTCGATGAATTTTTGTAAAGTTGCTATGTTTCAATATTTCATTAATTAAGTCTAAGCTAAGTCTATGATTGGTTAGAATTAGGTTTAAGCTTGATGAAATAGTTTGTCTAAATGTAATAAACTCTTCTTCGCTTTCAAGTAAAATATATTCAATCAAATTCCTGTCTATTTCAATAAGGTCTTTTATTACTAGCTCTGGACTTTGTGGTTGAGTAAGATTTATATTTTTATATCTTTCTTGGATGAGATTAATTAGTCTTAAACTTAGGTTGTTGACTATATTATTTGGTATAGTGTATAGATTTAAATAAAGATTAGTTGATCTCCAGTCTCTTATTATTTTATTGTGATCTACTTTCAAACCTTCATGTGTTTGTTCAATAATTGGTATATTTGATGTGTCTATATTTAACTTTGACTTATTTAAATATAAAAAATTTAACATTTCATTTGCAAATGTGTAGGGGATTGATGAAATGGAGAGAAAGTCGTAGAAAATTTGCGCCAATTTAGGATTAAGAGAATTTAGAAGTTCTACTTGAATATGTTTAGGGGTGATAGATTCGTTGAAAACTTGAATGAGATTTGGCTTGAAAAAGTTTCTATCGAATGTCATTGTAAATAAATGGTCTGTAATTTTGTATTCTTTCAATACTTTATATATATATATAATGTTGTTTGGTACATTCTGAATGTCATTGTTTAATATTTCATTAAAAAAATCACAAGTGTCTTCAAGAAAACAGACGTAATTACTGATATCTTGAGAATTGTTGATTAATGATAAATTGAGAAATTTATTAGGGTAGGAACTAAGTTTTTTTTGTAAAAAATCATCGATTTGCGACTGTATATGATCTTGTTTTTGATTTACTATTTCCATTTTTATCTTATCAAAATAAGATCTATTTATAA
>Ga0163108_10000281_pt1 | contig 37856 bp, 25 predicted proteins | sample Fk1155metaG_FD_109644 | JGI IMG/M metagenome (GOLD analysis project Ga0163108, IMG submission 109644) | Marine microbial communities from the Central Pacific Ocean - Fk160115 155m metaG | ecosystem: Environmental > Aquatic > Marine > Oceanic > Photic zone | place: The Central Pacific Ocean...
TGCTCTTCCAGAAACCGAGCATCTTCCTGTAGAGATGGCGGCGGGCGTGATCGTCTCGAATACCGTGCTTACGCCCGGGATAGAGCATCATCTCGAACTGGATGCCGGCCCGGATCAGCTCATTCACGAAATGCAGGGTGTTCTGCGGATGAACGTTGTCATCGTGGGTGCCGTGAACGATCAGCAGGTTTCCTCGCAACTCGGAAGCTTTGCGAACCAGGGAGGTGCGCTCGTAGCCCTCTGGATTGTCCTGCGGCCGCTTCATGAAGGCCTCCGTCCAGATCGTATCGTAATAATCCCAATCGGTAACCGGGGCCACCGAGATCCCCGCGCGAAACTCACCGCTGCCGGTCATCGCCCGCAGGGTGAAGGAGCCGCCGCCGCTCCAACCCCAGATGCCCACCCGGTCGGGATCGACCCAGGGCTGCGATTTCAGCCAGCCGATGGCCTCGAGCAGATCCGCCAGCTCGCCGCTGCCCCACGCATCGTGAAGGATCCCATTTTCGAGAGCTTTGCTCCTGGCGGTAGCGCTCCTGTTGTCGCATCGAAAAACCACGTAGCCGTGATTCAAGAGCACCTGGTCGAAGTAGGTTCGGGAGGGCCAGGCATCCTTCACCATCGGGGCGGCCGGGCCTCCGTAGACGTGCATGATGACAGGGTACTTGCGGCCAGGGCTGAAGCCGGCCGGCTTGAGCAGCTCCGCCGGCATCCTGAACCCGTCGCCGGTCTTGATGGAGAAATGCTCGGGAGAGCGCATGCCGAGGCTGGAAAAAATTTCGGGGCGCGCGGGCGCGACCACCTCGAGCTGACTTCCGTCCCGGGCGTGAAGCGCAAGAGAGGGCGGCGTCGAACCGCTTGAATGCTGGTTAAAATAAAACTGCCCGCTCTCGCTGAAGCCGATCCCGTGGGTCCCGGCCTTCTTCGTCAATCGCTCGAGCCCCGAGCCATCGAGCCGGACCCTGTAGAGTTGCTTCTCGATGGAGGATTTCCGTATCGAGGTGAAATAGACCCAGCCGCCCTCCTCATCGATCGAATGAACCGCCTGGCGCAGCCAGGAGACGGCGCCGGCGGCTGAGCGGATCGCCCACTCACCGCTGGTGACCGGGCCGAGGAGTTTGCCGCTGAGGTCATACAGGTAGAGGTGCATATAGCCGCTTCGCTCCGAGGCCCAGAGAAAGCGCTCGCTCTTCTTGAGGAAATAGAGGTCGTCATGAATATTCACCCATCCCTTGTCCCGCTCGGTGAGGATGTGAGTCGGCTGGCCTCCCTCTCGATTCACGAAGAACAGGTCCAGTCGCATCTGGGAGCGATCCATGGTCTGCACCGCCAGGCGCCTGCTGTCGTTCAGCCACTTCACCCGGACGATGTATTCATGTTCATGCTTCGAGAGGTCGACCCAGGTGGTCTTGCCGCTGGCGAGTTCGAGGACGCCGAGGCGAACGGTGGGATTCACGCCCCCGGTCTTCGGATACCGCTGCCTCGTCAGGTCTGGAATGTTCGGCTCAAAACCCTGGTAGACCATCTCGGTGACAGCCGACTCATCGGTACGCAGGTAGGCCAGCGCGGTGGAGTCTTCCGACCACCAGTAGCCCAGATCCCGCCGGGCGAAGACCTCCTCCCAATAGACCCAGGAGAGCGTACCGTTGAGCAGGGTGTCCGATCCATCGCTGGTCAACCGCTGCTCGACGCCTCTGCCCAGATCCCAGACGTAGAGGTCCCCCTTGCGTACAAAGGCCAGCCTGGAGCCGTCCGGTGACAGGCGAGGCGACTTTTCGCGCGCCTCGGTCCTGGTAATCCGGCTGATCGCCGAGGTCGACAGGTTGAGGGTGAAGAGGTCTCCGTCAAAGAGATAGACGCCCCATCGCCCGCCCCGGTCGATCACCGCAGGCCAGCCCAGCCGGCTTGGCGCCTGGTCTTTGCCAAGCAGCGCCTCGAGCTGCTTCAGCACCTTCGCCGCATCAACCAGGTCGACCCTCGTACGCGTCGCAGGATCGAGGCGCTCCAGGGTCTGTTTGTTCGCGGGTCGACGCCGATCATGCAGGACAGCGGTGCCGTCAGAGAGCCAGGCGAAAGATGGGATCGAGGCGGCGGCCTTTCCTTCGTCACTGTAGATCCATCCGACCGTGATTCCGCCGGAGGACCCGGAAGATTCAGCCAGCCGACAACCCGACACCGACAGGAAGAAAAACGACAACAGCAGGGGGGCAAAATGTTTCAAGGTGTGCCTCCAGGCAAGGGGGAAAAGCTGGAAGAGGTTTCAGGAGCGGAAGCTCCCCGAGGGATCAGGGCTCGCTGTTACCGGCATCGTCTTCTTCGCCAACCTTCCCGGACAACTCGACGAATTTCAGGCTGATGCCGTTGATGCAATAGCGCAACCCGGTTGGGGCGGGCCCATCATCGAAGACATGGCCCAGGTGCCCATCACATTTCGCGCAGAGGACCTCGGTTCGACGAGAGAAGAAGCCGTTGTCCTCGGCCGTGGCGACATTCGCCTTGACCGCCGGGGCCCAGAAGCTGGGCCAGCCGGTTCCGGAATCATATTTCTCCACCGATGAGAAGAGCTCCGCTCCGCAACCGCCGCAGAGATAATTCCCCGACTTCTTGTTCCTCGAATAGCCACTCGAAAAACGCGGCTCCGTACCCTTCTGCCGCAGAACATAGAACGCCTCGGGAGACAGGCGCTCACGCCATTGCTCGTCGGTAAGGTCCGCCGCCGCCGGGGCGGCCTCCTCGGGGTTCTGCTGCACGATAGGTGCCTCCGTAGTTTCCTCGGTTTTCTCGGGTTCCGCAGCCTTCTCGGCCTGGACCGGCCTGGCCGAAGGCGCAGCCGGCGCGATTCGCGCCTCTGGATCACCAGCGCCCTCGCCGCAGGCGGAAAGACCTAGCAGCGCCGCCAACACTCCCGCAGGTAACACTCCACGATACTTCATAAGCTCCATCCTGAACTACCCCGCACGCGGATGCAAGAGCCTGCAGCCGCCGAAAAACCCGCTCCGCGGCCTCATTTCTTTTTCTCCGCCCTGGAGGCGGCAGGGGGCTCCTTGAGCAGATCAAGGACGTCCAGCGTCGTTGCGTATTTCCTGAAGGCCTCCCCGCGGCTGGCCTTGAGAATCTCGATGAAATCCTCGAGCTCGCTATTGGATCTCTTCTGCAGCTTCGAGTAGATGTCCACCAGGACCAGCTCGAGATTTTTCCTGAAGAGACCGGCGGCAAGAATGACGGTGATCTCGTCGTGAACCCTGAGAGCCTTCGCCAGGGCGACGCCATCCGTTCCGTGCTCGGCCACCAAGGCGCGCGCGTAGTCCCCGGGAGCGGAGAACTTCCCATCTCCATCGCCATCAATCCAGACCGGATTGGTCGCGCCGACCACGTAGCGGTCATCCTGTGGCGGAGTCCAGTAGGCGTTGTCCAGCGGAGGGCCGGAAGCAATAACGACAAGATGGACATCTTTGGACGGGCCGCCGAAAACCCAGCGCTCCTTGTACTTCACGATAGCGCTGGAGGGGTGCTGGATCTTCTCCTCGCGCACCTTGCGGCCATTGAGAAAGAGAGCGACCCGGCTGGCCCGCGCCCACCGGGGCCCCCTGACCTCGATGTCGACCTCGAGATCCTCGCCAACACCGGTAGCGAGGTCTCCGGCGGAAAACATCCCGTTCACCTTCGCATCCGCCAGGAGTCCCATGCTGACCAGCACCTTGCCCGCCAGGATGTTGTCAACCACCTCGCCTACATTGATACGGCGCGGATCATCCGTCGAGCTGCGAATGTAGGTCCGGCAATGACCCACCGGCTGGGCTACGGTATGGGAGTCGCTGCCCGCGACCGCCGTCAGCCGATGGCCCGCGTTCAGCAGGGCGAACCAGTCGGAGAAGTTATCAAAGACCTGCTTTTCCAGGGTCTTGCCGTTGATCACCTCAACCGCGTCAAGGCCGAGCCACTGGCGGCCATCGCTGAATTCGCCAGAGACGGGATCGAGACCGATCGTACCCCAGGGACCCTTCTTGAAGCCCTCGCGGCGCGGATGGTTACAGATCACCACCCTGACTCCCGGGGTCGCCCGTACGGCCTTGAGCAGCTTGTCCCAGTCCTTGTGCTTGTGGTTCGCGGGCTTGGCGTTCTTGTCGGCCGGGAAGGCGTTGAAGTGACCGATGGATGTGGTGAACTCGTTTCCCACCACCGATTTGTAGTGATCTCCGGAGCCGGCCTTGGCGGTAAATGGGCTGTAATCAGTGTGATGGTTGTGATCCGTCGCGATCGCGACCTCGACTCCCTCCCCGGCTATGGTCACCACACGCTCAGCGACGCTCGCATCGCCGTGCTTGGAATAGGTCAGCGTGTGAATATGAGTATCTCCGGCGAGGTAGCCGGTGGTGTCCACCTCCCGCTCGAGAACCAGCTCAACCCGTCTCTTTTCTCCCGGCGAGAGGTCTACGCGGGCCATACCCAGCCCGTACTCGAAGCCCCGGGTCGCGTAGACCCTGTACTTGCCCGGCTTGAGGGCCAGGTCCAGCCGGCCGTCAAGGGTGTAGGCCGTTCCCTTGCGGAAGGCGAGCTTCGAGCTCTTCTCGAGCTTGAACTCCGCCGGCTCCTCGACAATCTTCGCCTTCTTCGAAACCAGGCGCACCACGGTCAGCCGGCAGGGCAGGCCCTGGCCCGGCCCCTCCTTCGAGGTCACCACCACCTCGACCTCCGCCAGGCGCTTCATCCGCGCCACCGAGTGGGCGTGGAGAACGACAGGCCCGAAATAGAGATCGTCGGTGGTCTTCTCCTCGTATTGCACCAGCAGTACATTGCCTGTCTTTTTCAGCAGATCCGCAGGCACCTTGAAATACTGGATGTTCTCTCCCTTGCCTCCCTTGCCCTTGACCAGGCTGCCAAGCCGCCGGGAGTTGAGCGTGACGCCGCATTTTGAGTTCACATCACCTGACCTGATCTCGATGGCTCGTTCAGACTTGTTCGGCTCAGAGCTGAACCTCAGGCTGATCTTCTTTCCATCGTGCGGCTTCGCCCGGGTGAAGGACTTCCAGTCCTTCTTCTCATCATTGCCGAGGTGAAAGACCTCGGCGCTGATGACGGTCTCAGCCTTGCCCTGTGGGGCGCCGCTCGCCTGTGGATACGGCAGGAAACGAGCCCCTGCGACCGCTACCAGGCAACAGCAGAAAAGCAGGCTGACGGCGTTCTTTTTCATGCGCAAAGAGTTCCCTGGCGAGGTGAGCTGTGAACTGATGATTATACCCTTCACCGGGCAGTGGTTGCAGTCGTTCACGAAAGGTTTCGGACAGGACAGAGTCTGTTGCTGGAGCTTTCCTTACTGCCCGGGAAAAGAATACAATAGTCCCCCACCCCAGGCGGGCTGGAAGGGAACGGGTTTTAAAACGAAAGACTGAGGTCCAGGCGACATGCTCTCAAAACTCCATTGCGCGGCCGCGCTCATCTTCCTGGCGCCGGTCGTCTGTTCGGCGAAAGACGAAATCCCCAACTATATAACCCACGGCCCGATCCTCGGCCGCCTGAGTTCCGACGGTGTCGGTGTCTGGGGCCGCACGGCGCGCGCGGGGTCGTTCTCGGTACAATACGGAACCTCTCCGAAGCAGCTCAACTCTACAAGCAACCCGGTCAAAACCAGCCTCGGCCGGGACAACACCGGCTGGGTCCATCTCCAGGGGCTGAAGCCTGACACGAAATACTATTACGAGCTGATACTCGCCGATGGCGTTGGCCGCACCGCCAGGGGCGGCTCTTTTCGTACACTGCCAAGCTCGAAGACACTCAAAGACGCCAAGCTGAATCCCGAAGGTCTCTTTAACTTCAGCTTCGAGTTCGCCTGCGGAAACAACCAGAACCCCAGGCATTCGATCGGACCCTCGCTGCCAGCCTTCGCCACCATGCTGAGAGAACTCGAGGACCGGATCCACTTCGCCATCCTCAACGGGGACTGGCTCTATGAAACCAGGCGCGAATACACCGTCGCCGATTGGCTGAGACAGGTCAGCGCAGATGCGAAGAGCCTGCCGGGCGACCTCAAGAGCGCGCCCACCCTCGTAGGGGTCTGGGAAAACTACAAGCACTTCCTCAGCCAGGGGCCCAACCTGGCGCGCTGGCACAGCCGGATTCCTTCCTTCTTCACCTACGACGACCATGAATGCCTCAATGACATCTGGGGCGCCGGCTCACCTGGGCTCCGCGACCGCCGGGCCGTGTTCCGCGATATCGGCGTTCGCGCCTGGCACGACTATCTCGGGTGGAGCAACCCCTCGAGCTTTACCCAGAGAACGCATTTCGGACGCTGCGAGCTGAAAAAAGGCGGCGACATCCTGGTCGACCCACGGGCCGACTTCACCAGGACGGACCTGAGACAGGTCAACAACCTCCACGTCCACTGGGGCACGGCCAGCGCCGGAGTCAACGACAACTCTCTCGATGGCGTCGGCGGCGACCCCAACGCCGGAGTCTACGAAATCGTTGAGGTTATCGATGCCCATCGCATCCGTATCAGGCCAGCGGCTGACGTCGATGGCAGCAGCCTTTATTCCCTCGGCCGACGTTCCTATTCACGCTTTCGCGTCGCCAACTGCGATTTCTTCCTCCTCGACACCCGTGGCCAGCGCCAGATGCACGACACCCGCAACCCTGCCAAGAAGGGGCTCTCCATGCTGGGCACCGTCCAGCGAGACTGGCTGATGCGCGAGCTCGCCGCCAGCGACGCGGACTTTCACTTCGTCGTCTCCTCGGTCAATTTCATGATTCCCCACGTCGGCGGCGGCAAGATCCGCGCCGGCGACAAAGACGAGGCCTGGACCGTTTTCCTCGACGAAAGAGAGAAGCTCATCAATTTCTTCGACTCCCTCAAGAGTCCGGTCCTCATGCTCACCGGCGACCTTCACAACAGCTTCGCCATCAAGATCACTGACAAGGTCTGGGAGTTCGCTTCCGGCCCGCACAATTCCAACAACCACTGGGCGAGCGATGAGGGAGACCGCCCGGCGAACGGTCCCTTCAAATACGGCCCGCGCGAGGTCGACATCCGCTGGTCAAGCTATTACCGCTCGGATATTCCGAGGGCCAATCTCCTGCACCCGACCTACTGCGTGGTGCAGGTGAACAACGTCTTCAACAACCCGCTGGAGGTCTCTGGGACGCGGTGGGTGGCCTATCCGCGACCACAGGTCATTTTCCAGTATTACGACGGGCGTACTGGCAGGCTGCGTTACGCCGAGTCCATCCTGACGCGATAGAGGGTCAGTCTCGCGCGCGAAGCCAGCGCAAGAGGAGCTCGTGCTGCGACCGCTGAAAGCGGCCGATGTCGTCTGGAGAGTGGAATTCGAGCGCCTCCGGAGCTCCTTGAGAGCTCCAGGCCTTCCGTGCCCGGTCGACACATTCACTTACCGCCGCGGGATCGAGCTCCCGGTCACGCTGCGCCGCGTAGACCAGGCAGGGTCTTGGCGCGACCAGGGCCAGAACATCATGATAGTCGACGGGGATCTCCGACTCGGAGCCATCGAAGAGGCCGAGGCGGGGTACCAGCGCGTGCCACTGCCACAGACGTCTCAAGCCGCCGGTGGCGGCCGCGGTGTCGGTACGCATCGGCGTAAAACCGCCGAAGCTGGCGACTCCAGCCAGCCTCTCATCCAGTGCGGCGGCATAGAGTCCTGCCATGCCCCCGACACTGAAGCCCAGCACGTAGACCTTGTCGGCGGCAATCTTCGGCAGGGCCCCTTTCGCGGCCCCCTTGCCGTCGATGAGGAAATCCGCGGCGGCGCTGACATCGGCCACCATTCTTCCCAACCGTGACCAGTGCGGCGCCTGGGTGTAAAAGTCCCGCCCTTCCAGCAGGCGCAGCCCGAAACCGCATTGATCGTACGCCAGGACGATGTACCCGGCGGCGGCGAGGCGGTGGTAGACCGTGGTGCCCTGCACCCCGTAGCCCTCGTTGTAGCCGCTGTGATAGGAATAGGGGTGGAGCCAGATAACCGCTGGAGACGGCCCGGCGCTCCCCGCCTTGAAATACACGTTGCCCCGAACCCCGGCCCCGAAGCGAACCGGGACTCTCGAGGTCCCCCCAACCTGCCAGCGATCGTGAGTCATCATCGCGGACTCCTCAGGCGTGATGAAGTCCCGCCTCTTCTCACCCGCGAGCTTCGCCGGTGGATCGCCGAGCAGCCAGCGAACCCTCTCCCGCCGATCAGCGTCCGCGGTCGCCTCCCCCGGCGTAAAACGCTTCCGGAGCTCCTCTCCCGCCGCACCTTTCTTCCAGGCTTCCCAGTCAAAATGGTGGATCAGCTCCTCGGGAAAGTCTTCCTGTTTCGCCGTACCGCGACCAAAGCTGAGATCGAACCATTCCATGTTCCGTCGACGCTGCTCCTCGGTGACCGGACCATGCTGGCCGGAACGGTAGAGAACGCGCAGGTTCTCAGGGTGGCCCAGGAGTGAATAAACCTTGCGGCCCTCGAGGTAGGCCCGTTCGACGGCGAAGGTGGGCTCGGAACCATCATTGTGCGCGGTGTGAATCAGGCAGCGGCGCGGGGCGATGAGAGCGTACCAGCCGTGCGCATCGATCGGCAGCTCGTGCTCGCGGCCGGTATAGCCGCGCAGCGAGGGGAGGAACCATTCGGAAGGAAAGTCCCGCGGAGCCTCGGCGCAGGTGTTTCTCGAGGTGAACCTGTAGGGGCTGGAGCCCGGCGAACCGGGGCTCCTGGCGACAACGCTGGTGATTCTCTCGTCGAAGGCGGCGGCTATCAACGACTGCTTGCCGTAGCGCGAAAAGCCGATGATCCCGACCTTTCCCGGCGCGAAGCGGTAGCCGCTGGAAGGAGCCAGCAGGTAGTCGAGAGAGCGGCTGGCAAGCCAGGCCTTCGTCGAGATCTCGCTCCAGGCGGCTCCAGGGTACTCCCTGCGGAAATCCTGCCAGACGCTCTCATAGCGGGGAAAATCCTTCTCCCGGTGATGGCTGTCAACACCGGGGTACAGGCAGGCGATGTAGCCCCGCTCGAGCGCCAGCTCGGCCCAGCGCAGCTGGTAATAACGCGGCTGGGTAAGAAGAACCGGAAAGGGGCCAGCGCCTTTCGGCACCCAGACCCTGACCTCAAAGGATGCCTTTTTCGGTGTGTCAAAGGTCAGCCGGACCCGGCGGCGAAGAGAGCCATCCTCAGCCCGGCGCTCAGCGAGCACCCTCGCCGACAACAAGGCCGGCACCTCATCGGGAAAGGAGCCGATGAAATAACGCTTGAGAAGCGCCGCCACCTCGCGCTTGCGACGTTCCAGGCCCGCCGCGGTCTTCACCTCGGAACCATCGTTGAACTGAAGCAGCGGCGGCAGGTCAGCGCGGGCCTTGAAAGCATCCTCCGACCGGGCGGGGGCCGCGAAGAGCAGCAGCGCCAGGCAGCCTGTGACTGCGGCTGGTTTCCTGTTCATCCGGTAAGCTCCAATTGTTGAGAGAAAGGACATCCTACCCGAGCCCGGCTCCACAAAGAAGGCTGCTTGCCCAGTGCGCGGTTGAAACCTCCCCCGCCTGAGCGTTAACATGCCCAGTCGATTGCATCACAAGGACAAGGCTCATGAAGATAACCAAGATCTCTGCGTACCAGGTCGACCTCCCCCTGCACGAGGGCAGCTACAATTGGTCCGGAGGAAAATCCGTCAGCGTTTTTGACAGCACCATCGTTCGAGTTGAAACCGATTCCGGCCTCGCCGGCCATGGAGAGATCTGCCCGCTGGGTCCCTTCTACCTGCCGGCCTACGCCGCGGGAGCGCGCGCTGGAATCGCCGAGCTCGCAGCCCATCTCATCGGTGAGGACCCGACCCAGCTGCGCCCCCTGAATCGCCGCATGGACGCGGCGCTCAAGGGACACCCCTACGTCAAGTCAGCCATCGATATCGCCTGCTGGGACATCCTTGGACAAGCCTCCTCGCAGCCGGTCTGCACCCTGCTGGGCGGCCGCTATGGAGAAGACTTCCATCTCTACCGGGCAATCTCTCAGGAGTCGCCCGAACAGATGGCCTCCAAGGTCAAGGGCTACCGGGAAGAAGGCTACCAGCGCTTCCAGCTGAAGGTGGGGGCTGATCCGGAAACCGACATCGAGCGGATCCATGCGGTCAGGGCCGAGCTGCAGAAGGGCGACTTCCTCATCGCCGATGCCAACACCGGCTGGCTCATGCACGAGGCCGCCCGGGTGGTCCGAGGTGTACGTGATGTCGACGTGTATATCGAGCAGCCCTGCCTGAGCTACGAGGAGTGCCTCGCCATCCGGCGCCGGACCGATCACCCCTTCGTGCTGGATGAATCCATCGATTCGCTGGAGGTCCTCCTGCGCGGACGAGCAGACGGCGCCATGGACGCGGTCAATATCAAGATCAGCAAGTTCGGAGGGCTCACCAGGGCCAAGGAAGCGCGTGATCTCTGCGTTTCACTGGGCATCGCCATGACGATCGAAGATGCCTGGGGCGGCGACATCACCACCGCGGCCATCGCCCACCTGGCCCATTCCACTCCCACCGAGTTGCTCTTTACGGCCACCGACTTCAACAGCTACGTTACCGTCAGCACAGCAGAGGGAGCCCCCCAGCGGCAGAACGGACGAATGGCAGCCAGCGAGTCGCCCGGGCTGGGTGTCGAACCCAGGTTCGAAGTGCTCGGCGAGGCGGTCCTCGAGATCGCCTAATCGGCAGAGGCGTCCTCTTCCTTGCCGGTTTCCGCAGCGGGCTCTTCCTTATTGGTGGCGGCGCCGCCGGGCCTGATCCCCATGGCGCGCGCGCCGATGATCGCCATGAAGGCCGCCGCGAAGCTTCCCAAGGCTCCCATCTTGACCGGATCAAGCCCTGGAGTCCCGGGCTTAAAAGCCGCGGTCGCCACGAACAGCGCCACCGTGAAACCGATGCCCGCGACCATACCGACCGTCAGCAGGTGGCGAAAACCCATCCCCGTGGGCAGCTCGAGCTTGAAGATTTTCTGTCCCAGCCAGGTAAAAAGCGTGATGCCCACCGGCTTGCCGATCAGCAGGCCGGCAAGAACCAGCCAGGTGCCCGTGCCGAAGCTCGAGAGGACAACTCCCGCGTTCGCCAGGGCGAAGAGGCCGAGAAAGATCTCGACGGGATTCTTCCACCAATGCTCGAACTCGTTGAGCGTGTCGTGACGGCCGAGCTCCTCCCGGGCGAAGAGTCCGAGGTCGGTTTGCGCGTGCGGCAGAGTCGGGATGATCGGCACCAGGCCGAGAGCCGGATGGATCCCGGCCTTGAAAAATGAATACCAGCTCAGGGCCCCCGGCAGCAGCAGGTACCACCAGAAGCTCTGCAATTTCATGCGGCGCATCAGGAGTCCAAGGATGATGGCGCCCACGGTGGCGAACAGCCAGAGGGGAGCGAGCTCTTTTTGAGGATAGAAGATCGCGAGAATAAGAAGGCCACCCGCGTCATCGGCGATCGCCAGCAGCAACAGGAAGGGAATCGCCACATGCCCCGGCCCGAAGATCAGCCGGGCAACGAGGTAGCTGAAGGCGATGTCGGTCGCCATGGGAACCGCCCAGCCGTTTCCGAGCTCCGACATGGTTCCCGTATAATAACAGCCCAGGAGGTAGAGCCCCGCCGGCCCCGCCATGCCTCCCAGGGTGGCGATCAAGGGCGTGGCCGCCTTGCGCATATTTGACAGCGGGCCACCCGGCAACAAGGCTTCCCAGACCTCCTTGCCGGCGATGGCGAAGAAAAACGCCATCAGGATGTCACTGATGACGAAATGCACCGAAAGGCCGTGATGACCATGGCCTCCCCCAGGCGGCGCATCGTGATGGACACCGGTGATTCCCAGCCATTCGAGCAGGTCGGTATTTATGAACTGCCCATAGGACGTTTTATCGAAATTGGCCCACACCAGCGCCGCGATGGCTCCGGTAATCAGAAAGACCGAGTTGTCTAGCAGGAACTTGAGCCTTCCCCGCTTTGTTTTTTCTCCACTCATATGGCTCGGAAAGATACCAGCACAGAGCCCAAGAGGGAATAAAAAGTCGGCCTGCAATACGACCGACAAGACATGACAACGATCTTGTCATTGTAAAATCGAGCGAGTGCGACATCGCCCCATATTTGACAATTTGTTTGTCACTATTGGGCCTCCAGGTGACCTTTTTCCACGTAAAATAAGGACTTAGGTAATTGGCACGGAATGTGAATATAAGGGTCTCCTGTAACCTTGATCTTCCCGTAAGGGAGAGTCGTTTTCAAGGCTGCAACTGAAGACAGGTTAAGGAAACGCGAAAGTATTGAGAGGGCGGACGACTGATGGATGTTGTCATAGTTTATCGATTTACGGTACGGACACAGGCCCGACGTTTGTTTTGCCGTCACCGTCCGTCCCTTTCTTTCTCTCGCGCTCGCCTTGCAGGTTTCCCCAGAAGCTGTGGGCTCCACGACCCGTTGCCGGCTGCAGATATTGAATTCGATGAAGGCTCGGTCCAGGCGGCACCTGCCAACCGCCGAAACCCGGCCCGACTCGCGACACTCCAATGCGGGCAGACAGAATACTCCTTCGGGTTCGGCAATCGACCCAAACTATTTGCCCCTGGCTCCTCATGATCTGAGGAGCAAGGCAAACCGAGACCGGAAGAGTGAACTTTCCTCCAATCCAAAGGGCTCTCGGAATCATTCGGGAGCCCTTTTTTATGGAAAGTAGAACGCGATGACCCTGAAAATTGATAATAGTTGCGGAACTACCCTGCAAGAGGGCCCCCCGGACCCGGGCCCAATCGTCCTGTAACCGCCGTGTCCGTTTAATGGAAAACTCCCCGCGGCCAAGAGTAAGCCCATGGCACTCACCAGAACCCAATCCAGTTCAGTGAAAACCGATGGCGGAACCCGGCGGCCACTGGGGCGATGGGGCGGGCTCCTTACAGCCCTCTTCCTGGCCCTGGCCGCCCTCTGCTCAACGGCAAGCCTGCCCGCGCAGCTTGGCGGACGACCCGGCAATGGCATCGATGCCAACCGGCCAAGGAACCTGAACCTGAGGCTCCTTCCGAGGGGGCGAGTACGCCTGAACTGGCTTTCTCCCAGGCGCCTCAACTACCAGCAAATCCTCCGCGCTGATGGCGACGGTGATTTCCGCATGATTGAAAATCGCCTGCCGGGCGACCTGCAGGTCTATGTCGACCCGAATCCCGGCCGTGGCCCCCATCGCTACATTGTCGAAGCCAACGGCGACCCGGGCCTGCGGTCCGAGCCCGCGACGATCACGGTGGGAGACCTCGTGGTGCGGAACATGGCCTGCTCACAGATCCGCGGATCGCCGAGAATCCGTATCACCTGGACACCCGACGACGACAGCCGCCTCATGATACGGCTCGATGGAGAGCCTGCGGAGGGCCTCCAGAACATCTCGCCAAATCGCCGCCAGGCAACGATCGACGTTCCACCGCCGGGGCCTGGGGGACGAAACTTCGTCGTTGAGATCGTCGCCGCGGACGAACCGGCCGGTCCCGCCGCGCGCTGTGAAACCCTGGTGGCGACCACCGACCTCCAGGCCATCAGGAACCTGGAGTGCGCTCGCGCACGAGACAACGAAAGAAGGGTGCGCCTCAGTTGGGAAGAGAACGAGAGCTACGCCGTCTATGAGATCGAACGCAATGGCGTTGTCCTCTCCGAAACGGAGAGCTCCTCCTGGGTTGACGAACTCCCTCCCCCGGGGATTGAGCTGCGCTACACGGTAACCGGCCTCACCGCCCGCGATCACCCGGGGCCCGCCAGTTCCTGCGTTCAGGAAGTCGAACCGCCGCCGGAGACCACGCTCGCCGGCGAGGTGGTCTTTGATGACAGCACCGACACCCCCCTGGGACGCGGCATCGTCCTTGTCTTCGCGGAGGGAGGAGACGAGCTCCTTGCCCGCGGCGGAATCGATGACGACGGACGGTTCAACATCGCTGTTGAAAACCACGCTGGGCCCTTCGATCTCGAATACCGGGTCCGCTTCCATGATCATATCCAGCTCGGACTGCTCGAAGTCTTCGCCCCCAAGCGCGGCGAAAACGGAGCCCCGGGCCGCTTCCTGCGCGCCTTCGCCCCCGCAGTGTCAGCCGGAGAGAATAACCTCAAGCTGCGCGTCGCTCTTCCCGTCATCACCGTCTCGCCCGAGAGAAGCGGCGTTCGGCGATGGCAGGCCCTGCACGACCACTTCCTCGAGACAGGCGAGGGGCTGCTGATCCCGATCGCTACCGATGGAGGAATCGTCCAGGGAAGCCTGAACCTCGTCCATGAGATCGAAAACGTCAGGAACCACTTCCTGAGACAGTTCGGCAGCAGCCCCCGGCAGGTGGACATGATCGCCTACGGCTTCGCCGGACTCTCGGCCAGGCTCTACGGCCACACCTCCCCGGTCTTCGAGACCAGGAGGCTGCTGCTGCTCGGCGCTCCGAACAAGGGAACCCCGCGAGCCCTCGTCGAGACTCGCTCGGACGTTGGCGCCCGGCCGATACGTGGTGGAATCCAGGCGCCTGAGGAGCTGGGCTACAAGGCCGCGGACGAGCAAACCTCTCGCTTCCTCGACCTCTACAACGAACGCATCACCAGCTCGAGAGCGACAACCCTCTATCTCGTGGCCGGCACAGGCGGACGGCGGGAGCTCGATGACGTGCTTGACTGCGCCGAGCACGATGGGCGTGTCTGCCTGCAAAGCGCCCTGGGACAGGGCCTCGACCGGGGGATCTTCAGCAACCCTCGCCGCTTCATCCTAGGCTCGGACCACAACAGCCTTGGACGCGACCGGGAGTCACTTGCCCTGCTCGAACGGCTCGGCTTCGGACGGATCCTCGGCGATGGCGAGGAGGAGGAAGAGGGAAACGCGGGCGATGGCGGCGGGGCTGGAGGAGGAGGCTCCTCGATGACCCTCGGCAAGGTGGGGCAGGGCGAGCTGGCGCCCGGCGATGCGCGGGAGATCCCCTTCGTCTCCGACACATCCGGTTCGATCATCATCATCCTGAATTCCGAGGACAAGGGGCCGCTCAATTTCCAGCTGAGAACCCCGGGGATGGACATCGAAGACGAAGGGATCAACGGCGAGAACGCGGCTGAACGCGGCTTTGTCTATGAATCCTACAACGACGGAGAAGGAACCAACGTCATCTACTTCAAGACCGGTTCCGGAGAACACGGCACCTACCTGGGCAAGCTCGACAATCCCGATGACAACCCCGACATCAGGTACACCATCGAATTCCATCTGGAGAGCTCGATCTACCTCAGCAGCGAGCTGGACGGCTACGATATCCCGCTGGGCTCCACCCCGTTGCTGACCACCGAGCTCGAGGACTCCCAACTGCTGCCCGGCGGGGTGGAGGTGACCCAGAACGCCCGGGTCTTCTTCCCCGACGGCAGCCTCTCCCTGGTCGACCTGAACGACAGCGGCGAGGGAGGTGATGCCCAGGCGGGAGATGGCGTCTATTCGTCCACCCTCCCCGAAAGCTCCCAGCCGGGCTATTACATTATCGAGATCGAGGCCTCCGACACCGAGGGAGACTCCTTCCAGCGAGCCGACACCCTGCAGCTCCTCGTACGCTCCGACCTCGCCTCCCTTGGCGAAGAGTACGAATCCGGCGCCGACGATGTGGAGCAGGAGGGCGATGGAGGAGGCGCGGGGGGTGGGGAGCTCAAGGACAACCTCTGGGTGCGAGGCCTCCTGGATGCAAACCGCGGAGGCGACCTGGTCGTCCTGGGAACGCTCACCGATCTCGAGGGCAACACCATCGCCCAGGCAGGGTCTCTCTACTCGCTGGAGTCAGCGGCGTCGGAGGTGGGCTTCCAGATCGACTTCGATGGCTACGAGATCTTCGGCTCCCGGTCCGATGGGCCCTATCGGCTCACCAATGTGGAGGTCATCGACGCCGGGGTGGGCTTTATTCGCGCTGACCTCGCCGACGACGTACACACCACCAGCGCCTACAGCTGGAACGAATTCTCTCTCACAGGCGGACTGCTCTTCCTGCGTGGAGACACCAACAATGACCAGCAGATAGATATCAGCGATTCGATCACGCTTCTGAGGCACCTCTTCACCGACCCGGACACCGACCTGACCTGCCGAGATGCCGGCGATGCCAACGCCGATGGGGCGGTAGACCTCAGCGACGCGGTCAGCATCGTGAACTATCTCTTCCTCGGCCAGGGCGGCGGCATTCCGCAGCCCTACCCCGATTGCGGCCAGAACGAGAACCTCGGCTGCGAATACTACCCCTACTGCCGCTGAGAACGCGCCGCGCTCAGGCAAGCAGCCCGTGGCGGACCTCCCCGAACACATCGGTGAGCCTGTAGTCGCGACCCTGGAAGCGGAAGGTGAGGCGCTCGTGGTCAAATCCGAGCAGGTGCAGGATCGTAGCCTGGAGGTCATGCACGTGAACCGGATTTTCAGCCACACGGAAGCCCAGCTCGTCGGTTTCTCCGTAGGAGATCCCCGCCTTGAGCCCGCCGCCGGCCATGAACATCGAATAGCAGTCCGGATAGTGGTCGCGGCCGAGCACCTTGCCTCCGGAGGTGCGGCCCTCCCTGAAGGGGGTTCGCCCGAATTCGCCGCTGAACACCACCAGGGTAGACTCGAGCAGCCCACGGCGCTTCAGGTCGTTCAATAGCGCCGCGACAGCCTGGTCTGTCCCGCTGCACTTACTGGTCAGGCCTCCCCGGATGTCCTCACGCGGATTTGTTCCGTGAAAGTCCCAGCCCCAGTCAAACAACTGGACAAAGCGCACGCCGCGTTCAACCAGGCGGCGGGCCAGCAGGCAGTTGTTGGCGAAGCTCGCGGCTCCTGGCTTGGCGCCGTATTCCTCGACGATCTTCTTCGACTCCCGCGAGATGTCCATGGCCTCGGGGGCCGACATCTGCATCTTGAAGGCGAGCTCGAACTGGGAAATCCGGGTGCGGGTCTCAGGGTGCCCCAAGGCCCCGAGCTGGATCTCGTTGAGCCCACGGATCGTGTCCAGGCTCGAACGCCTCAGCTCCCGGCTCATGCCGGGCGGGTCTGAAAGGTAGAGCACCGGGTCACCCTTGGATCGACATTGAACACCCTGGTAGACCGAGGGAAGAAAGCCGCTTCCCCAGGCTGTTTTCCCCGCGCTCGGATTGGAGCCCCCGGAGACCAGCACGATGAAGCCGGGCAGGTCCCGGCTCTCGGAGCCGAGCCCGTAAGTGGCCCAGGATCCAATCGAGGGGCGCCCCATACGAGGGGAGCCGGTATAGAGCATCAGCTGCGCCGGGGCGTGGTTGAACTGTTCGGTGTGCATGGACTTGATGACGGTCAGGTCATCGGCCATGGCCGAGAGCTTCGGCAGCGCGTCCGACATCCAGATGCCGCCCTCGCCGTGACGCTTGAATTTTCGCGGGGTGCCCAGCAGCTTGGGAACTCCGGAGGTGAAGGCGAAACGCCGACCCTCGAGATAGTCCTTGGGGCAGGGCTCTCCGGAATGCTTGACCAGCTCGGGCTTGTAGTCAAAGAGATCGAGATGTGGCGGAGAGCCGGCCATGTGGAGAAAGATGACGTTCTTCGCCGGCGGGGCGAAATGGGGCTGCCGGGAAGCCAGCGGCTCGGAAACCGCGCCTTCCTCGGCGGAAAGCGACGCCAGGGCCATGGCTCCGAGCCCCATCGAGCAATCGCGCAGAAAATGGCGGCGGGTCGGAGCGAAGAGATTCGCGGAAGACGGATGTTGGAAAAGTTGCTCTGTCATGGCCTTGCTATCGTTTCATCCAGGTTTAAGAGAACATTGCCGACAACGGTCCAGGCCGCCAGGTCGGCGAGCTCAACCCCCTCCGGCGCCGCGCCGGCGTAGGAGGTCGCCATCTTTTTCGCCTCATCGAGCCTGGCGGCAAACAGTTTCCGGCTCTCGGTGAAGAGCTCCTGCAGCAATTTCTTTTCTTTCTCCGTTGGCGAACGTGAGAGGACCAGCCGAAAGGCGAAGCTCGCCCTCTCAGCCGCGTTGGCTCCGCCCTCAACCAGCAGGCGACGCGCCAGGGCCTGCGCGGCCTCGACGTAGACCGGGTCATTCAGGGTCACCAGGGCCTGCAGAGGCGTGTTGGTGCTGATGCGTCGAATCGTACAGAACTCGCGGCTGGGAGCATCGAAGGTGATCATCGAGGGGTAGGGAGAGGTCCGACGCCACTTGGTATAGATTCCGCGGCGGTACCTGTCCCCGCCAGGACTGGTCTTCCAGTCAGTCGAGCCTCCAAAGGCCGACCGGTTTCCAAGCGCCGGCTGGGGAGGGCGAACCGATGGACCGAACATGGTCCGGCTGAGCAGGCCGCTGACAGCCAGCGCCTGGTCCCTCACCATCTCCGCCGACAATCGGAGCCGCGGCCCACGCGCGAGCAGACGATTTCGCGGATCCTTCTCGGCAAGCTCAGCTGTCACCCTTGATGATTGCCTGTAGACCGCCGAGGTGACGATAAATTTCAGCAGCTGGCGAACGTTCCATTTCTCGCGCAACAGGTAAAGGGCAAGATGGTCAAGGATCGCGGGGTGCGAGGGTTTCGCTCCCCTGAGCCCGAAATCTTCGCTGGTCTCAACCAGGCCGAGACCGAAGAGCTGCTCCCAGTAGCGGTTGACGATCACCCTCGCCGTCAGCGGGTTGCTGCTGTCCATGAGCCAGCGCGCGACGCCGAGGCGGTCCGGCTTGCTGCCCGCGGGAAGAGGAGGAAAAATCGAGGGCGTTCCCGGCTGGACCTCGCGCCCCTTCTGCTTGAAGCTCCCGCGAACATGAATGTTGGTCTTCCGCATGCGATTCGCGGGCCGCTCAACCATGACCGGCGTGGTCGTCGTCTTGAGCGCCCCGATCTTCTTTCTCAACTCGGCGATCTTCGCGGCCTCGGGAGAGGCCCCCGCGGTGCCTGAAAAGGCGAGAATCTCTTTTTTCTGCGCGGCACTGAGCTTCGCGCCGCTCTCTGGCACGGCAAGCTCGCTGCTGGGCATGGGGGCGGCGGCCTGGCGTTGGACAAACACCGGCTTGCGACCCGCATCCAGCAGAGCCACCCGGAGGCCGGCGAGTCGATAGCCAAGGTCGCTATCGGTACGATTCCAGATGACGACCTTGTCAATGCGGCTGGCCGATCCGAGGTCCACCTCCCACCACGGCCCCTGGTCCTCTTGCGTATGGGTCGTCGACTTCGCGACATGGTAGTCGCCGTCGGTATTTCCGTCGATCGCCAGGGCGGGTGGGCCGTTGAAGCCGGTGCTCGACTGGGTCGCCTTTCCCTTGACGGCGACATTCCCACCGCCGCTGAAAACCTGCACCTCGGCCAGGGAGAGGAAGGCCTTGCGGTCGGGGATTTCGACCCGAACGAAGCGCGCCTGGATCGGACCCTCGTCGAGCTTGATCGTCACCCCCGCGGCGGCCTCCTCTACACGCTTCTTCTCAAGCGCCTCGATCTCCTTTTCATACCCGGCCCGCTGGAGCTTCTGGGCCTCCGAAGTCACCTTGAGGGTCGGACTCTCATTGCCCCGGTCGGCGTCATCGCTCTGGTTCCAGATCGCGAAGAACCTGTAATACTCTTCCTGCGAAATGGGATCGTACTTGTGGCTGTGGCATTGGGCGCAACCGAAGGTCATCCCCATCCAGACCTGCATCGTGGTGTTCACGCGGTCAACAACCGCCGCCACCCGGAACTCCTCGTCATCGGTGCCGCCCTCGGAGTTGGTCATCGTGTTGCGATGGAAGCCCGTGGCGACCTTCTGCGATTCCGACGCGTTCGGCAGCATGTCGCCGGCGAGCTGCTCAATCGTGAACTGGTCAAAGGGCATGTTGTCATTGATGGCCCCGATCACCCAGTCCCGGTAAGCCCAGATGGTTCTCTCGGGGTCCTGCGCGTAGCCGGCGGAGTCGGCGTAGCGTGCCAGGTCGAGCCAGACGCGAGCCCAGCGCTCTCCGTAGCCTTTTGAAGCCAGGAGGCGATCAACCAGGGCCTCGTAGGCCCTGTCGCTCTTGTCTTTTACAAAACGGTCTACCTCGGCTGGAGTCGGGGGCAGGCCGGTGAGATCAAGCGACAACCTGCGAATGAGTGTATGGCGGTCCGCCTCGGGGGCGGGCTTCAGGCCCTCCCGGTCGAGACGCCGAAGAACGAAATGATCGATCGGCGTACGCGCCCAGCCGGGGTCGGAGGCCGGCGTCGGCTTGACCGGCTTCGGCGCCCTGAAGGCCCAATGGGTTTTGCTGGCGGCGTCCTCGCCCGCCAGTTCCTCGGGCCAGTCAAGCCCCTGGTCGATCCAGGCCCTCAGCACCCCCACCTCGGCGACGGTGAGACGTTTACTTCGGCCCGGGGGCATGACCTTCTTCGGGTCCTTCGCCGCCACAAGATGAATCAACACGCTCTCCGCGCTCTTGCCGGACAATAGAACCTTGCCGGACTCGCCGCCTCGCAACGCGGCTGATTTCCGATCAAGCCGGAGGTCGCCCTTGTGTTTGACCCCCTTGTGGCAGCGATAGCAGGCCCGCTCAAGGAGAGGCTGCACATCCGCCTCGTAGCTCACCTTGCGATCCACCGCAGGGGGCAGCCCCGCAGAGGACTCTTCTGCGCGCAGACCGGAAGCGGACAAGAACGCCGCTCCCAGGAATAGAATGATCTTGTGCAACATGTTGGCGTACCTCGACAAGGCTATGCCGCTGTGAACATCGCTTCACGGCATATCGAAGACATCTTACTCGCTTGGACTGAAAGCCATAAAGTCCTTTTGCCGGAGAAGTCAAAAAGCGAACGGAAGGCGTGGTTCAACGCTTCCGATCAAGATCATCTTCGATGAGCTTGATGGTCTTCCTGACAAGATCCCGCAGCGTCCGGCTCCGGGTGCGGGCGGCCTGCCTGAGATCCTCGAGAGCATCCTTCGCCCCCGCGCCAAGCTTCCCCAGGCAGGAGCAGGCGAAGCCCCTGACATAGCGGTCCTCGTGACGCAGCGCTTTTCGCAGGAGGGAGACATCTCGCGGCTGAATCTTCTTCAGGGCTTCGAAACCCATGGCCCGGGTGTATTCGTCCCCAAGGAGCTCAAAGAGCGCCGGCGCCGCGCCCTCGGCCTCTGAGCCGAGCTCTCCGGCAGCCTCGACCGCGGCCCGGCGAACATCGGCGTTCTTTTCACCAATGCCAGCCGCGAGAGCCGCGACAACCTTCCCGGTGTCCCGGCGACAGACAACGAGAGCCCTGGCGCTCGCTATGCGAACCTTCACCGGGCCCTTCGCGAACAGGGACAAGAGCAGGTCCTGGGCCTCAGTCGCCTTGTCCCCGGTCTTCATGAGCGCGCCAATCGCGGCTACCCGGAGCGCCTCATCCTCTTTCGGGGAGGATGCCAGGGCGCGCAGGGGCCCCATGGCCCCATCGGTTCCCCTGGAAAAACCGACCAGGGCCTCAACAGAAGCGCGGCGCACCGCCTGGTCCTTGTCCTTGAGAAGAACAGGCAGCTCTCGAACCAGCCCGGCACCATCGCCACCCAGGGCCCCCAGGGCGCGGGCCGCGAGGGCGCGGACCCCCGGGTCGGAATCTTTCAGCGCGGCCAGCAAAGCCGGGGCCGCCTTCGCCAGGGCCGGCCCTGCGGAACCGAGAGAGGCCGCCGCGGCGCGACGAATCTCGACCGAACTGTCAGCCAGGGACCTCTCCAGGATCGGCAACAGCTTCACCTGCTGGTCGCTATCCAGCTCACCAGCGGCTGAAACAGCCGCCGCCCTGACCTTTTCATCCGGGTCCTCGATGAGCTCGAGGAGGGCGCCAGCGTACTCCTTTACAGGAAAACCGAGGGCGGCCAGGGAGCCGATACAGGCGGCGCGAACGCGCGCCTCATCATCCTCGAGGCCCGCAAGCAGCTCCGGCAGCGCCTCTTTTCCGGCTTCGGCGGCCTCCCCCAGGGCCTTCGCTGCGCCAAGGCGCTCCAGGGTGGAGCCCTTGTCAAGGGCGGCGCGCAGGCGACCAACGGACGACCCGGCGGTAAAGCCCAGGGCGAGGACGAGCCGCTCGGCTTTCTCAGTGGAGATCCCCTCCTGGGATAATTCTTTCAGCAGGACCGCGGCCGCCTCGTCACCAAAGACACTCATGGCGCGAGCCAGGGAGGTGTCCGGTCGAAGCTCGTCGATGCGTGCCGCCGCGGCGACCAACCCCGGCAACACCGCCCGGGCGCGGCTACCAAGGCGTTCCGCTACGAGCGCTACGGCCTGGACCGTATCCTCCTCAGCCCCATCCAGGAGAGAGGCCAGTTCGCGGGCCACGTCCGAGGGCCGCTGCCTCGAGAGCGCCTGGACCGCCGCGCTGCGAACAGGCGCCTCAGGGTCCTCGAGGCGGGACATCAGCAAAGGGACGAGCTTTCCGGCTGGAAGGCCAAGCTTGCTGAGCGCGGAAACTGCGGCGCTGCGAACGGCCGCGTCGTCATCAGCGAGCGCCCCGGTGAGCGCCGCCTCGGCTGGCCCGGCCCCCGGCCCCATCAGGCTGAGAGCGCGAGCCGCCCCCCTGCGGGTCGCGGGCTTCGCGCCGCCAAGCGCCTGCGCCAGGGCTGGCGCCGCGGCCTTGCCATAACTGCCGAGGGCTTCGCTGGCGTTACGACTGACGGTCTTCTCCGAGTCGCTGAGCGCCTTGATGAGCGGGCCGACCGCGGCTGAAGGCGGTGGCCTGATCCAGGACAGGGACCGGGCCGCCGCGGCGCGATCACCGGAAGAGCTCGAGGCAAGCAGCTTGATGAGCTCCGGGGCCGCCGCCTTGCCAATCTGCCCAAGGGCGTAGGCGGAACGATAGCTTACCTGCCGGTCGCGGGAGCGCAGGTTCTTGATGAGTCCCGGCACCGCGGCCTCGGCCGTCGGGCCGAGACCGGCCAGGGCCCGGGCCACCTGGAAGAGGACCTGTGGGTCGCGGTCAGCGAGCGCCTTGACCAGCGCCGCGAGGGCCGGCTCGGCTTTCTTGCCGAGTCGAGCCAGCTCAAAAGCCGCCTGGCGCCTGGTTTCCTTGCTCGAGCTGGCGAGTTTCTCAGCCAGCTGGGCCGGGTTGGCCTCCCTTTCCTGCGCCGAGGCCTCCAGGGAGACCGTCAGGAAGACAAGGAGAAGGGCAATTATCTGCCCGGCCATCGCCATATCTCGAGAAATCACCATTGAAGTAAAACCGAGCTGTCGGCTCTCCCGGAATGGCCGATTCAGGTGCTGAGGTAACGCAGCGGGCCGGTGGAGTCGCCGAAGGAATCTACCGATGCGCCGACGCGGTCGAGCATCGAGACGAACAGGTTGCACGCCGGAGTCTCCCTGTCGTAGATGATATGGCGACCGGTATCGATGGAGCCGCCTCCCCGGCCGGCCAGGACAAGGGGAAGGTTCTCATTGTTGTGGCGGTTTCCATCGCTGATACCGCTGCCGTAAAGAATCATGCAGTTGTCAAGGAGAGTGCCATCTCCCTCCCTCACCGACTTCAGCCTCTCGACAAAATAGGCGAACTGCTCGACGTGGAAACGGTCGATCCTGCGAATCTTTTCGAGATTGGACTCTCTGCTCTGGTGATGAGAAAGGCCGTGATGGCCATCGGGAACAGAGACCTCACGGTAGCTCCTGTTGCTGCCGGCGCGCGCGAACATCAGGGATGAGACGCGGGTAACGTCCGCCTGGAAAGCGAGCACCATCAGGTCCGTCATCAGGTTGACGTGCTGCTTGAAGGCCATCCTGCGGCCGGAAGCATCCGGAAGGCCCGCGGGCGCCTCGACATCCGTCGCCGAGCTGGAGCTGTGAACCTTGGCCAGGCGCTTCTCGAGACCCCTGACCCCGGAGAAATACTCATCCAGCTTGCCGCGGTCATGGCTGCCAAGCCTCGAATTCAGCCGACGGGCATCATCGAGAACAAAGTCCAGGATGCTGAGCCTTCGACTCAGTCGGCGAGCCTTGTTCTCAGCTTCCTCACGCTGCTTCCCGTTACCGAAGAGACGATCGAACGCCCGGCGCGGATCCACCTCCTTCGAATTGGGAGTGGTCTCGCTGGTCCAGGAGATATTGTTCGAATAGGCGCAGCTGTAACCCGAGTCGCAATTACCGGAGTTACGTCCCCCATCGCAGCCAAGCTCGAGCGAGGAGAATTTCGTGAGGTCACCAATCTCCCGGGCGGCGGCCTGGTCAACCGACATGCCGACCCGGATCCCCGAGCCATGCGTCTTCACCGCCTGGGCGCCGGTCAGGAAAACCGAGGCAGAGCGGGCATGGTCGCCGGCGCCGTCGCCATTGGCGCGGCCCTTGTCATGGGTCAGGCCGGTGAGGACCAGTAAATCATCGCGAACCGCGCTCAGCGGCTGCAGGCTCCAGGGCATCTTGTAGTCGCTTCCGGCGCTCTCTGGAATCCAGTTCTTGAGGTTGACTCCATTGGGAACGAAGCAGAAGGCCATCCGGACAGGGGCGCCGGCGGCCGACACGGATTCGGCAGCGGCAACCGCGGGCGACATGACCTCCAGGAAGGGAAGCGCCAGCGAGGCTCCAAGGCCACGCAGGACCGTTCGACGGGAGATGTTCTGTTCTTGGCTCATTGCTGTTTTACTCTCCTCCCTCCGCGACGGAGCCGGAAGGTGTCCGACTGAACGATGCCGGAAATCAGGCTACCTATTTTGTAACCGTTAGCGGTCGCCAAGTCGACCAATTGATCGATGGTGCACTTATCGTAATATTCGACCCCGCGGCCGAGGGCGTAGGTCAGCATCTTCTCAGAAAGGGCCCGAACAAAGGCTTTTGGGCGGTTTTTGAGCAAGAGCTTGAGCTCGTCAGGGCCCTCAAATGGCTTCCCGCCAGGCAAAACAGCCTTCGCATCTACGAGAAATTTCCCATCGAATTCCCGCCAGGCGCCTGTTGCATCAAAGTTCTCCAGCGCGAACCCGAGAGGGTCGAGACGATCATGACAGACCGCGCAGGCCGGATCGAGGCGGTGCTTCTCGAGCCGCTGCCTGAGCGAGCCGGTGAGAGGAGTATCTCCATCTCCATCGAGGTCCGGCACATCCGGAGGAGGGGGGGGAGGAGGAGTGCCGAGGAACTGCTCGAGAATCCACTTCCCCCTGAAGACCGGAGAGGTCCTGGTGGGATAGGAGGTCAACGTCAGAACGCTGCCCTGGGTCAGGACCCCGCCGCGAGGGGTACCCTTCACGGAGACCCGCCTGAAATTCTCACCGCTGACACCTTCGATCCCGTAGTGACGAGCCAGCCGACCATTGACCCAGGTGAAGTCGGAATCGATGAACTCCAGCATGCTGCGATTCTCACGCACGATGTCAGAAAAAAAGAGTCGGGTTTCCTGTCGCATCGCCTCACGCAGTTCGGCGTCGAAGACGGGAAAGATGTCCGGGTCAGGAGTCGAGCCTTCGAGAAAGCGTGTCTGCAGCCACTGCTCAGCAAAGTTCTCCGCCAGGGCGTCCGCACGTGGGTCGCGCAGCATCCTCTGAACCTGGGCGGCGAGCACCCTGGGGTCCGCCAGGCTGCCGTCGCCGGCAAGCTTGAAGAGTTCTTCATCAGGCATGCTGCTCCAGAGAAAATACGAGAGGCGGCTGGCCAGCTCAAAAGGTGAGACCGGGTGAATCGCCCCGGGATTCTCCGGCTCGGCATCGAGCTCGACACGAAAGAGGAAATGCGGCGAGGAAAGAGCCGCCTGGAAAATCACCCTGAGGGCATCGTCGATGGAGCCCTGGTCTTCAAACACGGCCCGGCCTAGCTGGACAAAACGCTCGAGCTCACCGTCCTGAAGCGGACGCCTGTAGGCCCGGGTGACAAAGCCTTTGATCGTTTTGCTGATGTTGCCCAGGTGTGGACGGCCATCCTCCATCAACGGACGCACGATCAGCCCGGACGACTCAGCCGGAGCCTTCTTCAGTTCAAAAAGACCGATCTCGAACCAGTCGATGAAGAGATTGCGGTCGCCACGAAGGGCGGGGTTGGGGTTGCCCGTACCGTCATAATCATTGAGCAAGGCTACACCGAAGCGGTGCTTGCCCTTATTGAGCTTGATCCGGGCCTCGTATACCTGCGGGGCGGCGGCAACGGCCTTGACCTGCGCCTCACCCACCGTCTTGCCGTCAATTCGAAAGCCCATCCTGACCGTCTCAGGGCCCGCCTGGCTGCCATAAGCCCGGGCGCGCAGGACATAGTCGCCGGCCGCGGACGCCTCGTAAATTACGGACAATTCATAGTTCGAGTAGATACCGGCTGCCCTGGCATCCGATCCAGCCTGGCGAACATGTTTGTTCGGAGTCCTGTTGCGCGGGGCGGCCTCCTCCCCCTCGTAATGGGCGAGCCCGGAGCCCTTGGCGGCCAGGGTGGAAAACAGCGTGTTGACGACGTTTTCAGCCGAGTCTATGTACTTTTCCAGCAGCAGGGGCGGCATCGAAAGCACATCGCCTATATTGTCAAATCCGTAGCCGACATCATCGGCGGGAAAATCAGCCGCCAGCTCGATCTCGAGGCCCGTAAGGTCTCTGACTGTCCGGGCATATTCATAGCGGCTCAGTCGGCGGATCGTCGGCCGGCCAGGGTCGATCGCTCCATCGCAATCAAAGCGGTCGAGTTCCGCATCGACTGCGGCGCGAAGGGCCAGGCGCTCAGCCTCGGATGGCTGCCTGGCCTTTTTCGGCGGCATCTCTCGCAAGGCCAGCATGCGGCTGACCGACTCCCATTTCTTACGGCCTCTCTGAATCGCCTCAGAGTCACGAGCCGACGAAAGATCGAGCCCGGCCTTCGGCTTCTCGCCTTTATGGCAGCGCACGCAATAGCGATCGAGGAGCTGGGCCGCCTCGCTCGGCAATTCCTCTGCGGGCAGCGCCGTGCCAGGGCCCGCGCAGAGAAAGAGGGCGAGGGCCGCGAAGGAACCGAGCCGAATCAAAGATGTGGATGCTGGTTGATCATTCATAGTCAGGGCCGCTGTCTTCCCCCTGCGGCGAAGGCTCCCGCCGCACGGACATCTTAATTCAATCGAAGGCCGGCCTAAAGAGTTTTGATTCTCCTGCCCTGACCTCAACTCGCCCAAGACCTGCACATCTTTTCACCGGCGGGTGTACAATACCGCCCGGGAATGTCCTGCCGGCCGGCAGCGCCGCCCTGGAGAACAGGCGCCCTCTTCTCAAATCCATCCAATCGAGGTGATTTCAAATGAGCGATACCTTACCAAGATCCACAACCAAGGCCATGCAATTTGAAAATGGTGTCGGGATCGGCATCAGCAACCGCTGGGAGAAGGGGCAGTATTGCACCATCATCACGAGCGTGGGCATCGTGGGCTGTGGAATCTACGATCTCGAGACACCGGCCGAATTCGGACAAGCCATCGCCATCGCCAAGGGGACGCCTGAAAACCCCCTCTGCGAACCGGAGGACCTGCTGGAAGCGAAAATCGTCGGCTGCACCCCGAGGGCCAGGGAGCTGGGAATCGAAGAGGGAAACACCGGGCGAGAGGCTGTTGAAAAAATGCTGGGGGCGGCGGGTTGAACAACGAACGCGGATTCAACTGCGGGAGCCTGCGCGGTGGAATCTTCTGCCTGGCCGGGGCGGTGTTGGTTTTGCTTTTCTACAAGCTGGGCTGGACAGAAAGCTTCGACCAGTCCGGGCTTGAGTGGATGGCCGGCATTCGATCACCTGGACTGACAAACAGGGTGATGGAGTTGTCCGCGCTCGGCAGCCTTCCGGCGCTCGTGCTCATCGGGATAGCGACGATCCTTTTCCTCTTTACGCAGGGAGAGCAAAAAACCACTGCGCGGGTCTTCTTTATCATGGTCTCCGCCGAGATCGTCGCCTATGTCGCAAAGCATCTTGTCGCGCGAACAAGGCCAGAGGAGTTCTTCGCCGATGGCGTAAAGGGCTCCATAGGCTCCGATCTCAATGTGAGCTTTCCAAGTGGTCACAGCATGATGTCCGCGGCCATGTACCTCGGCATCGCCTTCCTGCTTCACAACGCGGCCGGAAGACACCATTCGCAGCGGGTTCTTGTTGGCGGCGCTATCACGCTGATCTTTCTCATCGGGCTCAGCCGGATCTATCTCGGAGTTCATAATCCAAGCGATGTGCTGGCCGGCTGGCTCGGCGGAGCCGGCTGGACCCTCGCGTGGTTCGCTTTCTTTGATCAGAGGGACCAGCGAACCTGCCCCGCCAGGACTGAAGACGCCTGAGAAAAGGTATGCCCAACCAGCAAGCAGACCGATCCATCCTCCTCATCGACTGGCAAGGAAAGCTCACCGTGGGCCTGATTAACCTGGCGGTGTGGCTGGTGGGTTACTTCTCACTCAACAAGTTCATCGAGTTCGAGGTCTACCACCAGGTTCCCGCCCTGCGCATCGATGAGCTCCTGCTGCTGCCCCTGGGCGGCTGGACCATCTTCATTTACAACTCCTGCTACATCAACAGCAGCCTGGGAATCTTCCTGCTACCCTCAAAAGAGGCCGCCTGGAGGTTTCTCGGCGCGATCCTGGTCGCCTACATCATCAACTTCACCCTCTTCGCCCTGTGGCCGACCACGATCGAAGCGATCCGGGAAACTATAGACCCCGGCACCATGAGCCCGGCGGTTGCCTGGCAATATCAGCTGATGCACTCTGCCGATAACCCCTACACCTGCTTTCCCTCGCTCCACATCACCAACTGCATGCTGGTCACCCTCGCGCACTGGAGAAGCCCGCGGCGGCGCTGGCTCCTTCCCTGGGCTGTCCTGATCGCCATCTCCACCATCACCACCGGGCAGCATGTCTTCATCGATATCCTTGGCGGCATTCTCGTCGCATGCGCCGGCACCCTGGCGGCGGCCTGGATCTGGGGCCCCCCGCTTGACTCCATCGACGAGGACAGGTCGGATCAGGAACCCAGGGTAGGATAGCCGATCTGCTCAAGATGGATGTCGAGGTCCTTCTGTACCTGGGCGACCTTCTGGTAGCGCGCCCTTGGATCTTTCTCGAGCATCCTGCCGATCAGGGTCGAGAATCCATCGGAGACCGGAGCGCCGAGTTCCTTCAGGGTCTTGAACGGCTCAGAGGAGAGAACCCATCGAATCCAGTCCCGTGGACGCTTGGCCCCGTAGAGCTTCTTGAAGCCCTGCAGGCTCAGAACGGCCTGGTAGGACAGGAAGCCGAGGGAATACAAATCCAGACCGAAACCAAGGCGCGCATTTTTCCGCATCGCCTCGGGAGGCATGTATGCCAGCGTTCCCCCCATGCGATGCTCGGTGTCCTTGGCCAGCCCGCTCAGCCCGAAGTCGGTCAGCTTGGCAACCCCCTCGCGGGTAACGAGGATATTGCGCGGATTCACATCCCGATGAATCAGGCCAACCCCGTGAACCGCCCGGAGAGCCGCCAGGATCTGGCGGAAATAGCCGAGGTACTGCAGCTCCGGCATCGGACGCTTTCTGAAAGTACGGATAAAAGGAACCCCGTTGACCAGCTCCATGATGATCGAAAAGGTGTCGCGGGAATCGACGATGTCATGCACGAGCACGACATTCGTATGCTCGACCATCGCCAGGTACTCGGCCTCTTTCTGCAAACGCTCCAGAACCCGCTTTTTACCTCGCTTTTCAGGCAACACCCTCTTGATCGCTACATTCCGCTTCAGCCGCAGATCAAGCGCCTTGTAGACCTCTCCGGTCCCGCCAGACCCGAGCTTTCTCAATAGTTGGTAGCGACCATGTACAATCTCTGCCATGAGACCAATTGTATCCTCAAAATGTTTTTACAAGGGGCTGAAAGTACCCCCTTGCCGGCCGCGGTGAAAGTGATCTTTTAATGGACACGAGAAGCTTTTTCATCAAGCTTACGCACTGACGCCGGGCGCGGCTCCGCCCGGAAAGGGCGGCAGGAGCAGACGAAAGGCTGAACATGAACCCCGATGACCCCAGAATCTCGACTTCAGCGCGGCAGGTTCAGCCCTTCCTCGCCATGGAGATCTTTGAGCGCTCCCAGGAGCTCGAGCGCCAGGGAATCGATATCGTTCACCTGGAGGTCGGTGAGCCCGACTTCAGCGTGCCGGCCTGTGTCGACCGGGCGATCAGCAAGGCCGTCGAGGGCGGCCACACCCACTACACTCACAGCCTGGGAAGGTACGACCTGCGCGAGGAGATCGCGTCCTATTACAGGCGGCGCTACCAGGTCAACATTGACCCCGGAAGAGTGCTGGTTACCGGCGGCACATCGGGAGCCCTGGTGCTGCTCATGGCGCTGCTGCTGGAACCCGGCGATGAGATCCTGCTGCCTAACCCGGGCTATGCCTGCTACGACAATTTCGTTCTCACCTTCCACGGCAAACCGACCGGCTACGAGGTCCCGGCGAGCACCGGCTTCCGCTACGACCCGGAGCTCATCGGCAAGCTGGTCAACAAGCGCAGCAAGGGCATCCTCATCAACTCTCCCTCGAACCCGACCGCCGCCGTCCAGGACCACAACACCCTCGAACAGATCGCGGCCCTGGGCGTACCGGTCATCAGCGATGAGATCTACCACGGCCTGGAATACGGAGGAGCCGAAGCCCGGGCCGTCAGCATGCTCGAGGTGACCGATGATTGCTTTGTCGTCGATGGCTTCTCAAAACGCCACGCCATGACAGGATTGAGGGTCGGCTGGCTGGTCGCTCCGGAAGACCTGGTCGCCCCCCTCCAGCGGCTGCAGCAGAACCTCTTTGTCTGCGCCAGTTCGCTGGCCCAGACCGCCGCCATCGCCGCTCTGCGGGAAGGCGAGGAGGCTCTCACCGCCATGACCGAACAATACAAACGGCGGCGCGAGGTGCTCTACAACGGCCTGCTCGAGCTCGGCTTTCCGATCCCCTGCAAACCGATGGGCGCCTATTACATCTTCGCCCGGGCGGACCACCTCGATGGTGACTCGCTGCGCCTGGCGAAACGGATCCTTGAAGAAGCCCATGTCGGAGTGGCTCCCGGAATCGACTTCGGCAGTCGGGCCGAGGGCTGGCTGCGCTTCAGCTTCGCCAATGACCTCGAAAGCATCAACGAAGCCCTGCTACGCCTCAAAAAATGGCTACCGCGCTCTGAGGGCTGAGCGGCGCCACCAGGCCTGGAAAGACCGCCGGGCTCCCCCTTGTCGGTAGATCGGTAGAACTGTCGACCGAAGCTGTGGACACAAAAAAACCCAGACAGGCGTCTGGGAAAATGTGCGTTCATCTATAGCCCTCAGAACAAGGCCTGCGGGGCAAGAAAAGATCTTTTTTACGAAAAACTCCTAAGATGCTTAGAATAAAGTGTTTAGGTGTAAATATGTGCCCTGGAGCCGACTGAATACGAAAAAACCCAGGCTTGCAAGCCTGGGAAAAATGCGTGTTCATTAGTAGCCTTCTATACAAGGCCTCTGGAGAAATAAACTCGATTTATTTTAAGTTGTTTTAATTATTAGGCTTATGGCTTGTTGGGGGGCCCTGGAAGGAATTTTCAGGCCCTGGGGAAGCTAAAATCTGCTCCAAACGGCGCTCAAGCCCTCCCGCTGACAATCTTCCCCACCCAAGCTCCTCCCCCCGAAAAACAGCGACTGGAATCCGATAGCGATAGAGCCGGAAAAGATGCGCATCCGTTTCAATGTCGACCTTTTCGATCTCGAGCCTGAAACGCTGAGCGAGCTCCTCCAGCTTCGCGAACCCCGTATCGCACAACGGACATTCGTTCTTCGTGTAAAAGCTGATCTTTTCCATCAAATCGAAGGCCTGCGGGTTTCGTTCCAACTGTTGCCTTGAGTCTCCCGGGAGATCACAATGTTGTCTCAGGTCATCGATAGCCAACAGAAAAAAGCAGGGGCGCCCATGAGAACACCAAAGAAGACGGTCTCTCGGAGAAAGTTTATCAAGAAGAGCGGTCTGCTCTCGAGTGTCCCGGTGATCGCCGCCGGGTTGCCGGCCTCCTCCCTTGCCAATGTCGACGCCGGCCGCCATGCCACACGGATGTCGCTGCTGGGCCGCACGGCCATCCACGAAAAACGGGTGGTGGAATGGAAAGAGGTCGCTCTTTGATCCAGGACCACCCGAGCTCCCCATGAACATCAACCGCATCGAGATGACCCCAGTCGTCGTTCCCGCCAGGGAGAACGCGATCAATTCGCCCGGCAAGGCCGCCCCGCTTCATATGCTCAGCGTCGGCGCGAGCAAGGGGTGGTCGGTCCAGTTCGACAGCCTCGTCAAGTGGATCCTGAGAATCCACACAGATGATGGCGTCACCGGTATTGGCGAGAGCCTGCGGGATGTCAGTGAAGCCCGCATGCGAGAGATCGCGGAATCGCTCATCGGAACCGACCCCACGGAAATGAACCTGCGCGACCTGCCGATCCCCTACGGCCGGGCCTACGATGGCTTCGAGTGCGCCATCTATGATCTTGTCGGCAAGGCCCTCTCAGTCCCGGCCTACAAGCTGCTGGGCGGCGCGTACCGTGAAAGAGTCTATTGCTCGGCCTGGTTCGGACAACGCGACCCTGAGGACGCCGGTCGGTGTGCCAGCGAATTCAAGGAGATGGGCTACGACTGCCTGAAATTCAAAGGCTCACTCGACGAAGACCCCGTCGCCGTCTGCGAGGCGATCAAGGAGCAGGCCGGGGAAGACTTCCGGGTCATCATTGACCCGAACACCCGCTGGGAGAGGCCGGCGGAGATCCTGCCCTTCCTTCGCCGCCTCGAACAGGTCGGCAACGTATGGACCCTGGAAGACCCTATTCCTCGCTGGGACCTGCGTAATTACCGCCACCTGCGCCGCAAAAGCTCGATCCCGCTGGCGCTACATACAGCCATTCCCTACGCCGAGCTCTTCCAGAAACCCCAGGATGTCATCCTGGCTATCCAGGAAGAGGCGGTCGATTATTTCAACTTCAACGGCCCGATGGCCTGGGTCCAGAAGCTTGGAGATATTGCCGAGGTCGCCAACATGCCCTTCTGGCATGGCAGCGAGGTCGACCTGGGCCTCCTGGAGGCCAGCTACCTGCACGTGGCGGCCGCCAGCAAGCTCTGCACCCTGCCAAGCGACATCTTCGGACGACTCATTCGCGAGCACGACCTCCTCGCCGAGCCGCTGTCCTTCGATGGCCAGGGCAACTTCATGGTACCGACGGGTCCGGGACTCGGAGTCGAGCTCGACGAAAAGGCCGTCACCCGCTACGCCGGCGGCGACACCATCAACATCAGCGCTAATTAACTGAGAAGACGCCGGCGCCGAAAAGGCCGCAGATCCTGCAGATGGGGAAGTCCCGGACATTTCCCCCTTGCGCTCCACATAAGTGGTATTTATGGTACCTCTTTACTCTCAATTTCAACAAGGAGTCCCTGATGGCCCGCCTGATCGTTACTTTAACTCTTCTTGTCACTCTTACAGGCTGCACTTTATCGCAGGTCGCCTCCGTCAAGGGCAGCGCGGCTGACGCCGCCCTCAGCCGCACACGCAAGCAGGTGCGGATGCTCGACGACATCTACAAAACAACCGTCGTCCTCATCACCGACAAATATGTCCATGGCAAAGATGATTTTCCTGCCGGCAGCGCCGCAGTTGCGCTCTTCGAGGCCGTTGAGAAAAACGGGTGGCACAAGGTGCGGCTGCTGGATGTGGCCGGAGACCCCATCCGGAACAAGAACACCGCCAAAGATCCCTTCGAAAAAGCGGGAGTTGCGGCGCTCAAAAAAGGTGAGAGCTATTTCGAAGAGGTCGCCTCAAAGAATGGCAAGCAGCAGCTTCGGGCGATGACGGCCATCCCTGTAGTCAGCAAGAAGTGCATTATGTGTCACGAGAACTACAAGGACGCCAAGGCCGGAGAAGCGATCGGCGCCCTCAGCTATACGCTTGCAGTCGAATAATCGACGGTTCGCGGTCCCAGGCACCTCCGCGAGCCCGCCTCGCTAAGCTGCGGCTTGAACGCCTGCGCTGACGCTGGTACCCTTTGTCGAGATCATGCGACTTCGCCTACAAACTGACTTCGCGCTCAGGGTCCTCCTCTATCTCACCTACGTGGACCGCAAAGCGACTGTTGACGAGATAGCCGACAGCTTCGGCATCTCACGCGAGCATCTGGTCAAGGTGGTCCAGGCGCTTTCAAGGCATGGGTATGTACTAACCCAGCCGGGACGCCATGGAGGCGTGACCCTCGCCTGCGACCCGAAAACCACGACCGTGCGGGAAATCGTTGAGAAGGTTGAGGGCCGCCACGGCGTTCTCGATTGCGTCGCCGCGCCCGGCAGCTGCCCAATGGAGCCCGGCTGCGATTTGCGGCAATTGCTGATGTTCGCTGAAGAAAAATTCTACGAGGCCCTCGCAACGAAAACGCTTGAGAACCTCACGCAAGGAGGCCCGGCCCGAGGAGGGCTGGAGAATCTGCGCATCGACAGCCCGGGGGAACCGTCAGGATAGAGGCCGAACCGCCTCCTCAACCAGGCTCCGCGGCCGCGGCTTCCAGTCCCGCGCCGGGACTCTCGAGGCAACCGGATTCCTGCAGCAGAGCCTCGAGCGCGCCAAGAAAGGTCATGATGTTCTCCCTCGAGCTGGTCTCGCCCATGAGCCCGATTCGCCAGATCTTTCCGGCGACCTCTCCGAGACCACCGCCGATCTCGATGTCGTAGTCATCGAGAAGCGCCTTGCGGAACCCGGCATCGTCAACCCCCTCGGGAATCCAGACCGCGTTCAGCATGGGAAGCCGGTGGCCTTCCTGGGCGAAGAGCCGGAAACCCAGCGCCTCCAGGCCCGCCACCAGCGCGGCGCTGTTGCGGCGGTGACGCTCCCAGCGAGCCTCGAGTCCTTCCTCGTGAACCAGGCAGAGCGCCTCGTGGAGGGCGTAATTCATCGAGATGGGAGCGGTGTGATGATAGGCCCGCTCGCCATCGGTCCAGTACTTCTCGATCATCGAGAGATCGAGATACCAGCTGACGACCTTTGACTCCCGGCCCTTGAGCTTCTTGACCGCCCGTTCGCTGAAGGTCACCGGGGCAAGGCCCGGAGGGCAGCTGAGACATTTCTGGGTGCCGCTGTAGGCCACATCGACATTCCACTCATCCGCCTCGAAACGTTCGCCTCCGAGCGAGGTCACGCAATCAACCAGGAAGAGCCGGCCGCTGCTTCGGCACAGCTTGCCGATCTCCTCGAGCGGCTGGAGAGCGCCCGTCGAGGTCTCCGCGTGTACGATGGCGACGGCCTTGACCTCCGGATGGCTCGCGAGAGCATCCTCTATATCCGACAACTCAAACACCTCGCCCCAGGGCCGATCAATCCTGTGCAGAACCCCGCCAATGCGCTCAACGATGTCGCTCATGCGATTGCCGAAGACACCGTTGACGCAAACGAGAACCTCATCGCCAGGCTCGACGACGTTCACAAAGGCCGATTCCATGCCGGAACTGCCGGTTCCGGAAACCGCGATCGTCAAGCGGTTCTCTGTCCTGAAAAGGCGGCGGAGCATCTTCTGAATGTTGTCCATGATGCCCAGGAACTGCGGATCGAGATGACCGACCATCGGACTCGAGAGCGCCTCATGAACTCTTGGATGGACTCCGGATGGGCCGGGCCCCATGAGCAGTCTACCCCTGGGATAAATGGTCTTCTCGGACATACTGCGCCCCCGTCAGGAAGGATGGAATAGAACCGTTACCGCCGTGAATCCATGCAGAAAGCTGCTGCTTCCAATCGGCCCAATCTCCCCCGCGGCGAAGAACCCTGCCAGTGGAGAGTCGTTGAATACTCGTGAAACCATCGATGCATCATGATGCGGCCGGTCAAACATGCGCGGACCGCGGCCGTTGCAGGTAAAAAGCAGGGCCCCGGCCACCGGCGAGTTGAGCTGCCCGACACGCTCCTCCAGGAGCGTCTCCATCTCCTGGCTTGCCGAAGACGGGTCGCGAAGATGAAACTGGATCGTCTGCCCGGCCCTGGGAACATCGCCGACCATCATCGCTCCGTTCTCCTTGACGAAACCCAGCACGCCCCGCACCAGGAAGTTCCCCGACCCCTCGCTTGCGCGACGCGAATCGACCGCTCGCCCGACATGAAGGCCCTCTGTCAGGCGCTCCCGGTCTGAATCCTCCGTTACCTCGACCTGTTCAACAAACTTCTGCCAGGCGGGCTGCCCGCCAAGCTCGAGAATCAGGTTGTCCTCGCAGGCCGTCACCACGAGGGGCTTCCCGAAGGGTCGGCAGCCCTGGGAAACAACCGTTGAAACGCTGCGCCCGCCGCGAATCAGAACCGCGACGCCGCCCTGGTCAAACACGTCATCCCCAAAGAAGAACCGATTACCTGTGGGCTGCGGAGAACCGGAGGCCATCCCTCCGGCAAAAACAAGCTCCGGGCGGCTCTCGGAAAGCTCATCGATCAGGTCTTCGGCGACAACGGAAAATGGATCGGCGACAAAAATCATGGTCGTCGGCTCGCGCATCTCGGTCATGGCCTCGATGAGAAGACCGTTCTGCCCTTCCTCAGCCGATTCGAGGCGGCAGGAAGCAACGTCGACCCCGGGAAGGCTCGCGGCCCAGAGACTGAGCCCGGGGCTGTCGGCATACTCCCGGTCACCCCCGAGAACCCCCTCCGCGGTACAGCCGACAAAATGCTCGGCCGGAAGCTTCTCCCGTACGATCTCCACCAGCTCCTCTGCGTGGGAGGTGTGATGCGACGAGACAAACAGGAACACGAGGTCCGCTGCCGCGTCGCCGAGCTCCGCTGCAACCTCGGTGGCCGCCTCCTCGGCAGCCATCCTGGAATCCGATGCGATTGATACTGAAGAAGCTATTTTCATGGGTCTAAAAAGCTTGAGACGCAGAGAGAATAACCCAGCATTCCCCCAACCGCCAATGACTATCCTGCCGCGCGAGAGCGGCGGGAGGCGCGTACACCTCGGCTCTTTATTTATGTTAGAGTAGAGCAGACAAAAACGCCGCCCCAGGAACCCCCATGAATATCGACATTGAAAAGAAAGAGCTGGAGACGGCCGGCCATACGAGTCGGAGAATGGCTATCCTCATCGGCCTGGTCCTCTTAGGAGCGTTTACCCGGCTCATTCCTCACTATCCGAACTTTACATCAGTAGGCGCCATAGCTCTCTTTGCCGCCTTTACGTTTCGCAAGGCCTGGCTCGCCTACTTCGTACCGCTGGCCGCGATGCTCCTGAGTGATGCTGCTCTCCACCTGATTACGCCCTGGCCCGCGTTTGGCACCATCAAGCTCTTCGTGCTGGCGGCCTTCTGCCTGACCGTAGCCGGCGGCCGGCAGCTGAAAAACCCGTCCCTGCTGAAGGTTGGCGGCGGCGCGATCGGCAGCTCCCTGGTCTTCTTTGTCGTCACCAATCTCGGCGTCTGGCTGACAGGCGGCGGGTTCCATTCTCCCATGAACCTGGCGGGCCTACAGGCCACCTTTGTCGCGGCTATTCCCTTTTTCCAATGGACCCTGGCCGGCACCCTGTTCTATAGCGCCTGCCTCTTCGCCGCCTTGAAGCTGGCCGAATCCGCCATTCCCGGCGCGCGAACGGAATCCGCGACAGCCTGAATTCCGTTTCTCTTTGTTTCGGCAGTTGAAACACCCTCCGTTCGAAGATAAAAAAACAGTATAAGAACTCCGCATGAAGTACGGCTTGTATCCCCGTCACAACCGACACCCTGAGAGGACCGTGTTCATGACTGCGCTCTTCAGCGTGCTTTGCCTGCTCGGGCTCCCTGACGAGCCGAATGGGACCGATACCCGGACCTACTGGGCCTTCCGTCAGCTTGAGCAGATGGAGCCTCCGGTTGTTCAAAACGATGAGTGGACTCGCACCGGGATCGACCGCTTCGTGCTGGCGAAGGCGAAGGCCGGGGGCGTCTCGCCAAACGGACCGGTTGACCGGCAGCGGTTGATCCGCAGGGCCTACTTCGATCTCATCGGGCTCGCGCCGACTCGCGGGGAGGTAGAGACCTTCATCGCCGACAAGTCCCCCGATGCGTACGACAAGATCCTGACCCGGCTGCTCGCCA
>Ga0163108_10000285_pt1 | contig 37566 bp, 32 predicted proteins | sample Fk1155metaG_FD_109644 | JGI IMG/M metagenome (GOLD analysis project Ga0163108, IMG submission 109644) | Marine microbial communities from the Central Pacific Ocean - Fk160115 155m metaG | ecosystem: Environmental > Aquatic > Marine > Oceanic > Photic zone | place: The Central Pacific Ocean...
AAGGAGAGTCTCGTTTTAGCATTGCAGCAATGCAAAATTCATCAGACATTTCTATCGGCATATCTTTCATGGAATGCACTGCTATATCCGCATTATCACGAACCATTGCTGTTTCGAGTGCTTTTGTAAACAGACCTTTACCGCCAATTTTTTGGAGACTGGTATCTAACACGCGGTCTCCTTTTGTGCTTAGCGGAATAAGTTCTACTTTTTCGATATCTGATTGTTGAGTTAGCATCGAGGCAACATGGGTTGCCTGCCATATGGCTAACTCACTTTTCCGAGTTGCAATTCGAATTTTCACGTCACACCTTAGTTAATAGACTTATATAATTTATAACATATATTCGAAAATGCGTATTAAAATTTGTTTTAAAAGTTGTAGCCAGTTTCATCATGAAGAGTTATATCTAGACCTTCTAATTCTTCTTCTTCGCTTACTCTTATATCCATGAAGAGGTTGATGAACTTTAAAATTGCCCATGAGGCGATGGCTGTCCACAATCCGATAATAATGATTCCTTTAACCTGTATTATTAGTTGAGCTATCGGTTGCCCAGCGGCAATTTGAGATAATCCTGAGGCACCTGATCCCAGAAACCCATTTTCTTCGCCTACAAAACACAACAGAAGAATACCAAGCATACCTCCCACACCATGCACCGAAAAGACATCCAGTGAATCGTCTATTAAAAAATATCCTTTAATTAATTGAGTGGCATAAAAACAAACAACGCCCGCCAATAATCCAATAAAACATGCTCCTTCAGGACCAACGGTTCCTGCTGCAGGAGTAATTGTTGCAAGGCCCGCTATCATCCCAGTTGCTATACCAATGACAGTTGGTTTTCCTTGTCTGATCCATTCTATGGAGATCCAAGTTAATGCGCCTACTGCAGCACTTATATGGGTTACTAGCATTGCCATGCCTGCATCTGTATTTGCAGCTACAGCGCTTCCTGCGTTAAATCCAAACCAACCAACCCAAAGCATTGCTGCACCCATAATTACCATAGTTCTGTTATGTGGGGGCATGGCTGTTTCAGGAAAGCCTTTCCTTGGCCCAAGATGAATAGCTGCTACAAGGGCGCCAATTCCACAGGTGACATGAACAACCAATCCGCCGGCAAAATCTATTATTCCAGATTGGGCTAATATACCGCCACCCCATACCATATGACAGACTGGAAGGTACACAAAGGTTAACCACAATAAGGAGAACATGCACATTGCCCCAAACTTCATCCTTTCTGCAAATGCTCCAACAACTAATGCTGGGGTAATAATAGCGAAGGTCATCTGAAACATAATAAATATTGATTCGGGAATTGTCCCTAATAATGTATTCCGGGAAACTCCAGATAAAAATAAAGCACTAAGGTTTCCTATAAATTGTCCTTCCCCTTTGAAAGCTAGGCTGTATCCATAAATGACCCATACCACAGAAGCTATACATGCAATTGCAAAACATTGCATCAAAAGAGACAAAACATTTCGTCGCCTAACTAAGCCGCCATAAAATAGAGCCAAACCAGGTAATGTCATAAACAATACAAGTGCAGTAGCGGTCAGCATCCAAGCTGTATCACCAGTATTAATAGATTGTGCGTATATCGTCTTTGGAGCTGTAATTAAAATGCAACCAATATATAAAGCGATACGCATAAAAGTTCTCTTTTATTTTTTGTTGTCTATCTCAAGCGAATTTAATTGCTCTTCCAATTTTTCTAATTTTTCACGAGTTCGTTTAAGCACTTCTTCTTGAATTTCAAATTCTTCTCGAGTCACTAGATCAAGCTTTTTTATTTTTGCATCAATAGCAGACTGGAAATTTTGCTTTACATCAATTTTGAGTGCTTCCACATCATCGGGAAGATTCTCTTTAATTTTATTTGTAATATTTTTAAAATACTTTTCCATAATCTTTTCGGTTACTTATTAATTTCCAATTTGGGTCAACATATAGTCGATAGCTTTATGAATATCTTCATTAGAAAGATCGAGTCGACCGCCTTTTGGAGGCATGTAGCCTGACGATCCAGTATAACCATTGATTGCATTAATTCTTAATACGTTAACTCCTTTAGCAATTCTTGGCTTCCAGTTCTCTATGTCTGATATTCTCGGTGAACCAGCAATACCGTCAGTATGACAAGCAATGCAAGCCATATTGTAAACATCGGTTCCTGTGTATGCTGTTATAACTTCTTTAACTGGTTGTATCTTAGTTGAGGATGTATTTATTTCAGGGTTTGTATTTGGAAGATTGACTTTTCCAAAAGGTTTTAGTCTTTCTTCAATGGATATGAACTTTTCTACACGTCTCTCATTTACAAGATCTTCCGTTTTATTGATCATAAAGACTGCAAAGAATGTAATAAAAGATACAGTAACAAGTACCCATTTTAGAGGTCGGTAATCAGTTGTGTTTGACTTTGTGGCCAAGATAGTTTCCATGTAGATTAAAATTAACTATTTCTGTTTAACTACGCGTTGCGAATATATCAAGAATTTCGCTCAAGTGAAACCAGATAACTATTTATTTGATAGGTGCAAAATGACATCTCCTTCCGAAAAGGTTAATGTTTTGATAATGTCATCCTTTATTATATTGACTTGGCTGATTTGTTGAGGATAGATTGTTCTCAAAATATCATTCTTAATCGAGATATTTCCGGCTAAATCATTAGGCCATTCCTGGTAAATAAAAATATAATCATCTACTAATTCTGCCCCAATAAGATCTATATTGAGGATTTCATTTTCCTTAAAAATGGCAAAATGATTTTCAACATAAAGCGAGATTCTTGCCATACCTTCTGTATTACCAATAGACAGTAGTGGAAGATTATCTGCTACCGAAACACCAATTTCTGCATCATGATTGTGTATGCGATGAATTATTTCGGTTCTTTCAATATTCTTATTCCATTCTATGGTAGTAAGAACTCCCGGTTCTCGATGAGCATGGGCCTCGATGAGAGATATAACCAGTAAAACAGAAATTATATTTTTCAGAATATTTATAATTTCTATCCCGGAAAATTAGTTTATCTGTTTCAGAGGAACACTTCGCTCTGTGTCATTGTCACCAGTTTTTCTTTTTCTCAATTTTTTTAACATATCCGCCATTAGGTCACGACGTTTAACATCAGATTTATAAAGTTCAATTCGAGATTTTTCGATCTGACTTGGATAATGATTATTAGAAAAGTCCGTATCAGCTGTTTCATGTCTTGGGTCTAATTCAAGCGATTTGATTGCTTTATTCCTGATAATCAATTTGGTGACTTTTTTATAACTGCGACGCCAAATTTCTACCGGAATTGTCAAAAACTCTTCGCTTTCATCAGCGTAAATGATTAATAATGGTAAAGGTGAATTTAGTCCGCCAACATTTTGGAAATCAGCAAAATAAATAAAATCATTTTCCTCAACGGCTCTATTTAATGCATTGTATTCCCAGTCTTCTAGTCCATCAATCAAGCCGGTGTGTTTATTTTTATCTTTATTGCTGACCGTAAATCTATCATTCTTATTGTAAAAATCAGTTAATTCAGGATTTCGGTCCAAGTATGTTGCTTTCTTTTCATCACGGTTTCTTATCTGTGTAAGCGCTTCAGGTATTCTGTGATTGAACTCTTGTTTATTTAAAGGAAACTCAATATCAGGATTAGTAGTTGAGATCTTGTATTCTCTCAATCCAGTTAATGCTATATCAACATGATCAGTTGAATAGAACCAACCACGCCAAAACCAATCTAAATCAATTCCGGAGGCATCTTCCATGGTTCTAAAGAAGTCTGAGGGAGTTGGACGTTTAAATTTCCATCGTTTTGAATATTCCTTAAAAGCAAAATCAAACAATTCTCTGCCCATTACGGTTTCCCTTAATACTATGAGTGCGGCAGTAGGTTTTGAGTAGGCGTTAGGGCCCAGTCTCAGAACTGAATCCGAGTTGGTCATGATTGGTACTTGATTTTCACTTAACATGTAATCAGTAATGTAATCCAATACGTTGACATTATTTCCGTATGCAGGAAATTCTTCTTCCCATTCGAATTCAGCAAGATATTCTAAAAAGCTGTTAATTCCTTCGTCCATCCAAGTCCATTGACGTTCATCGGAATTGACAGTCATTGGGAAATATATATGGCCTATTTCATGAATAATTACTCCTATTAATCCATATTTTGTTCTTCTGGAATAGGTATTTTTTGGATCAGGCTCTTCTGTATTGTCAACGCCTTCATCTTTTTCGTCATCGTTTTTATTATTACTTTCATATGGGTCGGGTCTATACCCATTAAAAGTAATCATTGGGTATTCCATTCCTCCGCTTTTCCATGAGTTAACCGATTGAGCAGTTGGGTACGGATAAGGGAAAGAAAATCGGGAGTATACATCCATGGTATGTACCACGGCATGTGTGGAGTATTTAGACCAGATTGGTTCTGCTTCAGGAGGGTAAAATGACATTGCAAGCACACTTGGCTGCTTTTCATCATCTTGTTTATGCGTCATCGCATCCCAAATGAATTTTCTTGAACTCGACCAAGCAAAATCACGAATATTCTTTGCCTTAAATACCCAAGTTTTTTGACCTGATGATTTATCTTTTTCATTTTCAATGGCTTCTTCTGGAGTAACGATAAAAACTGGTTTTTTTGCATTCTTAGCTTGTTCTAATCGTTCTCTTTGTTCTTTTGAAAGTACTTCTCTTGCATTCTGTAATTCTCCTGTAGCAGAGACAATATGATCTTCTGGCACAGTGATCTCGACAGTGTAATCACCAAACTCTAAAGTAAATTCTCCACGACCAAGGAATGCTTTATGCTGCCATCCCGAATAGTCGGTATAGGCCGCAAGTCGCGGAAACCACTGGGCAAGAAAGTATATATAGGTATCATTTTCTGGAAAATGTTCATAACCACCTCGACTTCCTACACGCGCCTCAAGAAGAACATAGAAAGACCAATCGATAGAGAATGTAATCTTATCTCCAGGAGAGAGTGCTTTTGGTAAATCAAGTCGCATCATGGTATCGACAATTGTGTAAGGAATAGCGTCCCCATCGCGATCTACTACTTCTTTTATGTCATAACCATAATCTATGTCTTTAGCGAGTTGATTGACGGCTATTTGATTGTAAGTCAACCTATCACTTCCATCTTTATTCGAGCTTATCCATACATCTGTAGATCTGCGTTCTAGTGAATTATCAGCAAATCTATTTTGATCCAATTGCAACCAGATATAATTTAACGTATCCGGCGAGTTATTTTTATAGGTAATTGTTTCAGAGGCTTCTATGTGACGCTTATTTTCATCCAGATTGAGCTTAATATGATAATCAGCCTCTTGTTGCCAGTATTGAGGACCAGGCGCGCCTGAAGCAGTTCTATATACGTTAGGACTCGGCAAGTCTACATCTAATTGCCTGAAGGCATCATAGAAGTCACCTTTGGTTTGGCGAATTGCGTCAGACCAGGACATGGGGCTAATTAACACTAACATTAATGTTGAGATAATAATTCGTTGCATAACTCATCCTCAGATTTAATTCTTAATTAACAACTTTAATATAATTTACACTAACAAAACGTTATTGTAATTAAGTTGCGAATGAAAATTTATAAAACTATTGCTTGATTATAAACTTTTACGAGTTTTTTGTGATATTTTCAGTTTAGGATTAATAATTATTGTTATATTTTATAGGCGGCCATCATGTATAGACAAATATATCTTTTAAGTTTTCATTTTTTATTAGCTTTTTTTATCAGCGGTTGTGTTGATAATTCACAAACAAACCAGAGTGACAATGATTCAGAACAAGGAAAAATTATTGCAGATCTGGTGCTAAGGAATGGTTTTATCGCCACGGTTGATCCAGCTATTGGCAATGTCACTGCAATGGCGATCAATGATTACAGCATCACTGCTCTAGGCAGTGATCAAGAAATTAATGAATTTATTGGTACAGAAACCGAAGTAATTGAGCTAGATGGCCGTTTTGTTATGCCTGGTTTTATCGAAGGGCATGGCCATTATATGAGTTTAGGCAGATCCAAACAGATACTTGATTTAAACGATGTGGATGCCTGGGAAGAAATTGTTTCGAAAGTTGCTGTTGCGGTAGATAAATCTAAACCAGGTGAATGGATTTTTGGCAGAGGCTGGCATCAAGATAAATGGAGTAGTGTTCCAGAGGATGCCGTTGATGGTGTCCCAGTTAATGTTACTTTAAGTAAAGTCTCCCCTGAAAATCCTGTTGTTTTGGGTCATGCGAGCGGGCATGCTGCTTTTTGGAATGATACTGCATTAGAAATTGCAGGTGTTAGTGATGAAACGCTAGATCCTGAAGGTGGAACAATAGTTAGAGATAAATCAGGAAAAGCAACAGGCCTTATGAGGGAAACAGCACAAAGATTAATCAGTGAAGCAAGAAATAAATATGATGGACGATTAACACCCCAGCAAATTGATATACAAAATAGGGAAAGAGCAAGAATGGCTGCAGATGAAGCTCTAAAAAATGGCGTAACATCTTTCCATGATGCCGGCGCCAGTTTTGAAACGATTGATTTTTTTAAGCAATTGGAAAGCGAAGAAGCACTTGATATTCGTTTGTATGTAATGGTGAGAAGAGAGGCCAACGATCTTATGGATGCTGTTTTGCCACAATACAGAATGATTGCAGAAGGAAATGATTTCCTAACAGTGAGATCTATTAAGCGGCAGATTGATGGAGCATTAGGTGCTCATGGCGCATGGTTATTGGAGCCGTATGTGGATTTACCAGAAACATCTGGATTGGTACTAGAAACCGTTGAGGATATTGCAGGGACGGCTGAAGTAGCGGTCAAGCATGGCTTTCAAGTTAATACACATGCTATTGGTGATCGAGCAAATCGAGAAACATTGAATATCTATGAACAAGTTTGGAATGATTTGGAAGTAGATGGAAAGCAACTTCGTTGGCGTATTGAGCATGCACAACATATTGATCCTGAGGATATTCCAAGATTTGGACAACTGGGAGTTATAGCTTCAATTCAGGCGGTTCACGGTACATCAGATGGACCTTGGATTCCCAGCAGACTTGGCGATGAGCGTGCTAAAAGTACCTCTCAACCCTGGCGCACTCTATTTGATACCGGTGCAGTGATAACAAATGGAACAGACGTACCTGTTGAAAGAATTGATCCGATTGCTTCTTATTATTCTTCCGTAACGAGAATTATGAATAATGGCGATGCATTTTACCCTGAACATAAAATGACTAGAGAGGAAGGTTTAGAGACTTATACAATTAATAATGCATATGCCGCTTTTGAGGAAGATATAAAGGGGACTTTAAGCCCAGGTAAATATGCAGACTTTATCGTTCTTTCTAACAATTTACTTAATGTTGAAGAGAACGAGATACCTTTAACGGTGGTGGAGATGACCTTTGTTGGCGGTGAATTAAAATATAAAAAACAATAAGTTAAATATATTCTTAAATTACAAGACTGCTTAGATGAGCCAAAAGATATACAAGAATTATATTGGGGGTGAATTTGTTTCATCCAAAGATCTTTTTGATGATATTAATCCAGTTGATGGCTCATTAGTTGCTAAAGTTGCTGAAGCGGATCTTTCAATGGTTGATGCTGCGGTTAAGTCAGCTAGACAAGCATTGAATGGAGAATGGTCTGATATCTCACTAAAAGAGCGATGTAATTTATTGAATAAAATTGCCGATGCCATTGAAAAGCGTTTCGAAGAATTTGTAGCAGTTGAGGTAGCTGATACTGGAAAATCCCAATCTCATGCTAGGAAAGTTGATATACCTAGAGGAGCAGACAACTTTAGATTCTTTGCAGATCTAGCAAAAATAATAAGCACTGAAAGTTACCCAATGGATACAGAAGATGGTTTGGGAGCAATTAACTACTCCATTAGGAAGCCAAAAGGAATAATTGCAGTCATTGCTCCATGGAACTTACCTTTGCTGCTATTAACATGGAAAATTGCTCCTGCCCTTGCCGCAGGAAATTGCGTGGTAGCGAAACCATCTGAAGAAACGCCAGGAAGCGCATCATTATTGGCTGAAGTTTTTAATGACGTTGGGGTACCTCCTGGGGTATTTAATCTTATTCATGGTTATGGTCCTAAATCTAGTGGAGAATATTTAACTCAGCATGAAGATATAGATGCCATTACATTTACTGGAGAGTCAGCAACGGGCTCAGAAATTATGAGAGCTGCAGCCAATAAAGTAAAACCGATTTCTTTTGAATTGGGAGGAAAGAATCCTGCAATTATCTTCGAGGATGCTGATTTTAATGCTGCCATAGAGGGAACGATGAGATCTGTTTTTTCTAACTGTGGGCAAGTATGTTTGTGCTCAGAAAGAGTTTATGTGCATCAATCTTTATATGAGAAGTTTGTTTCTGAATTAAAGTCAAGAGCAGAGCATTTAGTTAAAGACTGGCCATCAGGCGAATCAATCGACTTTGGGCCATTGATCTCAATAGAGCATCGAGAGAAGGTTTTATCATGTTTTGCAAAAGCTGTTGAGGAAGGAGGGACATTAGTAACGGGAGGAGGAGTTCCCGATTTTAAGGATAAACGTAAATCAGGGGCATGGATTGAACCAACAATATTTACCGGATTAGATGAAAATGCTGATCTTGTTAAAAATGAAGTGTTTGGACCGGTTTGTCATATAACCTCCTTTGAATCAGAAGATGAAGTGATAAACAAGGCCAATGACAGTGATTATGGTTTAGCATCAGCAGTTTGGACAGGCGACATAAAAAAAGCACACCGCGTTTCCAGTAAACTAAATGTTGGCGTAGTTTGGGTTAACTCATGGTTTTTGAGGGACTTGAGGACACCTTTTGGAGGAGTAAAGCTTTCAGGTATTGGCCGAGAAGGTGGCGAGCATTCACTGGAATTTTATTCTGAATTAACAAATATTTGTATAAAATTATAAAACTTACTTAATTTTGCACGTGTCATTTGGAGCTGATTCACGAAAATGATATTTCAAGATTCCGTGAACTTGATGTTCCAGCTAATTTTACTCTTCATTGGAATGGCATTGGATATCTAACCGGTTGGGAAAAGCCAATCGGACCAGAAAGGGCTGCCAGAAGATTTAGTATCCAAGCATTAATAGATGACGGAGCCACAGTGAGTTATTCGAGCGATACAACAGGTATGACACGTTTGTATCGAACCAGTCCGTTCTTTAGTATGCAAATTGAGCACAATCGTCAAGAAGTAGGTGCTGCACCTGATTCGGAAGTTTTATCACCGATAAGTGAGCGGCTTTCTTTGAAAGATATAATACACGGTTATACAAAAGGTGGCGCATACCAACTTCGTTATGAAGATAATCTGGGTAGTATTGAGATTGGTAAGATTGCTGATCTAGTGGTACTGGACCAAGATATATTTGAAGTAAACCGTTATGATATACATAAAACAACCCCATCAGCGGTTGTTATTGCAGGGGAAGTCATTCAAGGGAAACTACCATAAAGAATATTTTATAAACGGTTAAGGGTTCATTCGCTAATTTTTAGCAAATATCATTAATATATTTCTCAAGTAGTTCTTGATTTCCTGATTTTGGGTTTGGATTTGTTACTCCTTTCGCTAAGTCTTCAAGTGTTAACTTTCCAGCGAGAATTTCTTGACCTTCTTTTTGTTGCCATTTTTTATATCGTTCTTTTTTGAAATTTTCTAAAAATTCATCTTCAATCATTTTGATGGCTATAATTAATGCTCGAGCAAGAACATCAATACCACCTATATGGCCGATGAAAAGATCTTCAACATCAATACTTTGACGTCTTAATTTTGCATCAAAATTAAATCCACCTTTCTTGAATCCACCATCTAAGAGTATGTGTTTCATAACCAATGCCATTTCTTTGTAATCATTATTGAATTGATCTGTATCCCAGGCATTTTGAGGATCCCCTCTATTTATATCTATCGAACCAAATGCATTCAAAGCCAACGCGTTTGCAACTTCATGCTCAAAAGAGGAGCCTGCCATGGTAGCGTGGTTTGCTTCAATATTGAGTTTGATATCATTTTGTAAATCATATTTCTCTAGAAAAGCCACCACGGTGGCAACATCACGATCATATTGATGTTTGGCCGGTTCATGTGGTTTTGGTTCAATCAGTATTTGACCCTTAAATCCGATTTTTGTTTTGTGTTCAATTACCAGATTTAAGAATCGAGCATATTGTTCTAGTTCTCGCTTGATATCAGTATTCAGGAGCGAATCGTATCCTTCACGACCGCCCCACAACACATAATTTTCTCCTCCAAGTTGATGAGTTGTTTCTAGCATGCATTTTACTTGTGCGGCAGCACATTTGAATACCTCTGGATCTGGATTAGTTGCCGCTCCTGCCATGTATCTTGGGTGACTGAAAAGGTTAGCCGTACCCCATAATAATTTAATATTGGTGTTTTCCATCTTTCTTGCGATAGGTTCACTGATTTTCTTTACATTTTCTGTGAGTGTCTTGACAGTATCGCCATGTGCAGCAATATCCACATCATGAAAACAAAAATACGGTGCACCGAGGCGAGTAAAAAATTCAAAAGCGGCATTGAGCTTTTCTAATGCATTATCATGTGAATGTTGTTTTATTAGCCATGGCCTAGGTAATGCGCCTTCACCAAAAATATCGTTACCAGGCCAGTTAAAAGAATGCCAATAACAAACAGCAAAACGAAGATGCTCTTCCATAGTTTTGCCGTATACTTTCTTTTTTGCGTCATACCAATTAAATGCTAAGGGTTCTTTATTGTCAGGACCGGCATATTCTATTGGGGAGATGTTATTGAATATATTACTGCTCATATTAGCAATCTCTTACTTTGTCAATTGTTTCGTTGATTGGTAGAGTGATCTCCAGCGCGAAATCTTTTCCGCATAAATTTCTGTTTCTGTATTTTCAGGTCGGATTATTTTTTTAACAGGCATTGGTTTAATAAGCTCCTCTAATTTGACTCTTAAGTTCCCAGACAAAGCCAAATAAGCTGCACCTTTAGCCGGTCCAGCTTCTCCTTCTTCTCGATATGTCAAAGTCTTATTAAGGCAATTGGCAATAATCTTCCCCCAGTATACTGATCTTGAGCCACCTCCGATTACGGTAATTGTATCGCAATTTCCTCCGGCATTTTGGAGAGCTTGAAAACTATCGGTCAAAGCAAAAGCGACCCCTTCTAAGGCAGCTTGTATTAATGAAGATTTATCAGTGGTATTTTCCAGTCCAAAGAAGGCGCCCTTGGCATATGGATCATTATGAGGTGTTCGTTCTCCTGAAAGATAAGGCAAAAACATGGCTTTGCTTTTTTGGTTAGATTTTTCAGCTGATCTGTAGGCATCTTCTGGCTTTTTGAATCCAGTGATTTTTGCAACCCAGTCTATTGCTGATGCTGCAGATAGGATAACAGCCATTTGATGCCATTTTTTAGGTATAGCATGACAAAAAGCATGGACCCCTTGATCTGGTTTGGGTAAAAAGCCATCGGTAACAATAAAAATTACTCCCGAAGTTCCCAGTACCAATGACGCATCTTTGGTTCGAATGACAGAAGCTCCTATTGCCCCAGCTGCTTGGTCTCCAGCACCTGCCACAATTGGAACCCTTGGTATCCCTAAGCGTTTACTGGCATTTAAGGAAATTTCACCCGTTATTTCTGGCCCCTCGAATGTTGTAGGTAATAAATTTTCATCTAGGTCACTAGCTTGAATAGCTGTTTGGCTCCACTTCCTTTTATTTACGTTCAACCATAACGTACCAGATGCATCAGAAACATCAGTTGCATAATCACCAGTCCATGAATATCTTAGGTAATCTTTTGGAAGGAGGATTTTATTAATTACTGCAAAGACTTCTGGTTCGTGCTTTTTTATCCATCTAAGTTTTGGCGAGGTAAAGCCAGGCATGATTTTATTTCCAGTTATGTCACTCAATTGTGGTTCTATTGATTTCAATTCATCACATTCTTCAAAGGATCTCCCGTCGTTCCAAAGAATTGCTGGCCTCAATGGTTTGCCTTTCTTATCCAATAGTACAGCTCCATGCATTTGACCGGAAAGCCCAACACATTTAATAATCTTTCGAATTTCTTTGGGTAATTTTTTTATTGCATCTTCTGCGGCAGTGAGCCAATCAACCGGATTTTGTTCGCTCCATAATGGTTCAGGCTGAGATATAGACAGTTCAGATATTGAATTAGCAACTGTTGCCCCCTCATCGTTAATAACGACAGTTTTAATTGATGAGGTTCCAAGATCTACGCCTAAATACATGTTATTTAATGCAGCGTTTCATGAAATATTTCTTACGATGATTATTTTATCGTAATGCTCTGGTCCAAAATTTAATTTATTTTCTATTGTGTTTATTGACATAAGTATATGGAGGTTTATATTGGAAAGAACATTATAAAGGTTATCTGTTAACTAAACGAGATAGTTATGCATACTGTAATTTTATTTGGAATACTTCTTCTCTTTTCGTCAATATCCTATTCCGATGTTATACCAGAGCAAGGGAGTCATGAAGAACTGACATTACCAACAGATGATTGGTTTATGGATGTATCATCAGGCGGGTCTTATTTATATGATAGCGCTAACGGTGATATGCTTGGATTACTCGCTCCTACTCGTCCTTCTGTAGCTGTTAATCGAAGTAGAGGAGAGGTTTATACACCAGAATCATTCTATGAGCGACGATATCGGGGTAAGCGAGAAGACGTAATTATAGTACATGATATTAAAACTTTATCACCTCTCGCAGAAATCGATGTACCTGACAAGATCGCAAGTATATTTGGCCAAAAGGTTATAAAGTTACTTAACAATAACCGTCATTTGGTCATTCATAATCAAGTTCCTGCCCAATCTATTAGTGTTGTTGATATAGAAGACAGAAAGTTTATTACAGAAATATCCACCCCAGGATGCGCGATGACTCTACCGGTAAATCAATCAGATTTCATCATGTTATGTATGGATGGAACTCTTCAATTAATGAGACTTAGTGATGATGGCAGAGAATCCGCGAGAATTCGTAGCCAGGAGTTTTTTAGTGTTGAAGATGATGCGGTTTTTGACCGTGCCGCTAGAACAGATAGTGGGTGGTTATTAATATCTCATTCAGGTTTAGCCTATGACGTTTCGGTTGAGAATGACAATATCCTCATTAGTAAATCGTGGCCTCTCTTGGATGGCAAAGATATTGAGGAAAAGTGGCGGCCAGGAGGAAGTGACTTAATCAGCACTCACCATCAATACAATCTTGCATACATACTGATGCATAAGGGCAATATTGATACTCATCATCAGCCTGGAAGTGAAGTATGGGTTTTTGATATTAAAAAACAAAAAAGGGTTATGCGTCATTCTTTAGAAGAGCCTTGGAAAGATATTCTTGTTCTACAAGGGAGGGACCCAAAACTAATTGTGTATACCGACGATGGAGAACTGCAAATCTATAATGCATTGAAAATGACTCATGAAAGAACAATTTCAAATCCTGGCCCACACGGCATACTCCAAAGGTTTTAATTGAATGATTGATCCTTTGTTGCCACAAATAGTTGCGTATGGGTTTGGAGTGTTATTTATAAGTTCTGCGTGGAGCAAATTATCCAATATTGATCGATTTTCGTTAATTGTGGAAGATTATCAATTGTTTACCACAATACCTTTTAAATTACTGTCAATAATGATTGCTTTCTTCGAGCTTGCATTGGGGTGTTTATGGTTACTAGGCTATAACGCATTGATTGTAGGGTGGTGTACAGTTGGTATTATTGCTCTTTACACTCTGGCCATAACAGTTAACCTTCTTCGGGGACGCGTCCATATCGATTGTGGCTGTGGCTTTAATAATTCACTTGGTGGTGATAATCATTTGCTTTCACCAATTTTAGTAGTTCGTAATTTAATATTAATCGTTATGGTATTTATTACATTGCTACCAACCAGCAGTGGGAGACATTTTGTGTTTTTAGATTACATGGTAATTTTTACTACACTGTTTAGTATAATTTTATTGTATGCGGGTTTTGAGCAGTTAATGCAAAACAAATCTGCGATTAACGCATGGAGGAATAAATATTGAGTATTGGATTTATCGTTTCCTCCGGTCTGTTATGGGTAATTGTTATAATTTTATCATTTCTTGTATTTGCATTAGCGCGGCAAGTTGGCATCCTTCATGAGAGAGTTGCACCCGCAGGGGCTTTATTACCTACGAGCGGACCAAAAGTGGGCGAAATGACTGAAGCGATGAATCTGAATGATTTAGATGGCAAAAAGATCACAATTGGTGGGGTAGATTCTTCAGATTTAGCCACCTTAATTATGTTTATTTCGCCAACATGCCCAGTTTGCAAATCATTAGTACCAATTGCAAAATCACTTGCTACACATGAGTCTCATCAGATGCGATTAGTATTTGCTAGCGATGGCGATAATCATAATCAACATCTGGCTTATGTTAGTGATCTTAATATTGAAGGGTTGCCATATATTATTTCACAGCCACTCGGCCTAAGGTATGAAGTAAGCAAGTTACCGTTTGCTGTATTAATTGGCAGTGATGGAACTTTAAAAAGCAAAGGCCTTGTTAATTCTCGGGAACATTTGGAAAGTTTGGTAGAAGCAATGGAATCTGGAGTTGCAACGCTTCAGGATTATGTGCAGCTAAATAATACCGATTCAGAGCAATCGATAAGAGAGAAAGCGTCATGAATAAAGAAAAATTATTTCAGAAAATTAATAAGTGGATCGACAGTTCCACCGGAAAAGGCAGTGTAAAGTTGGCACGCTTAACTTCTAGGAGAAGTTTCCTAGGAAAACTTGGTTTAAGTATAGTTGGCATGAGTTCCTTGCCACTACTACCGGTCGCTCGATCACTTGGCGCCGAAGAGATTACCGAATTAGGAGATCCAAAGAGCTGTGATTATTGGAGATATTGCGCTATTGGAGGAACACTTTGTGCCTGTTGTGGAGGTACTGAGAAATCTTGCCCGCCAGGAACAGAATTATCTCTTGTAACTTGGGTGGGTACCTGTCGTAATCCCGTTGATAATAAGGACTATTTGATTTCTTATAATGATTGTTGCGGAAAAACAGTTTGTAGGCGTTGTAATTGTCATCGTACAGAACGGGAGAAACCTTTTTATTATCAGCCTAAGAGTAGCAGTATTTTGTGGTGTTTTGGAACAGAAAGCCAGGCCTACCACTGTACAATTGCTTTAGTTAAGGGAGAGTATACCTGAACAATATTCTCAGTATTTTTTTTGTTTCATTAGTTATTTTTCCAGTTGTTATAGAAGCTAATCCTCGTATGGATTATTTGCTGCATTGCAGTGGCTGTCATCTTGCTGATGGTTCTGGGCTGCCTCCAGAAATTCCAGATCTTCGCAAAAACTTGGGATTCATTGTATCTAAAGACAAAGGTCGTGGATATCTAGTTCGTGTGCCTGGCTCTTCTTCAGCACCACTTGATAATTCAGAATTAGCAGAACTTATTAATTGGGTGCTGGAAACATTTAATACCGAGACATTACCTAATAATTTTACTCCATTAACATCTGATGAAGTTCGTGAATCTCGAAAGAATGTTCTAATGGACCCATTAAAGTTTAGAGCATCCTTATTTATAGATTGAAACATTAATTATATTTAATGCAATTTCTTAAATTATTATTCATTAATTGAGTCTAATTAATTCAGGTTGGGGTATTTATGCGAACTCTTCTATTTAAAATTTGATATCCCTATGGAATAAATCACAAAGGATTGGTTCCGGAGAATTAATTGTACTGACATAATCTCCAAAATTTTGTACGGATTCTTTTGAGAAATTAAACATAGGCCAGTTTGGCATATGTCCAGCATTTGGATTTCCTGTTTTTGCAAACTGTATCCAGTAATCAGTAAGTATTTTAGTTAAAGCAAGATCTTTTTCAGTTGTTGTCATCCAAGGATCATGTGTATTGAATACATATGGTAATTCTGCCCCATGATAAGCTCTAACCATTTTGTGTTTTGCGGCATCTCCATCGCGAATACGACTAAAATAATAAACCCAACTTTCTCCACCATCAGCATTTATCTTATCAGCTAAATATTGAGAAGGACAAAGCATGCCATCAGCAGTGTAAAGTCTGTCAAGTGCATTTCGAGGATCTTCCTCATCTTTTACTGCCAGATAAGCTTCGTCGTTATGGTTTTGATGTAAAATTTCTGTTGTGGTGAGGATGTCTTGGTTATTAACCGACTCGGGTATATTTGCATAGTATTCATCTGCGTTCGAACCAATAATTAATTTCACATTTTCTAAGTCTGATTGTTGCATATCTTTCCATGTAGCAATTTCAATGAGCTGACCATCGACGGCTGGCGAATGATAGTAGTCTGAAAAATGTTCATTATATTTTTGGAGAATAATTTCAGACGGAATTTTTTTTAGTTCTTCAAGTGATAGGGGTTTTTCGTTTTCACTTAGTATTAAAGAAAGTTCTTGACCTCTTTGTTTTTCATTCTCAATATTTGATTCAACGTGACCATTTCCGTCAGTTTCCTCAAGCATCCCAAAGCCTGCATTACTTTGTAATATAGCCTGATGAATGAGGTCTTTTGCAGGCTTGGCGAATAATAAAGCGAGAATATCTTGAGCTCCAGCAGATTCACCAAATGCTGTAACTTTGTTAGGATTACCGCCAAATTTGGATATGTTCTTCTTTACCCATTTAAGTGCAGTAATTTGATCCCATAATCCAAAATTTGCAATTGCATCTTCATTCTCTATCTCCGGGTGCGAAATAAATCCAAAGCCTCCCAATCGATATGCGATACTAACAACCACAACATTTTTCTGTGCTAAAGCATAACCGTGATAGTTTGGCTCAAATGACCAGCCACTATTATTGCTACCACCATGGATATACACCATAACGGGTAAATTTGCTTTTTCATTTGTTGTGGGTGTCCAGATATTTAGGTAGAGGCAGTCTTCACTGATATCTAGATCATCGACTACATTTCTATTGTTTCCAAACACCTCCGCTAGATCCCGATACCACTCAAGAATGCCCATGTTTTGCATACATGCTGGAGCAAAATCGGTTGCCTGTCTTATCGAATTTTTTGGTATAAATGCCAGTGGAGCACTCCACCTGAGGTCATTGATTGGGGGCTCAGCAAAAGGGATACCAAGAAATGATGCGATTTCGGTATTGCTGTGATATTTTCCTATTAATGTTTGGTTATCTATTATTACTTTTGGTGAGTTCTCACAAGCAATTAAGGTAATGCAGGATAAAAAAATTATGAGGATCTGCTTCATTTTTTTCCCTATTATTCGAAAAGAATGATTTCGTAACGTTAGCATAAAATTATTTTTTTGGGCGTAATAAATTTCATAATGCGGAATTTATCATCCCCATTTAACAATAAAAATGTAGAATATACAGATCGGAAGGGGGGTTATGAGAACGTTAGATGCCAACAAAAAACAAAGCATAAAAGATTTGATTGCAAACCATCAAATTGGTTGGTCTCTAGATCAGCGGTTTTATACAGATCCAGATATTTATGAAGCTGAGTTGGATCACCTGATTACACAAAATTGGATCATGGTTGGTCATGAGTCGGAATTTTCTGGGATAGGTGATTTCAAAGTATTTAGTATGGCAAATGAGTCTGCGATTATTGTTCGAGCCAAAGATGGCGAAATAAAAGCTTTTGCAAATGTTTGTCGTCATCGAGGTTCACTGGTGTGTTTAGAAGGATCCGGAACAGTGCAAAAATTTAATTGCCCTTATCATGGTTGGGTTTATGGTCTTGATGGAAAATTGATAGCTGCCAGAAATATGCCTGATGACTTCAATAAAAAAGAGTTCGGACTCCATGATTTATCTATAGAAGTTGTGCATGGATTAATCTTTGTTTGCTTTTCAAAAAATCCACCTTCATTAGAATCTGCGAAGAGAGAGCTGGAGGAACCGATGGCTATCTTCGATTTCAAAAACTTAAAAGTGGCTGCGAGCAAAACTTATTCTATAGAAGCCAATTGGAAGTTAACAATTGAAAATTATCAAGAATGCTATCATTGCGCGACGGCGCATCCTGAGTATGCAACGATGCATACTATGATGCTAGATCGAAAGACTCGAAAAAGAGTTCAACAGCATATGCTGGAAAAAATGAAAGTGTGCGGAATAAAAAATATGGAGATTGACCGAACAAATAGTAATGCACCTCCAGGAGAACAAGGTTATGAATATTCTCGAACAGCCATGTTCGAAGGATACAAAACGGGAAGCAAAGATGGTGAGCCACTTGCACCGCTCCTCGGTAATATAAAAGATTATGATGGCGGCGCTTCAGATTTTTCATTCGGACCTTTTTCTTTCATGCTTGCATATAGTGATCACGTGGTTTGCTATGTCTTTTACCCGATTGATCATAAAAACAGCGAATGTGAGATCTATTGGCTGGTTCGAGATGATGCTGAAGAAGGCAAGGATTATAATAAAGATGAGCTCATGTGGTTGTGGGATATAACAACAGAAGCTGATAAAGAGATTATTGTTAATAATCGAAAAGGCGTGGAATCTAAATTTTATACACCTGGTCCTTATTCTGGCATGGAAATAATTCCAACAATCTATACACAGTGGATTTTAAAAGAGCTGGAATCTCGAATTTAATTAGAGGTTATTATTTTGGAATTGGAGCTCAATAAACAGACAAAAAAATGGCAAAAAATTGCTCGTGATTATGCAGATGAATATCTCCAGCCTCATGAAGTGGAAGCTGAGTTAAATAGCGGCGAACTTCCTAATGAAATCACCAAAAGAAACAAAGAACGTGCTATAGAACTCGGTTTCACCGCCATTGATGTTCCAAAAGAATATGGTGGTCTGGAGTTAACAATGGTTGAACAGGTGGCTATATGGGAGCAATTAGGAAGAGTAACAAATGCTTTATCATGGTGCTTTCCAGAGGCTCAATCATGGATGTTTAAGGCGTGCACGGAACAACAAATCAAAGAATATATTCTTCCCTTAATGCAAGGAAAAAGAAAGGATTGTTACGCAATTACAGAAGCTGGTTCAGGATCCGATGTCTCAAACCTTGAAGCAACGGCAAAAAAAATTGGTGATGATTATGTGTTAAACGGTGAGAAGTGGTACGTAACAAGTGCTAACTTAGCCGATTACTTTTGGTTTCAAGCGTATCTTCCCGATGAAGATGAAGATGCTTTATTTCTTGTAGATCAGGACACAGATGGCATTGAAATGATAGCTTCACCACTTTTTAGTCACACTTACGCCGCACATCACCCAACCTATCGGTTTAATGATGTTCGTGTAAAAAGTAGACAACGTGTCGGTAATCCAGGCGATGGCATGGCCTTCACTCACAGTTGGTTTAGGCATGAACGCCTAATGATTGGCGCTAGAAGTTGTGGTGCAGCAGCAAGACTGATTGAAGATGCAAAGAAGTTTGCAGAAGAGAGAATCGTTGATGGCAAACCTCTTATTGAAAAGCAAGCTATACAATTTATGCTTGCTGACAGTGCCACTGAACTTTGGGCTGCCAGGCTAATGACTTTCGAAGCCGCTAAGGCGGATGACGATAATATGGATGTAAAAATACTTCACAATCGTTGTTCGATGGTTAAGTTGTTCGTTTCTGAAACGGCAAATCGTATTGCGGATAGAGCATTACAAATCTTTGGTGGTCGTGGATATATGCGTGAGAACGTAGCTGAAAGATTTTTTAGAGAATTGAGGTGTGACAGGATTTGGGAAGGCACAAGTGAGATTCAAAGATTAATAATCGCCCGAGCTCTTCAAAAACGAGGGCTTGATGGAATGTAAGTAAAATTCTTATGAGAAAATTAAATAAATCCAATTCACAATTTAAAAGAGCCATCACTAAATTACCTTTGGGTGTTTCTTCGAATTTTAGATATTGGGGTGACGATAAGACACTCTATATTAAAGAGGGAAGAGGAGCTCGTCTTTGGGATTTAGATGACAATGAATACATCGATTATCGTCTTGCCTATGGACCAGTTATTTTAGGATACCAGGATCAAAGAGTTGATCAGGCTGCAAGATTAGGTATGAATATTGGCGGTGTGTTTGCTTTAGCAACCGAGCTTGAATACGAAATTGCCACCAGAATAAGCAAGATGGTTAGTTCGGCCGAGTTAGTTCGTTTTTCTAATTCAGGCACTGAAGCTGTAATGGCTGCATTGAGGATAGCAAGGGCTTATACAGGAAAAGATGGGCATGTAATATTAGAGGGAGGTTATCATGGCGTCTTTAGTGAGGTTATGTGGTATTCCGAAATTGAAGAATGGGATCCCAAAACTGGAGATCCAGATCTTTTGCCTTTTGGGGAAGGCATTCCCAATGTTACGAAGAAACTAAATTATACTGCCCCCATCAATGATGCCAACGCCATTGAAGATCTTTTTAGGAAATCAGGGGATGATATCGGAGCGTTCTTGGTTGAGCCAATTATGGGGAATTGTTGTGGCATCAAGGCTAATCGTCAATACATGGCAGATATTCGTTCTTTGTGCGATAAATATGAAGTGCTTTTAGTTATCGATGAAGTTAAAACTGGATTTAGGGTTGCAAAAGGTGGCGCCCAAGAATTATATGATGTGAGCGCGGACTTATGCACCTTTGCCAAAGCAATCGGAAACGGTTACCCAGTTGCTGTTGTTGCTGGCAGAGAAGAGATTATGCGTCGTGTTGGAGGTGATGATGGTGTTGTGCACGGCGGAACTTTTACCGGTCATTCCGTTTCCTTATCTGCGGCTGCCAAAACTCTTGAAATATTGGATGAAACTAACGCATTAGAAAATATAGAGAAATATGGTATAAAATTACAACAAGGAATAAGTAAAATTCTCAATAGTAGGAATATTGCTCATGACTTTTCTGGGCACCCTTCAATGATGGGGCTATTTTTTGCTAGAGAGGCTCCAAGTGATTACAGGGGTTGGTTAAATTCGGATTATCAGTTTTACGATACACTTGCACCTCATCTTCATGAGCTTGGTGTATTGGTTGAGCCTGATTCAAGAGAGCCATGGTTTCTTTGTGAGTCTCATGATATGAAATGTTTACAGGAAACACTGGACAAATTTGAGCAAGCAGTAGACATTACCACTAAAGAAATAAACACATAACAACGAAGTGAAATGATTTAATGAAAAAGTATGACGCAATAGTGGTTGGAGCAGGTCACAATGGACTTGCTAATGCTGCGTTTCTCGCAAAAGCTGGACTGGATGTTCTTTGTTTGGAGAAAAATGATTACATCGGTGGTGCCGCAGTGAGCCGAGAGTTGTATAAGGATTGGAAATATTCAAATTGTTCATATGTATGCAGTCTATTGCGACCAGAAATCTACAGAAACCTCGAATTACATAAGCATGGCTTGCAAGTAACTCCTTATGGCGGATCATTACAATTTATGGAGAATGGAGATTACTTTGGTTCATACCATGATTCAGAAGCGGCGCATCGTGAGATGGCTAGGCATTCATTGCACGATGCAGATGCATACACAAGATATTCAACAGATACTATGCGGCAATGCCGAGTTATTCGTGATTTTCTCTTAAGAACCGCTCCTGATCCTACTTCGTTCAAACCAAGAGACATCAAGGAGTTAATTTTACTTGGGAACAAATTTTTAGAGTTAGGTGAAGATCGGTTATATGAAACAATTCGTTTTTGGACGATGAGTGTAGCAGAATATTTAGATGAATATTTTGAAACTGATGTCATCAAAACAGCTTTTTCCGGAAGCGGCATTATTGGGACGGCGTTAGGCATTCATTCTCCTGGAACAGCCTATGTCTTATTGCATCATTATATGGGTGATGTGGATGGTAATGTGGGAACATGGGGCTTTGCCAGAGGTGGCATGGGCGCAGTTTCAAATTCCCTTGCTGGAGCATTTCAATCATATGGTGGAGAGATACGCTCTGAAGCTGGAGTTGATCAAATTATTGTAAAAAATAATCGAGTGAAGGGTGTTGCGCTTGAGAGTGGCGAAGAGATCTATGCTCCAGTTGTAGTTTCCGGTATGGATGTAAAACGAACATTTTTAAATTGTATGGACAAAAGAGATTTGCCAGAAAATTTTTATCAAAGGGTTAAGAATTTTAAAATTAGAGGTTCTTCTGGAAAATTAAATATTGCTTTGGATGGCATGCCTACTTTTCCTGCCCTTCCTGAGAATAGTGAATTTATAGGGCACGCAGACATGCATTTCATTGACTCCATGGAGAGAATGGAAAGAGCTTACGACGACTGGAAAGATGGAACTTGGTCAAAAGACCCATATATCGATTGTACAATTCCAAGTGCAACCGATCCTACAATGGTTCCTCCAGGCAAGCATTTTATGAGTTGTTTTGTACAATATTGCCCTGCACAGATTGAAGGTAGGGCTTGGACATCTGAAGAAAAAGAAGCTTTTGGAAAGAGTGTTATTGATCAAATTTCAAATTACAGTCCAGATTTTAAAGATTTAATTCTGCATGTTGAAATAAGAACCCCGCAAGATATCGAAAATGAGATAGGAATCACTGAAGGAAATATTTTTCATGGCGAGTTAACCATGGATCAACTTTTATTTAATCGGCCTGTCCCTGGTTTTGCGCAGTATAGGGCTCCTGTTAATGGTTTGTATATGTGTGGTTCCAGTACCCATCCTGGCGGCGGCGTTATGGCAGCACCTGGAGCTAATGCTGCACGTGAAATACTTTACGATCTAAAATTAGAAAATACTGTACCTGAGAATTTTGGCGATGACTGATAAATACGATGCAATAGTTATAGGCGCTGGCCACAATGGACTTATTTGTTCCACTTTATTAGCCAAGGCCGGAAAAAAAGTTTTGGTGTTAGAAGCAAATGATCAGGTTGGTGGTGCAGCCATTACAAGAGAATTTGCTGATGGGTTTTCCGTATCAGCATGCGCTCATTTGTTGTATCAAATGCAACCTCAAGTTAAAAAAGATTTAGATATAGAAATCGATGTGTCTGCTTCGGACCTTACAACCATCGTATTATCAGAAAACGGAAAGCATATTAAGTATTGTGGTAATGATGTTTCTGGAGTCAGTGATTCTGACGTGGATAATTATCGTAAGTTTTATAAACGCATGACCAAGTTTGCTGATTTATTAAAAACTTATCTTAATAAACCACCGCCAAGACTAGGGACGAAAAATAAAAAAGACTTATTTACTCTCGCCATGCTTGGCTTTGATATGCGCAGAATGGGTAAAGTTGAAATGCGTGAATTTTTAAGGCTCATTGGGATGAATATATATGATGAACTTGATGAGAGATTTGAAAGCTCTTATTTGAAGGGCGGCTTAAGTACAGATGCAGTGTTGGGCACACATCTTGGGCCACGTTCACCAAATACCATATTAACTTATCTCTATAGGATGGCAGGGAATCACGGTCAGTTTTCATCTCCTAAAGGAGGTATGGGCAGTGTAACAGATGCTTTGAACTCAAAAGCAGAGTCATCTGGGGTGGAAGTCAAGACTAATTCAAAGGTACAAAGGATTATTATTCAAGATGGTGTTACTTCAGGTGTTGAGCTGACCGATGGAAGTACTTATAAAAGTTCTGTAGTAGTTTCTAATGCGGATCCCAAGAAAACCATTTTGGAACTTGTTGGCGCAAAACATGTTGAGATACGTTTTACACATAGGATTGATAATATTCGAATGCAAGGTAATGCCGCGAAACTACATTTTGCCTTAAATAAATTACCAAAATTAGAAGGATTCAAAGAAACCGATTATGCTCAACGCATATTGATAGCCCCTAGCGAAAATTATGTTGAAAAAGCTTTTAATCCAGCAAAATATGGTGAAAGCTCACCGAATCCAGTTTTGGAAATTACTTTCCCCAGTGTTAATGATAGTCAATTTGCCCCAACAGGTAAGCATGTTATGTCAGTAATAGCTCAATATGCACCATACAAGCATAAAGCTGGATGGAATCAAGAATCGCGCAACGAGTTTCTAAATGCTGCGCGCTCTGTTATGAAGGTTTATATGCCAGATATTGATGAGTGTATAGTCGCTGAAGAATTGTTAACACCTGTTGATATTGAAGGTGAATTTAATATTACCGGAGGTCATTGGCATCACGGAGAATTTACTTTGGATCAATTTATGTTTGTTCGGCCTGTTGCTGGATCTGCCCAATATGAAATGCCTATCAATGGACTCTATTTATGTGGTGCTGGCTCGCATCCAGGTGGAGGGGTAAGTGGGGCATGCGGAAGAAATGCCGCACGAGTAATTTTAGATAAGGAGAAGAAATAGTGGCTCCTAAACATGTTGATACAGGTAGATTGCGAACTCCTTTTTATCCTCGCTTAGCTGAACTAGATACTTTAAATACTTGGCATAACTGGGCAGGTTACTCCAGTGCAGAGGCCCTTTATTGTGAGGATGTGGAGTATTTTGCAATACGAAACTCAACAGGTGTTTTTGATATAACCCCAATGACAAAATATCGAATTACTGGCCCTGATGCATTGACTTTTCTTGATCGTTTGGTTACGAGAGATATGAAAAAAATTAAACCTGGAAGAGTTGCTTATGCAATCTGGTGTGATGATCAAGGACAAGTGATTGATGATGGAACAATCTTTCATTTAAAAGAAGGCGAATACCGCCTGTGTTCACAAGAGAGGCATTTTGCATGGTTAACTACAGCATCAATTGGATTTGATGTTTCAATCAAGGAAGAAACAGCTGAAATTGCTGCTCTTGCAGTGCAGGGCCCAACATCTTATAGCATACTAAAAAATATAGGCGTGAATGGTCTTGATGAATTAAAGCCATTCGGACTCATACATAATGAATTTGGTGGCACAGAATTAATGATTTCTCGTACAGGGTTTACTGGAGACCTTGGATACGAATTATGGATTAGTCCAGACAAAGCTATAGAGCTTTGGGATGCTTTATTTGAGGCAGGAAAATTTCATGGTATTCGTGCTATAGGAACTCATGCCCTAGATCTTGCTCGAAAAGAAGCTGGTTATTTAGCTCCATTTGAAGATTTTTTACCAGCAGAAACAACTGTTAGACTTGGCAGAACAAGATCACCGCTTGAACTAGGAATGGGATGGTTGGTAGATTTTAACAAAGATAATTTCAATGGCCGTCGAGCACTTATAAAGGAAAAAGAGCAAGGATCAGTTTGGCGTCTAGTGAAACTTGATATTGAGGGAAACAAAACAGCAGATCATTCATATATTTATGCACAAGAGAAGAACAACAAGTCTGAAATCGGGTTTATTACCTCTGCAGCTTGGTCACCAATTTGCAAACAAAATATTGCCTTGGGAACGGTGCGCAGGCCTTATGGAAAGGCAGGTGAAAATGTGTGGGTGGAAGTTTATTATCAGCGTGAAATGCACTGGAATAGAGTTATGGCTAAAGCAGAAGTTGTAGATAAACCATTCTGGTTTCCAGAAAGACGAGGAAAGACACCGCCAGCACCTTTCTAAACTATAATTAAGTACTCCACGGCGGTAATAAAAATTGCGAAATAATCTAGATTCACTGTTAAGACCAAAATCCATAGTAGTATTGGGGGCGTCCGAGAGACAGGATTCTGTAGGTGAGTGGGCAATTATTAATCTCATCAAAGGCGGTTATGAAGGAAATATTTACCCAGTCAATCCGTCTTATAAAACTATTCAAGGGAGAGCTTGTTTTCTAAGCATAAAAGATTTACCAGAAGTGCCCGATCTAGCTATCTTTGCTATTGGAGATCATCGTATAGAATCGGTTTTTGATGAAGTTATTGAAGCAAAAATTCCAGCAGCAGTCATTTTTTCGTCATTGATTATAGATGATGACTCAGAGCCCGTTTTAAGGGATCGTATTAAAAGTAAAATCAGCAATTCAAGCATGTTAGTTTGCGGAGCTAACGGAATGGGATTCTATAATATAAGAGATTCTGTTTGGGCTTGCGGCTTTGATAGTAATAATCATTATCCACCAGGAAATGTCAGTTTAATCAGTCACTCAGGTTCAGGCATGTCTGGGATTTTAGATTGTGAGGATCGCATACGGTTTAATTTTGCTGTTTCTACGGGCAATGAATTATCCGTAACCATGGACCAGTATTTAGATTTTGTGTTGGATCTACCGGAAACAAAAGTGATTGGCTTATTTATTGAGACCGCAAGAAACCCCGAAGGCTTTATTGCTGCTCTTAAAAAGGCTAGAGACAAGAAAATTCCAATAGTAGTTCTTAAAGTTGGTAGAACTGAGGAGTCTGCAAAGCTCGCAATTTCGCATTCGGGTGCAATTGCTGGAGATGACGATACATATGATGCGCTCTTTGATCGTTATGGCGTTCAAAGAGTTCGAGATACACAAGAGTTAGTGGCCACGTTAATTTTATTTGCTGAATTTGGTGTTGTGGGTGATGGGCATTTAGTAACATTGCATGATTCTGGGGGTGAGAGGCAATTGCTTGTTGATCTAGCCGATGAGGCAGATGTTCCTCTTACAAACTTAAATGAAAATACTGTGAAAGAATTAGAAAAAATCCTTGATCCTGAATTACCAGCAGTAAATCCTCTAGATGTATGGAGTCGTGGCGGACCAAATGCTAATAAACAATACTCTGAATGTGCGAGATTATTATTAGAGGATCCAAATGCAGCCATAGAAGCTTTAGTATTAAATCGGGCTCCAAAAGGAGAAATTTATTCCGATTATGTTGATCTTATGATTAAAACAAAAACCAAGACTGATAAACCTATTGTATTGGTGTCATCACATCAAGGAACTGGATCGGATGACATTGTTATTAACGAAACACACAATGGATATCCAATTTTAGATGGAGTCACCACTGCATTAGTGGGGATAAAAAAACTATTTTCTTATCGAGATTTCTTTAAAAGAGATAATTCATCAACGATTAATATAAGTAAAGAAAAAATTAAACATTGGCAATCTATTATACAAGGTAAAGTTGTATTGAGTGAGGCTGAATCGCTGAATATGATTTCAGATTTCGGTATGCCGGCTGTAGAACATGGTAGCGCTTCAGAAAAAAAGGATGTAATCAAGATAGCAACTCAGATAGGTTATCCGGTTGTCTTAAAAACTGCTATGGAAAATATTTATCATAAATCAGATAAGGGTGGCGTGATTCTTGACATCCAAAATGAAAAAGAATTGATCACATCTTACGAGAGCATTAGCAGGAAAATTGGCAAAGATGTATTGGTCGCAAAAATGCAAGACAAAGGTCAGGAGATGATATTGGGAGCTAGGCGTGACCCTCAATTTGGTCCAGTCATAGTGATCGGCATGGGCGGAATTTATTCTGAGTTATTGAATGAGATGGTATTTGCAATCCCGCCATTTAACTCGAGGTATGCTATGCAGAAAATAGAGAAACTCAAATTTCAGAAGATTGTCTCTGGTTATCGTGGAAGTAAAGCATTGGATATTGAATCGTTTTGTTATTGTGCAGAGAAATTCTCAAATATGATTTATGAGATGGGTGACGCGATAAGTGAATTTGATATTAACCCATTGATTTTGAGTGCATCGGGCTGTGTTGCTGTAGATGCTTTAGCGGTTGGTGAGAAAAAGTAAAATTCGAAAAGAAATTTCCTTGCACTTTTATTATAAGTATTATCCTACCTAATAGTCTCTCGTTCAATTAATTCGTCAATGACTTTAATTAGTTTTGGGTAACTTCCTGCTTCTCCAGCGCCAGTTCGATATTTTCCATTCACAACTATTGTAGGCGTTGCTGAAATACCATATCTTCTTGCAAGGTCATCCGCCATTATTAGTTTTTGTGCAACTTGGAAAGACTCAAATGTTTTTTTGAAGTCTTCTTCACTCACCCCAAAATCAGAAAATATCTTTTGAATGGCATTTGCTGATGACATGTAATTCTTTTTGTTATGCCATTCTTTAAAGATTCGAGCTCTAAACCCACCTGGATCTTTAAGTTTTCCGTTCTGGGTCAAAATTTCTTTTGTGTAGTATAAACGTCCATGCAGTCTGAGAATGTTATTCCATAAAGCAGGCACTCTTACAAAACGAACATTTTCAGGCATGTCTTTTTTCCATTTATTAATGATTGGTTCAAATGTCATGCAATGAATACAGCCATAATAAAAGAATTCTGCTACTTCAATTTTATCTGGTCCGCCAATTGTCGGTTGTGTTGGAACCAATCGCATGAAATGCTCTGACTCTTGGAATTCCCAATTTTTAATCTCTTCAAACTCATTTGCTTGAGCAAGTATTATAGGTTGCGAATCATCTTGTATTTCTTTTTCAGCATCAGATTCCTCTATTAAAAACGATTGTTTTTGTGCAGCAATGCCATTGTTATTAATAAGAGGTTGATCATTTTCTGATACAGAATCATTTGAGATCGATGTATTCTCATACGTCGGTTCTTCGTTCGACGAACAACTGACAATAAAAAAAATAAGAAATAGATTGCATAATAATCTTATTGACATAAACAGCCTCTATAAATTTTTTATTAAAATTATTTCCATTCTTTAGGACATTTTATTTTAATGCAAGCCTTGGATGTAAGATGAAACGGCTTGAATTTCTTCGGTTGATAATTTCTTTGATATATCTTGCATCATCTGGACTGGACCAATAGCAGCTCTTGTCCCATTTGCGTAATCATTAAGTTGTTTTTCAGTGTACATTGCTCCTTGGCCATATATTGCAGGATACAATGCTAGAGGGTTTCCTTTTCCAGAAGGTCCGTGACATGCAATACAAGCAGAGACGCCAGTTTCTTTATTCCCGCCGCGATAAATCTTCTCTCCCAGTTCAATATTATTTGGATTGGCAGCCATTTTTGATGATAAAGGGAGACTTTCGTAATATACAGATAGGTCTCTAATGTTTTCATCAGTTAATGTTAGTGACATGGCTGTCATCAATGGATCTATTCGCTTACCATCTCTGAATGCAGTTAATTGTTCAACTGAATACGATGCATGCTGACTAGCGAGATTTGGCCACAGAGGGTTAATGCTATTTCCATCTGCTCCATGACAAGCTCCGCATGTAATAGATATTGTTTTTCCAATTTCTTTTGATCCGTCGATAAGCGATTCAGTGTGTCCTACATTTAAGATAAACACAAAACTGAGTATGATGAATTTGGATATTATGTGGTCAGTCATGATCTTATTGATATTGTTTTTGAAAGTTTCGTTATCATTGGCTCATTTTTATTCTATGATATGAGCTTTATTTTATTAACACTTAGCATTATACAGTTATGTCGCAATATCCAAAAGCAAAGTTTATACAAAGTGCTAATGAGCCCAAGCAATTTGTCAGTGATGTCGGAGTAGAAATATGTTTTGCTGGACGTTCAAATTCTGGTAAATCTAGTGCAATTAATGTAATCGTTAATAGACGTCAATTTGCAAGAACCAGCAAAACACCTGGTCGAACTCAATTAGTGAATTTTTTCGAATTGGATGAGCAGATACGTTTGGTGGACCTACCTGGGTACGGTTATGCAAACGTTTCGAATGTTTTAAGAGAACATTGGGGGAAATTACTGTCTTTTTATTTTGAGAATCGAAAGAGTTTGAAGGGCCTTTTCATGATTGTAGATATTCGAAGAAGTTTGACAGAGTACGATCGAAATATGTTATTTTTTGCAAAATTACAGAATCTACCTGTCCATATTCTTTTGACAAAGTCAGATAAGCTCAAAAGAGGAGCTGCCAAAGTTAAGTTAATTGAGATTCAAAAGGAGCTCGAAAAATCAGTGACAATGCAGTTATTCTCATCTTTAAATCGTCAAGGTCTAGATGAAGCCCGTGATGTATTAAAAAAATTCCTTGGAATCAATAAAATCAAATAAATCTGTGTTTAATGAGCTTCCTCCCAATTAGCTCCGATTGCCGCGTCAACAATAAGAGGAACCTCAAGATTAACAGCTGATTCCATTATTTGAATAATTTTATTTTTTGTATCTTCAGCAATTTCAGATTTTACTTCGAATACCAGTTCATCGTGGACTTGCATGATGATGCGTGCCGCAACATCTTCTTTTTGCAACCAGTTGTGAACATCAATCATTGCAATTTTTATAATGTCGGCAGCTGAACCTTGCATTGGCCCATTTATAGCACTTCGTTCTGCATATTTCCTCCTTAAAGCGTATTTGCTATTAATGTCTGGCAGATATAACCTTCTGCCGAATAATGTTTCAATGAAACCTTTCTCTTTAGCATTATCTTTTGTTGTATCCATAAAAGATTTAACATTTGGATATTTGTGAAAATAGAGATCAATATATTCTTGTGCTTGGTTGCGACCAATTCCCAGTTGCTTTCCTAAACCGAAAGCTGACATACCATACATTAGGCCAAAATTAATGGCTTTGGCCCACCTCCTTTGTTCTGATGATACTTGATCAATTCCTATTGCTAGAACTTCTGCTGCAGTTTTTTTATGAATATCTTGTCCCTCAGCGAAAGATTCTAATAATGATTTATCTGTTGAAAGATGAGCCATTATTCTTAATTCAATTTGAGAATAATCGGCTGCGAGAATGCTATATCCTTTTGGCGAAATAAAAGCCTTTCTTATACGTCTTCCTTCTTCAGTTTTGATTGGGATATTTTGTAAATTTGGTGAACTGGATGATAGTCTTCCTGTTGCCGTATTTGCTTGATGGTATGAGGTATGGATTCTTCCTGTTTTTAATGAGATTTGTTTAGGAAGCTTTTCAGTATAAGTGCTTCTTAATTTACTTAAGCTTCGATGCTTTAATATTATCCTTGGTAATTCATGCTTTATTGAGAGCTCCACTAGAACATCTTCTGCCGTTGACGGTTGCCCTTTTGGGGTTTTCTTAATAATGGGTATTTTCAGTTGCTCAAAAAGGATTTCTTGTAATTGTTTTGGTGAACCTGGATTAAATTCGGTTTTGGCGAGCTTAAATGCCTTTTGTTCAAGATTATTTAATGATTCGGATAATTCTTTGCTTTGCTGCTTAAGCATTTCCTTATCGATTAAGACTCCACTTTCTTCCATCTCTAGCAGGATTGGAATGAGAGGTTTTTCTATCTTCTGATAAAGGGTTTCAATGTTTGAATTTTCTTTAATTTTCTTCCAAAGATGATTATGCAAACAAAAAGTTATATCAGCGTCTTCTGCGGCATAAGAAGTCGCAGTCTCTATATCAATTTGGTTAAATGTTATTTGTTTAGCACCTTTTCCAGCTATCTCTTCAAAGTTAATTGTTTTCCTATTTAAATAAAGTTGTGCCACAGAGTTCATATCATGACGGGTTGCTACACTATTTAGTACGTATGATTGAAGCATTGAATCGTATTCCATGCCACTGAGATTAATTTCGTAGCGAGCAAAGATATGCGCATCATATTTGAGATGATGGCCAATCTTTTTGATCTTGGCGTCTTCTAGGATAGGCTTGAGTATTTTGAGTGCTTTAGATCTATCTATCTGATTTGGTGCATTAGGGTAATCATGGCCAAGAGGTATATAGATCGCCTCATTTTCTTTGAGTGCGATCGATATCCCAATTAATTCTGCTTCAATATAATTTAAGCTATTGGTTTCTGTATCAATGGCTATTATTTTTGATTCTTGGCATTTTTGAGTCCAGGCTCTCAAATCTTTTTCGATTAATATGGTTTGATAACAAGATTTTTTTTGTGGGGTTTCTGTTTTTATAGGATCTTCAGATATTTCTGAATACAAAGTCTTTAATTCGAGTTTTTTATAGATCAAACTTAATTTTTTTTTGTTCGTTGGTTGAAGTTTTAAGTCTGATATTTCATGAGGAAGATTGACATTTTTATCAATGGTTACCAGTTCTTTTGAAAGGGTAAGTTGAGATAAATTAGCGCGTAGTTTTTCACCAATCTTGCCATCGATGTCATTGGCATTGTCGATGAGGTTTTCCAATGTATTATATTTATTTAGCCATTTGCTGGCAGTTTTTGCTCCGACCCCAGGTATACCAGGGACATTGTCGGCTTTGTCTCCCATTAAAGCGAGATAATCAACAATCTGTTCAGGGAGGACCTCATATTTTTCTTTGACAGCATCTCGATCATAAGTTTGATCATTCATGGTATTAATTAAGGTAATGTTTTCATTAACCAATTGAGCCATATCTTTATCTCCCGTAGAGATTAAGACTTGCATTTTTTTATTTACAGCGTTCTTGCACAAGGTACCAATGACATCATCGGCTTCAACGCCTTTTATAACCAATAAAGGTATACCCATAGCTTGAATGGCTTCCTGAATTGGTTTGATTTGAGGTCTTAGGTCCTCTGGCATAGGAGGTCTATTAGCTTTGTATTCAGGGTAAATGTCATTTCTAAAGGTTTTGCCAGGAGCATCAAAAATAACCACAAAATACTCGGTACTTTGTTCGTTTAATAATTTATTAATCATATTCAGGATTCCATAAGTAGCGCCTGTAGGGAATCCTTTAGAATTCGTAAGTGGCGGCAGTGCATGGTAAGCCCGATAAAGGTAAGAGGAACCATCAATTAAGACTATTTTCTTTTTTTTCATTATTATGTTCAGCTGGAATTACGAAGAACTAATCTCAATTTGAGTAATTATTAATGATCTAGAATTTGATTGAGAGTTTTGGTCTGGAATTATTAGCGCTCCTTTTTGGCCGCAACCTTCTATAAAAAATAAGAAAATAAACATATAAAGGTAATGTGAAATTTCTTTTGTTCTTTTCATGTCTTTCCTTTTAGGTAAATTATTATCGTTTGATGATATATTATTTCTTATACTTTATTTCGAACAATATTAATTGTAATTCTATAACGCTTGCTCATTTTCGTATAATACCTCGTATCTGATAGTTAACGATTAACTTTTATGGATAATTGAATGCATGAAAAAAATAGCAATGAAGCAATAGAAAAAGAAATCAATGGAAATCCATTAGGAAGTGTAATCTGGTTACATGGACTTGGAGCAGATGGCCATGATTTTGAACCAATTGTTAATGAATTAGATATTCCTGAGGAGCTTGGAATACGTTTTGTATTTCCTCATGCACCTTATCGACCGATTACAATTAATGGCGGCATGAATATGCGTGCTTGGTATGATGTTACAAGTCTTGATCGAAAAGGTGCTCAGGATGAACAAGGAATTCGTCAGAGCAGTTCATATTTGGAGAAATTGATTGATCAAGAGAATAAGCGTGGAATCCCTCACAATCGGATTATTGTAGCTGGTTTTTCACAAGGAGGAGCTATAGTTTTACATGCTTCATTAAGGTATCCCCAGAGATTAGGCGGTCTAATAGCGCTTTCTACGTGGTTGCCGCTTGAATCAACTTTGGAAGAAGAAGTAACAAATAATGAAAATTCGCAACCATCAGATTTACCAATATTTTTAGCACATGGCAAATACGATCCAGTTATCCCTTTTGATTTTGGCTTGGAATCAAAATATCTGATAGAAAAGAATGGGTATTTGGTGAACTGGCATGAATACTTGATAGAGCATTCAGTAAGCCAACAAGAGATTAAGGATATTGGTTGTTGGATTTCTGGGGTTATGCAAGCATGAATGCACTTTTAGTAGATAATTTAACTAAGATATACGCTAACGGTTTCAAGGCCTTGGATGGCATTAATCTGCAAGTTAAAGCAGGCGACTTTTATTCACTGCTTGGGCCTAATGGGGCTGGAAAGACAACTGCAATTGCAATTGTTTGCTCTCTGGTTACCAAAACTTCTGGGCGCATTGAAGTATTTGATTGTAATCTTGAGAGTGCCGTTGAAGCCGCTAAGATGCATATTGGTATGGTGCCTCAGGAAGTGAATTTTAATACTTTTGATACACCATTGAATATTGTAGTTAATCAAGCTGGGTTTTATGGGATAAATCGAAAGATAGCCCTAAATAGGGCAAAAAAATATCTCGGTGAGTTAAGGTTGTGGGACAAAAAAGATGATATTGCTCGAAGCTTATCAGGAGGTATGAAGCGACGACTTATGATTGCTAGGGCTCTTATTCATCAGCCAAAATTATTAATATTGGATGAACCCACAGCTGGAGTTGATATTGAGATACGAAGATCTATGTGGAGATTTTTAAAATATATTAATGATAACGGAACAACAATAATTCTTACTACACATTATCTTGAAGAGGCAGAAAATCTCTGCCGAAATGTTGCCATTCTTGATGAAGGGAAAATAATCCAAGATACCAGCATGAAAAAATTATTAGGACAATTAAAGCAAGAGACTTTTGTTTTGAATCTAGAAGATAAGTTAACTCATCTGCCAGATTTAAATGGATTTCATTGTTCTTTGCTTGATAAGAATCAGTTGGAAGTTGTGATTGATGCGAATCATGGGATTAATGAATTATTTGATCTTCTGAATTCAAAACAAATTAAGATAGTTAGCCTTAGGAACAAGTCAAATCGACTCGAAGAATTATTCTTAAAAGTAGTGGATGCTAAAAAGAATAAAACTCAAGGATCACTTTAATATGAATCTTTCAGTTAACTTGGTTGCTTTTTACACTATTATTCGTAAAGAAATTCTTCGTGTTTTGCGTATTTGGGTACAAACAATTGTTCCGCCAGCAATAACAATGACTCTTTATTTTGTCATCTTTGGAAACTTAATAGGGAGTCGAATTGGAATAATGGAAGGCTACAGTTACATGCAATTTATTGCGCCTGGAATAATTATGATGTCTGTCATAACCAATTCCTATGGCAATGTGGTGTCTTCTTTTTTTGGTGCAAAATATGGAGGGCATTTGGATGAGATGTTAATTGCACCAATCTCAAATGCCACAATAATACTTGGCCATGTTTTGGGTGGGGTTCTTCGTGGCTTGCTCGTAGGTATAATGGTTACACTTATTGCGCTTAACTTCACAAACCTTGAACTGCAGTTCCCGTTAATAACATTTTCGATGGTTCTTTTGTCTTCATTGGTGTTTGCTCTTGCTGGCTTTTTAAATGCTTTATTTGCCAAGAAATTTGATGATATAGCGATTATTCCTACATTTGTTATTACCCCATTGACTTATTTGGGCGGGGTATTTTATTCAATCAATTTGCTTCCTGAATTCTGGCAGGCAGTGAGTAAATTTAACCCAATATTATATATGGTTAATGCCTTCCGTTACGGAGTATTAGGTACATCAGATATCGATATTAGCTATGCTTATTTTGTAGTAGTAATATTTGCATTACTTTTGTTTGTAGTTAGTTTGATATTACTCAAACGTGGAACAGGCGTTAGAGATTAAATTTCATTAAGATTGTGGTTTGGTTGATTTTGCACGCCAATAGCAATGGCACCAGGACCACCATGGACACCAATTCCAGAACCAAGTTCAGTGATTTTGCATTCACAAGCGTTTGGAATATCTTGCATCAGATAAGATTTTAGAGTCTCTGCCTCCTTGACAGACAAAGCATGCGCTATTGATAAACTCACTTTTCCTGTATTTGTAGTTTGACCGGCTATGTATTTTGAAGCTTTCCTAAGAATGTTCTTTTTACCTAGCAGAAATTTTTTTGCAGCTAAAAACCCATCCTTGGTGGTTCTTAGTATTGGTGTTAAATTTAGCAGATCAGCAAAAAACTTTACCCAGGTGGGCACACGACCTCCACGAACAGGGTATTCAAGATTTCGGATAATCACATATGATTTTGTGTTGCTTCGAATTTTCTCTATTGCATCTAGAGTGCTATTAATATCCATTCCAGCTTTCGCGCACTTGGCAGCAAATACTACAATTTGTCCCTGACCTATTGATGCATTACGTGAATTAAATATATGTATATTTCCTTTTGCTTTAATTTTTTTTGATGCAGATATTGCTGCTTGCAATGTTCCACTTAGGCTGCCTGTTACATTAATTGAAATGACATCAGAATAATGGCTGGCTAGGTATTGAAATTGTCTTCTAAAGTCACCGATTGAAGGTTGTGAGGTTGTTGGGTGAATTGGATTTGTTGCGAGTTCAGTATAAAACTCATCCGGTGAAATACTTACTTTGTCAAGGTATCCTTTTTCGCCAAACTGTAATCTTACGGGAACCATATGAATATCAAGATGTTCAATATCGTCATCTGTGATATCTGCTGCAGAATCAGTAATCACTGCAAATTTACCGGAAGAGGCATTTACAATCTTTTGTTGGGATTTCATATCATCTGCTTTTTCTGATGAAATTGAGCCGTATTTCTTAGATAGCGAAAAGATGGTATCTGGAAAGTCTGTGTGGATATGAACTTTTATTTTTCTTTTTGATCCTGCTATTACAATTGAATTGCCATGCTTTGACAGCGAATCTCTTAATTTTCGTCTATCTACTTTATTCCCAGTGATAATGCATTCTGTGCAGTATTGAAATTCCACGTCATCTGCGTGCATGTTGATTGATTCGTTAGAGTTTAGATTAAGAGATTCTTTCATTTTAGGTTTTTCTTCGGATTTTCCGTGCAATATGTATTCAACTAAACCTTTTGTTAAGATATAGAATCCTTTTGCTCCAGCATCTTCAACGTTTGAATTTCTTAAAACATCGAGTTGATTTTTAGTCTCTTTGACGGCTTCATTTGCAGTATTTATGGCTTTAGCGAGGATTATTGAGAAATCTGCTTTAAGGTTCTTAGATAATTCATCCTCAAAACTTTTTGCAAATGCAGCAATAACTGTAATGATAGTTCCATCAACAGGTTTGGAAAGAGCATCTCTGGCATATTCACTGCCTAGTGTTAGAGATTTTGAGAAATCATGCGGTGTAAATTTCTGCAGATTATTCGCTGAGTCACTCATTCCTTGAAAGAATTGAGCCATAATACTCCCAGAGTTGCCTCTTGAATGATCAAGTAATGTATCTGCAATAATTGCTAGCAATGACCCTACATCTTTATCAGGGGTATTATTTGTGACCTCAAGAAGAGGATGGAGAGATAGAGAAAGATTAGTACCTGTGTCTCCGTCAGCTACGGGGAATACGTTAATAGAATTTAACTTTTCCTGAGCATTGATGACTTTGTAAATTCCCGATTGTAAACCCTTGACAAAGTCATCACCGTTAATATACATAGAGGTAGCTGAGCTCATGATATTTTATCTATTAGTTCTTTGGTAGCAGAAACGTAATATCTTGTTGAATCAATATGGCGCCTTCTTCTGTTATTGAATTCAGAAATGGACCTTCGATTAACTTATCACCTTCGTTGTACTTTTTCATGTTTATGAATACAAATCTCTCTTCTGGAACTTCACTGAATACATGAATATCTATGTGCAGTTCTGGTAAGTATAAGTTATAGGTAGCATTGGCGATATTTATGTCTAGAACTTCAGAGCTCTCATTATTTAATTCTTTGCTTTCTGATTGTATTGCTTCA
>Ga0163108_10000288_pt1 | contig 37473 bp, 37 predicted proteins | sample Fk1155metaG_FD_109644 | JGI IMG/M metagenome (GOLD analysis project Ga0163108, IMG submission 109644) | Marine microbial communities from the Central Pacific Ocean - Fk160115 155m metaG | ecosystem: Environmental > Aquatic > Marine > Oceanic > Photic zone | place: The Central Pacific Ocean...
AGCCGATCCTTATTCTTAAAGTACCGTCAAACCCATTCACGAATGAGTATTTCTTCCTTTAAAAAAGCAGTTTACAACCCATAAGGCATTCTTCCTGCACGCGACATGGCTGGATCAGAGTTTCCTCCATTGTCCAATATTCCTTACTGCTGCCTCCCGTAGAAGTCTGGTCCGTGTCTCAGTACCAGTGTGGGGGATCTCCCTCTCAGGACCCCTACCTATCGTAGTCTTGGTAAGCCGTTACCTTACCAACAAACTAATAGGACGCATGCCCATCTATTACCACCGAAATTTTCATCAAAATACTATGCAGTATAATGATTGTATGGGGTATTATTCAAAATTTCTTTTGACTATCCCCCTGTAATAGGTAGGTTGCATACGCGTTACGCACCCGTTCGCCGGTCGTCAGCGGAGTGCAAGCACTCCCTGTTACCCCTCGACTTGCATGTATGAAGCCTGCCGCTAGCGTTCATCCTGAGCCAGGATCAAACTCTTCGTTGTTGTTTTTTAAAAACTGTAACAACTTAGAACAAAAATTGACTTTGTCTCAAAATGGTTTTGCTTTCGTATTATTATTAATACGCGCTGTCATTAATTTTTCAATATTTTCAATGAACTTATGCAGTAAACTTTATGGTTTTCTGCGGCTGCAAATATATGACCGTTTTATTTCCTGCCAAGTGTTTTCTTACTTTTTTTTTTAACTTTTTTTCAAGAGTTAAATTTTTTTTTAATTCTTAGATTTGAAAGACTTTATTTTTGCAGTGTTTATAATAGTATCAGGTTTGTTTTTACTCCAAAACCTATATAAAGAATCAAGGTCATAATTTAAAGCTGTAGGTTGGAAATCAATGATTTTGTCAGAAAAAGCACGTTGTAAAATATCTTCTATCAAATAATCTTGATATTCTTCTCTAGGATTATATACATCTTTTAATGATAGTTTAAATAAAGATGCAGTGGTCTGATAAATAAATGCTCTCCATCCGTTTCTTAAATCTTTGACTAGCTCATGAGATGTTAATCCAGTCTGCCTATGAACAAGTTTTATCAATATCCTACCTTGAGAACGAGAAAGTCTTTTTAATTCCTCTTCAAATTCATCATAAATAAAGGACTCTATATTTTTCAAATATTTTTTCCTTTTACTCTTTGATTTTAAATTTTTTAAACGCTCATTTAATTTTTCTAATCTAACTGCAGCTAATCTTGCATACGGATATACTTTAATAGTTCTTTGTCTTAAAATTAAATATTCTCTAGCCTCATCATATGTTTTAAACTTTAACGGCTGAAAAATGATTACCTCATCTAAAGGTATTGCATTTCTTGGTATGCTATCCCCAGAAAAAACAAAAAAACTTTGAGAATTAATTGAATCTTGAGATTTATCTTGTCCATTAAAGATTAGAGGTAAAAACAAAAATATTTTTGAAAAAAGTTTTCTCATTTGCACAAATTTAAAAATAAAATAGATTGACAATTATTTTCTTATTATTACTTTAGCCTATCAATATCAATAAAACCTATAAATGAAAATACTTGACGCTAAAAGCAAGAAATTTTTGAAGGAATATATAGATAATGCTTCGCCAACTGGCTATGAATGGAAGGGTCAAAAAATATGGATGAATTATCTTAAACCCTTTGTTGATGAATTTTTAACCGACACATATGGAACTGCTGTTGGAATTATTAATCCAAAGGCTAACTTTAGAGTAGTAGTTGAAGCTCATTCAGATGAAATATCGTGGTATGTAAATTACATAACAGACAATGGCTTGATATATGTAATTAGAAATGGGGGAAGTGATCATCAAATTGCTCCCTCTAAATGGGTTAACATTCATACTGACAAAGGCATAGTAAAAGGAGTCTTTGGTTGGCCTGCAATACACACAAGAAAACCTGGAAAAGAAGAACCTCCCAAGTTAGAAAATATTTTTATTGATATTGGAGCGAATAATAAAAAAGAAGTTGAATCAATGGGGGTTCATGTTGGTTGTGTTATTACTTATCCGGATAAATTTGAAACTATAAATAAAAACAAATTTGTTTGCAGGGCAATAGATAACAGAATGGGAGGTTTTATGATTGCTCAAGTTGCAAGGCTAATTTCAGAAAACAAAATTGACTTACCTTTTGGTTTATATATTACTAATTCTGTTCAAGAGGAAGTTGGACTTAGAGGTGCAGAGATGATTGCTAAAAATATCAAACCTAATATTGCAATTGTAACAGATGTTTGTCATGATACAACCACCCCTATGATAAATCAAAAGGAACAGGGTAGTATAGAACTTGGAAAAGGTCCTGTAATTTCCTATGCTCCTGCTGTTCACAATAAATTAAGAAATAATATAATTGAAATTGCTAAGTCAAAAAAAATTCCTTTCCAAAGACTCGCTTCATCTCGTTATACTGGTACAGATACTGATGCATTTGCATACAGTAATGGCGGTGTTGCATCTGCCTTAATATCTCTTCCATTACGCTATATGCACACAACTGTTGAAATGGTTCATAAAAAAGATGTAGAAAATGTAATAATGTTGCTTTATGAAACAATAGCTTCAATAGATCCTAATTATAATTTTAATTATTTTGATTAATATTATTTAGCTCCCTAATTATAGCCTTATTAATTTTTTTAATTAGAAATGGACCCTCGTATATAAATCCAGTATATAATTGAATTAGAGATGCCCCTGCCCTAATTTTTTCAATCGCATCATTTGGACTGTGTATTCCTCCAACACCAATTATAGGAAATGATCCATTACTTTTCTTGTGTAAAAAATTGATAACTTCTGTGCTTCTTTTCAATAAAGGCTTTCCACTTAAGCCTCCTTTTTGCGAAACCAAATCAATTTCTGATTTTAAATTATTTCTTTTTGTTGTTGTATTTGAAGCTATAACCCCGTCAATTTTTGTTTCCCTCACAACGCTTATTATGTCTAAAAGCTGTTGATTATTTAGATCTGGATCTATTTTTAGTAAAATAGGTTTTTGAATTTTAAAATTTAAATTCAATTTTTTAAGTTCAGATAAAATTTTATGTAAGCTTTTCTTTTTCTGTAATTTTCTTAGCCCAGGGGTGTTAGGAGAACTAAGGTTAATTGCAAAGTAATCTACATAAGGATGGAGTTTAATAAAGCAATATTTGTAATCTTCTAAGGATTTACTGTTTAATGTGTCTTTATTTTTTCCAATATTACCTCCAATTATTAATCCTTTTACTTTCTTAATTCTTTTAACAGCCTCATCAACGCCATCATTATTAAATCCTAAACGATTAATAAGAGCGCTATCCTTGGTCAATCTAAAAACTCTCTTTTTAGCATTACCAGTTTGTGCCCTTGGTGTTAATGTTCCAATTTCTACAAACCCAAAACCAAGATTTGAAAACTCCCTAATATGCTTGGCGTTTTTATCAAATCCAGCAGCTAAACCTATAGGATTATTGAATTTAATTCCAAAAACTACTCTTTCTAATCTAGGGTCTTTAGACTGAAAAAAATATCTGAATAAGGTTCCAATCTTGGGAATCTTATGAATAAGTGAAATAATATTTAAAGTAAAATGATGAGCTTTTTCAGGATCAATCAAAAATAAAAGTGGCCTGAAAATAAAACGATACATTAAAAATCTTTTATGTAATAAAAAAACACTACAAATTAATTTTTCTTCATTGAGGAAGGTTTAATTTTTGAACTCATTTCAAGTGAAATGGCAGTTCTTTCAATTTTAAGTTTGCCAGATAACGTTTGAATTAAACAGGTGTCATCTTTTTCAATTACATCAATTATTTTAGCATGTACTCCACTTTTAGTAATAACTCTATCTCCTCTTTTCAAGGAATTCATAAATCTTTTTTCCCTTCTTTGTTTTCTATGTTGAGGAAGTATAATGAAAAAAACAAAAACAACCAACATTAAGAGCAGGAAGGGAAAATTCGATTCCATCAAAATTAATTTTGCGAGTTAGTTTTGTCTTGTCCTTGCTTGATCATCTCTCTGCTTTTGCTTTACTGGATCAGGAGTAACCATAGCTTTAATTCTTAAGGTTTCTCTACCATTTGCAGTATTTGCAGAAATAGTTACAGTTTTTTGCTGTAAATTAGGCTTATTACTGGGATCAAAACTTACGATCATTTCACCTGATTCTCCAGGAGCTATTGGAACATTTTTTGGATAAGTCGGGACGGTACAACCACAACTACCTCTTGCATCAACAATTAAAAGTGGAGTCCCGCCAGTGTTTGTGAACTTAAAAACTGTTTGGACATTCCCTCCCATCTCAGGTATAATTCCAAAATCATGAACTGTTTTATCAAATGACATAACAGCGTTTTGAACACTTTGGGTAGAAATATTTGTTTGAGTGTTTTGTTTTTCAACCTTATTAGAAGCATTCTGCTGGCATGAATAGAATACAAAAATGACAGCAAAAATAATTATCAGATTTATTTTTTTCATTTATTTTATTTTTTGATAGGGTAAATTTATAAAAAAACTTCTAAAGCAACCCTTTTCCTTTCTTAACTAATCTATTTGAAAGCTCAAAGTCTTTGACAATTTTATCTAGTATACCATTAATAAAAATTTTACTTTTTGGAGTAGAGTAGTCTTTTGATATTTCTACATATTCATTAATAGTTACCTTTTCAGGGATCTCTGGAAAATAAAGTAATTCTACAGTTGCCATTTTAATTAAAATTAAATCTATCATTGCAATTCTCTTTGAATCCCAATTAGGAGTTCTTCCTTCAAGTTCTTTATTTAAATCTATATTGGAAGAAATTACTTTTTTAAATAATCTTGTCCCGAATTTAAAATCCTCACTGTTTTTAGGTAAATCTGGAAATGGTAAACTATCAGTTTTTTTTGGATCTATTTTAGATATTACTTTAAGTAAAAAAGTGTTTACGACAGGATAATCATCTATCCAGGTAATTTGACTGTCCTCAATATGATCAAAAAAATTTTCAGAAGTTAAAATAATTTCCTTATAAAAGTTTGAAACAAAAAGCCGTTGCTCTTTAAGATTCGGTTTTTTAGTATTTACATAAGATTTAAAAAAGGCGGTGGCTAAAAGTTTTTCATAATTTGAAATAACAAAATCAATATTCACTTCCCAATCACTAGCTTTTACTTTTGAAATAAATATATTTAAAGATTTGTGTTCTGAAATAAATCGCAAAATATCATTTTCAATTATGAATTTAAATTTATCACTAATAACAAGAGTTTTTACTTTTTTTACATCTCCCTTTATCTTTGTTGAATGATCATATAAGGCTTTGAGATAACCTAGCAGAAGTACATATAGTGAAAAAGTATTTTTAATACTTTGTTCTAAAAAGAAAAGGTCTGTATAGATTTCTTTTTTTTCTGTTTTAAAAAAAGAATATAAAGATTGCATAACTTTTATCCTTAAATGTCTTCTGGTTAACATCTGTATTGAAATTTTTTATAAAAATAAAGGTTTAGATCTAAATGTCGGTATAATAAATTTGGATTAATGTTAAACTTCAACTTACAAATTCATTTCACTATTTTTGAAAATTAAATGAAAGCATTAAGATATTTAGATAAGTACCTTAGAAAATATAGACTGAAATTATTTGCAGGAATAATCATAACAGTGATTTCAAGAATTTTTTCATTATTTGCACCTCGGCTAATTGGAAATTCTTTAACTACAGTAGAAAAATTTCTTTCTGAAAATCAAACCACATTGGAAGAGGTCAAACAAATACTTTTAATAAATATTCTAATTATTATTGGAGCTTCAATTTTATCTGCCTTCTTTACCTTCTTAATGCGACAAATGATTATTAATGTTTCAAGATTCATTGAATATGATCTAAAAAATGAAATCTTTCAACATTATCAAATTTTAGATCAAACTTTTTATAAAAACAATCGGACAGGAGACTTGATGAATAGAATAAGTGAAGACGTTAGTAAAGTTAGATTGTATGTTGGTCCAGCTTTAATGTATGGTATAAATACAATTACTTTATTCTTAATTGTAATATCATTTATGATAAATATAGCTCCAGAATTAACTTTATACGTACTTCTCCCATTACCTTTTCTGTCATATCTCATATATAAGTTAAGTAGAATAATTAATCAAAGGAGTACTAAAGTTCAGGAGATGTTATCTAGACTCTCGTCTTACACACAAGAAATATTTAGTGGAATTTCAGTTATTAAATCTTTTGATTTAAAAAATAAAATAAACATTAATGTTTCCTCTCTTTCCAATGTTGCTCAAGAAAAAAACATGAGTCTTGCAAAAGTTCAAGCATGGTTTTTTCCGTTAATGATATTAATGATAGGAATAAGTAATCTATTAGTTATTCTAATTGGAGGTAATTTATTTATAAATGGAGAAATAGAAATAGGGGTTATTGCAGAATTTATTGTTTACATAAATATGTTGACATGGCCTGTTATGGCAGTAGGTTGGATTACCTCTATTGTTCAACAAGCTGAAGCGTCACAAAAAAGAATTAATGAATTTTTAAATATAAAACAAAATATCACTGATGGTTTGGGTGTAAGAGAAAAAATTGTGGGAAATATCACTTTTAAAGATGTTTCTTTAACTTACCCAGAAACAAATATAAATGCTCTAAACTCCATAAGCTTTTTTTTAAAATCTGGAGAAACAATGGGTGTTGTCGGAGATGTTGGTTCTGGAAAATCTACCCTGCTAGATCTTATTCCTAGATTATATGATCCAAAAAAAGGATCAATATACATTGGCAATAATTCAATCAAAGATTTTAAGATAAGTGAATTAAGAAAGTATATTGGATACGTTCCTCAAAATGGATTTCTTTTTTCAGGAACAATTAAAGAAAATATAATTTTCGGAAGTCATGGTAAAACAAAAAATGATATGATTGAGGTCTCTAAAAAAGCATGTATTCACAGTAATATAATGATGTTTAAAAAAAAATATAATACCTTAATTGGAGAACGAGGTGTAACTCTCTCGGGTGGACAAATTCAAAGATTAACAATAGCTAGGGCTTTTATTAAGAACCCTAAAATACTACTGTTAGATGATTGTTTGTCGGCTGTTGATACTGAAACTGAAGAAAAGATTTTGAAAAACATAAAGGAGATAAGAAAAAATAAGACTACTATAATAGTCAGTCATAGAATTTCTTCAGTAAAGGAAAGTGATAAAATTATTGTTTTAGAAAATGGTAAAATTATTCAGTCTGGAACACACAAAAATTTAATCCTTAAAAAGGGATATTATAGAAAACTTAATGAGAAACAAAAAAATGAAAAGCAAGATTAATTTGTTTTGCTTGATATTTTTTTTCATTTTTGATTACTATAAACCAAAAAAAACTTTAAATGCAAAATAAAAATGAAGTAGGACATGAACATGTGGAGATCTTTTCAAAAGTACTCAGAGCTGGAAGAAGAACATACTTTTTTGATGTTCGTGAAACAAAAGCTGGAGATTACTACTTAACAATAACAGAAAGTAAAAAGTTTGTCAATGATGACGGGACTTTTTTTTACAAAAAACATAAAGTTTATCTATATAAAGAAGATTTTAATGAATTTAAAAGCTTTTTAGATGAAACTACCAATTTTATAATTGATAAAAAAGGTGAAGAAGTTATTAGCGAGATACATCAAAAAGATTTTGATTCTTCAAAAAAATCTGACTCCGTTCCTTCTAGATTATTTAATGAGAATGAAGTCGAGGATATAGAAGAAGAAGAAGAAGAAGAAGAAGAAGAAGAAAAGAAAAAAAAGGAAACCGAAAAAAAAGAGAAAAAGAAAAAAGGAAAAACGAAAAAATAATTAATTCCCAAACAAGCTAAAAGCTTATTCGCTGTAATCGATATAAATTTACCATAAAATTGATGTCCCATTCGAGATAATTTTTTTAGGACGCACTAATATTATATGGCCATCGTAATTAACCCCTAGAATCAAACATTTACTTTTAAATCCAGCTATCTTTTTATAACCTAAATTGATTACAGAAATAATCTGTTTTCCAACCAACTCTTCTTTTGAATAATTGACAGTAATTTGAGCAGAACTATTATAAAACCCCAGTTTACCAAAATCAATTGTTATTTTATAAAAATCTTTTCTAGCTTCTGGGAAATCTTTTACTCCAACTATTGTTCCAACCCTCATATCAATATCATTAAAATCTTGTATTTCTTTCACTTTGGAATAATTTTTATATAAATTGTGTAATTTAAGTAAAAAATTTTATGTCATTAACTCCCTCTTCAATGCTAGATCTTGGAACTAAAATTCCTTACTTCAATCTAGTTAATACCATAGATAATTCTTTTCATGACGTAAATTCAATAGAGGGAGAAAAGGGAACCTTAATAGTTTTCATATGTAATCACTGTCCGTATGTAATACATATAATTGATAAAATGATTGAAATATCTAAAGATTACAATAAAAAAGGGATCAAAAGTGTTTTCATTTCAAGTAATAATATAGAAACTCATCCGCAAGACGGTCCTATAGAAATGAAAAAATATGCAGCTGAAAAAGACTTGTCTATCCCATACCTATATGATGAAAGTCAAGAAACAGCTCTTAAGTTTAAAGCAGCTTGTACTCCAGACTTTTATTTGTTTGATTCAAATCAAAAATTAGTTTATCGTGGTCGTTTTGATGATGCTAGGCCTGGAAATGAAAAACCAATAACAGGAAGTGAATTAAGAATTGCGCTAGAAAATTTACTTAATGATAAACCCCCACTAGAAAACCAAATGCCAAGTCTAGGATGTAATATTAAGTGGAAGAAAGGAAACGAGCCAAAATATTTGTAAAAAAAATACGCTAGTGTCACGAATTAAATAATTCAAATTCTTTAACCGCATCCCACTTTTTAGTTTCTTCTCCAATTCTTTGAATCTCAATTGATTCAATTGAATCCCCTTGTGATATTTTATCAACAACATCTTGACCTTGAATTACATGACCAAAAACAGTATGCTTTCCATCTAACCAACTTGTTTTTGTGTGAGTAATAAAAAATTGACTGCCATTAGTGCCAGGGCCAGCATTCGCCATAGAAATAACCCCTGGTTTGTCATGTCTTAATTCGGGGTGAATTTCATCTTTAAACTTATAACCGGGTCCTCCTAGTCCAGTTCCTTCTGGACACCCTCCTTGGATCATAAAATCAGGGATGACCCTATGGAAATTTAATCCATCGTAATATGGTTCACCGACAGGTTTTTTTTGATTTTCTATTTTACCCTCACTAAGGCCTATAAAATTTGCAACAGTCCCTGGAGCCTTTTGAAAAGAAAGATTTAATAAAATTAAGCCTTTCGAAGTATTTATTTTAGCGTAGATTCCATCTTCCATATTATTGTTTTTTATTTCAAATTTATGATATTTAGTTAAAATTAGTTTGCTATATCACTTATAAATTTTATCCTATAAAGTCTAACTTGTTGTTCTTCATAAAATTCTTCAAACTCATTAATTGCATCATTAATATTGTCCTTTTCAACCTCCATAAAATATTCGTTGAGTTCCTCAATTTGATCTTCATCTAATATTTCGTTAATCCAATAATCAATATTTATTTTTGTGCCTGAAAAAACTATAGTCTCCATTTCTGAAATTAAACTGTTCATGTCCATTCCCTTTGCAGAAGCAATATCTTCAAGAGACAGTTTTCTGTCTATACTTTGAATCAAATATAACTTTATAGAAGATTTAACTCCTTTTGATTTAACAATCAAATCATCCGGACGAATAATATTGTTTTCATCAACATACTTTTTTATTAGCTCTGAAAAAAGTTCACCATATCTAAGAACTTTTCCCTCACCTACTGCATTAATTCCTGATATCTCATCTTTTGATATAGGGTATTTTAAACACATGTCTTGGAGAGATGATTCCTGAAAAACAGTGTAGGGTGGGATCTTTTTTTTATCAGCAATTTTCTTTCTGAGATAAACTAATTGCTCCATGAGTTTTTTATCAAATTCACCTACTCTTTCTTTTGAGGTAAATACTTCAATCTCTTCATATTCATGATCTGAACTCATCATAAATGAAGTTGGTGAATTTAAAAAATCTCTTCCTTTTTGGGTTATCTTTAAAACGCCATAAGATTCAACCTCTTTCATGAAATAATTAGAAACTAACGATTGTCTTAATAATGCCATCCAATGTTTTGACTCTTTTTGTTTTCCCTTTCCGAAAACATCAGACAAATGTGTTTTATGAGAAATAATAACGGCGTTTGTTTCACCAATAATAGTTTTTATAAGTTCCCTTGACTTATACTTTTCTTTAGTAGCTAATAGAGTTTGTAACAAAATTATCAAATCTTCTTTTGCCTCTATTTTTTCCTTTGGAAACCTTACATTATCATCCATATTTCCTCCTGGATCTTTTTCTGGATTAAAATCCTCTCCAAAATAGTGCAATAGAAATTTTCTTCTAGAAATAGAAGTCTCAGCATAAGCAACCATTTCATTTAGTAATGCATATCCAATGTCTTGCTCAGCAATTGGTTTACCAGACATAAATTTTTCTAATTTTTCTATATCCTTATAAGAATAAAAAGCTAGGCAGTGTCCCTCTCCCCCATCTCTACCTGCCCGACCTGTCTCTTGATAATAACCCTCAATACTCTTTGGAATATCATGATGAATAACAAATCTTACATCAGGTTTATCTATACCCATTCCAAAGGCAATAGTTGCAACAATAACATTGCTTTGGTCCTTTAGAAACATATCCTGATTCTTAACTCTCACCTTTGAATCTAACCCTGCATGATATGGTAAAGCATTAATTCCATTTATTTGAAAAACTTCTGCAGTCTCTTCAACTTTTTTCCTTGATAAACAATAAACGATTCCTGCTTTACCATCATTTTTTTTAATAAACTTAATAATATCAAATATTACTTGATTTGTTTTGTTTCTTACTTCATAAAAAAGATTTGGCCGGTTAAATGAAGATTTATAAACAGATGCGGTATTCATTTTTAAATTCTTAAGAATATCATCTTGTACTTTAGGAGTTGCTGTTGCAGTAAGTGCAATTATTGGAATTTTTTTATCAATTTTTTCGATAATGAATCTTAGATTTCGATATTCAGGACGAAAATCATGTCCCCACTCTGAGATACAATGTGCTTCATCAACAGCGAGGAAAGAAATATTTATTTTTTTAAAAAAATCTATTGTTTCATTTTTAGCTAGAGATTCTGGTGCTACATAAAGTAATTTAGTAAAACCATTTAATAAATCCTCTTTAACTTTCTTAGTCTCAGTTTTACTTAGAGATGAATTAAGCACATGGGCAATACGATCGTTTTCAGAAACTCCTCTAACAAGATCAACTTGATTTTTCATTAGCGCTATCAAGGGAGAAACTACCAAAGCTGTTCCTTCATTGATTAATGCAGGGAGTTGATAACAAATTGATTTCCCTCCTCCTGTAGGCATTATAACAAATGTATTTTTCTTACTAAGCAGGCTTTTTATTGCCTCCTCTTGCAAACCTATAAAATCAGGAAACCCAAAAAAAATTTTTAGAGATTCTTTTAAATCTTTCACTCAATTAAACAGAAAGGATTAATGTTAAAATTTATCTAAATTTGTAATTGATATCTAATAAGATATAACAAGAAAAATAGATACACAAAAAAATTGAGTGATAATTCATCCATAATAAAAAAAACTGCTCAAAAAACATTAGAGCTCGAAGGTAAAGCAATAAAATTGTTAAATGATTCGATTGACTCTACCTTTATTAGTGTCGTCAATTTAATTAACAATTCCAAGGGGAGAGTTGTTATTACAGGAATTGGTAAAAGTGGCTTAATTGCAATGAAAATAGTTGCTACTTTAAACTCAACTGGAACTTCTGCCATTTTTATGCATGCAGCAGATGCTATACATGGAGACCTAGGAGTTATTAAAAAAGACGATATAGTAATATGTCTTTCTAAAAGTGGAGATTCAAAAGAAATTAAAGAATTAATCCCCTCAATAAAAATTAAAAAAAATACTATTGTAGCTATAACTTCAGAGAAAAATTCTTTCTTATCATCAGAATCTAATTTTGCAATTATTACACCTATTGAAAGAGAAGCATGCCCTAATAATCTAGCTCCTACAACCAGTACAACTGCTCAACTAGCAATTGGAGATGCATTAGCTATGAGCTTACTTGTTCTCAAAGATTTTAACACGGAGGACTTTGCTATGGTGCATCCCGGAGGAATTCTTGGTAAAAGACTTACCAAAAAAACAAGTGATTTTATAAATCCTAATCAAAAACCTTATGTGAAAAAATCAACTAAAATAACTGAGGTTATTATTGAAATAACCCAAAAAAGATTAGGAGCTACGGCTGTAATTGAAAATGATCAAATTGTTGGAATAATCACAGATGGTGATATCAGAAGAATGCTTGAAAAAAGTGAAAAATTCAATCATCTTCTTGCTGAGAATATAATGACATTTAATCCAATTATTGTAAGTAGTGAAACTTTAGCTGTAGAAGCTCTTAGAATAATGGAGGAAAAGAAAATTGGTCAATTAATTATAATTAATGTAAATAGGAAATATATTGGAATAATACACATTTTAGACTTAATAAAGGAAGGCATAAGTATATGAAGAACCCAAATGAAATGTCTTTTTTAGATCATCTTGAAGAATTAAGATGGCATTTGATACGATCTTGCATATCTATATTTTTATTTGGAATAATAGCCTTTTTCTTTAAAGATTTTATTTTTGACACTTTAATATTCGGGCCAAAAAAAACTGATTTCGTTACATATAGATTTTTTTGCGACCTTTCAAAAAATATCTGGAACAGTGATATTTTTTGCATAAGTGAATTGCCATTTAGGATTCAAAGCAGAACTGTCGCCGGGCAATTCTCTGCTCATCTTTGGACATCTGTGTTAGCTGGCTTTATAATTGCTTTCCCATATGTAGTATATGAATTCTGGAAATTTGTAAGTCCTGGACTCCACCAAAATGAGAAAAAAAATGCAAAGTGGTTTATTTTTTCATCATCCATTTTATTTTTTGCAGGAATATTTTTTGGATATTATGTAGTTACTCCTCTTTCGATTAATTTTTTAGGAAGTTATAGTGTTAGTAATGAAATCTTTAATGATTTTGATTTAAGTAGTTATATTGGACTTGTAAGAGCTTCTGTTCTAGCATCTGGGATAATATTTGAACTGCCAATAGTTATATATTTCCTAACAAAAGTAGGAATAGTGACACCTGCTTTTCTTAAAAAGAATAGAAAGTATGCCTTGGTAATAGTATTAAGTATTGCTGCAATCATAACTCCTCCTGATGTGATCAGTCAAATTATAGTAAGTATTCCAATTCTGATACTTTATGAAATTAGTATATTTATTTCAAAAGCAACTTTTAAAAAAGTTAATATATGATTTTAAGCGCAGAAAAAATTGAAAAATCCTACAAGGGTAAAAAAGTTGTTAAAGGGATTTCACTAAGTGTAAAACAGGGAGAAATAGTAGGCCTATTGGGTCCGAATGGAGCTGGAAAAACAACCTCCTTTTATATGATTGTTGGGCTTATTAAACCAGAATCTGGTAATATCTTCCTGAATAAAGAAAATATATCTAAATTCCCTATGTACAAAAGAGCACAATATGGAATTGGTTATTTGGCTCAAGAAGCATCTGTTTTTAGAAAATTAAATGTGGAAGAAAATATTTTAAGTGTTCTTCAACTCACTAATCTTTCAAAAAAAGAACAAAAAGAAAAAACAGATTCTTTAATTGAAGAATTTGGGCTTAGTCATATAAGAAAAAATAGAGGTGATCTTTTGTCAGGTGGTGAAAGGAGAAGAACAGAAATTGCTCGGGCATTAGCTACAGATCCAAAATTTGTTTTACTTGATGAGCCATTTGCAGGCGTAGATCCATTAGCTGTTGAAGATATTCAAAGAATAGTAGCCCATTTAAAAAAGAAGAACATAGGTATACTTATAACAGACCATAATGTTCAAGAAACTCTTGCTATAACAGACAAAACCTATTTAATGTTTGAGGGTAGTATATTAAAAGCAGGGGCTCCAAAGGATTTAGTAAAAGATGAGATGGTTAGAAAAGTTTATTTAGGAAAAAACTTTGAATTAAGAGAAAGGAAAATTAATCCCTAACTTTTTTATTATCCAAAATATTTTTGATCAAATTCAAAAATATGTAAAAGCAAATTGCTAACGAAAAACCTGCTAATCCGAAATAAAAAATTAAACCAACACCAATCAAAACGATTGTTATCTTAAATGTTTTGTCAAAACTATTCCCTTTGAGAGTCTTTAAAGAGAAAAAAACAAAGTTTGAATTCATTAAAAAACTAAAAAAAATTGCCAAAAAAATTAAAGTACTATTTGATAGTAATATTGGTTTTAAAAATAAAAAACTTGGCGATTTAATTAATAATGGTAAAGAACCAAAAAAAATTGCCATGGCTGGAGCAGGAAGTCCCCTGAAGTCTTTATGATTATTATCATTTGATTCAAGATTAAACTTAGCTAATCTATTAACTGCGGCGAGCGTCAATATAAAACCGCACAATGACAATGGCGTAAATTCTATTTTTTCATTCACAAAAAAACTTAAATCAATTACTGTTGAAGAATTACCATTTAAAATAAATATTTGACTGAGTATAACGCCAGGTAAAAAACCACTAGTTATTACGTCTGCCATTGAATCTAATTGAACTCCAAAATCAGTTTCTGAATCTAGAATCCTGGCAAAAAAACCATCTAAAAAATCAAAGAAAATTCCTAATAACAAGAAAATAAATACAATTAAAAACTGAGAAGAAAAAACAAAACAAACTGCGATACAGCCAGAAATTAGATTTAGAAAAGTAAAAAAAGAAGGTATTATTTTTTTTGTCATTTAGGTTTTTATCAATTATTTGACAATATACGTATGTAATTCAAACGGGATTAGTTTAAATAAATCTATTTTCATTGAACTCATTTCTATATTCTATTATACTGCCTTTTGTAATGAATTGCATTAGTTACTGACCTTAAAAAAATCGCTAAAACAAAAATCATTAAACTATTATTAAAAAATTCAGGATAAAAAATCCATATAAAAAGAATTAAAAATGTCATAAAACTGGATAAAATCATATAGTTATTTAAAAATCTTGAATCTGTTCTTTTTATAATAAAAAAGGGTGCTAAAATATTCAATGGAAATGCCCATAAAATATTGAGATTATTAGTTGAAATATGATCTGTAAAAAACCATAAAAATAAAATCAGTATACCAACCATGCCTGAAAGGAAGAATAATAAAGAATCAAAATAAATAAACTTATTATTATATTTAATTTGTCTAAAAGAAAAGTATAAAGAGATAATTAGAAAAATATAGAAAACTATTTTTGGAGATATAATTCCTCTTGAAATAATCTGATCCTGATCTAAATTATTAATTCTTGTTTCAAATACAAGTTTTTTGTCTCCTACAGTTGCATTTTCCAATGAAGAAAATAGATATTCAGGTAAAAACATAGCATCATAATTAGATGATTTATCATCAATTTTAGTTCCTAAACAAATATCTATACCTATATCTGCCCATTTATAATTATCTAAGTACCTATCTATTAGTGATCTATAGGACAAATTAGCAGGTGGATCATTAAACTTTAATTTTTCTCCAATCGTAAGTTCTAAAACATCTCTAATTTTAGTTGAACAGTTGTTGAAAATATAGTTATAGGGGTAAAACCTGTTTTCTTTTTTAACATTATTTTCAAGATAATCAAGTAAAAAAAATTTTTCTTCAGAACTTAAATTCAAAAACTGCTCTTTTATATACCTCTTTTGATTAGAATAGTATCTTTTAGAAAAACTATATTGATTCTTTCCAACCATGTATGTTAATTTACCTTTTACATAATTTGTATAAAAATTTGGCTGATTAAAATCAAAAATGCCGTAGTTGTAAAATATGTCTAGTCCTTGCTCAAAATTTTGATACCTTACTCCAGAATGGCCAAAGGCGCTATATAGCTCATTTTGGTATGGACCAATTGTTATTATAGAAAATAACTCATTGTCATTCCCATTAGAAAATAAAATAAAAGGATATAAAAAAAATAAGAATGAAAATTTTAAAAATTTAATTTTCATTCTAGAGAAACTTTCTTGCATTCCAAAAATTATTTTTAGCTAAAATTTATAATAAATATAGATATATTTAGTTTGTAATTTTTTTAAAATTAAATTATATAAGATGCAAGTGAATTAATAATATCATTGCTTAAAAGACTTTCAGACTACTACTTTATTTTTAATCAGAAAATTTTTAATTGATTTTAATATAGAAGAGATTAAATAGAGTAATCAAAAAAAACACTAACAATTCTTGCAATTTTAACTTAAAAATATATTTTTGCAAAAATTAGTTTTATTATGTATTGGACATTAGAACTTGCTTCACATCTCAGCGATGCGCCATGGCCAGCTAGCAAAGATGAATTAATTGACTTTTCAATTCGAACTGGCGCTCCACTTGAAGTTGTTGAAAATTTACAATCTATGGAGGATGAAGACGATGTATATGAGTCTATTGAAGAAATATGGCCTGATTTTCCAACTGAAGAGGATTATCTTTGGAACGAAGATGAATATTAGGTAATAATACATTTAAAAGTCTATTTCAAGGCTTTTTTTTTACTTAAATTTGAACTAAAATTTATTTCCTGTTATGAGGCTCTTAAATTCAATTTTAAAAATTTTTGTTGGGAATAAAGCAAAAAAAGATTTATCTAAAATCTATCCAATAGTTGATCAAATAAATTCTTTTTATAAATCATATAATTCAATGTCTAACGATGATCTTCGTGATAAGACAAATGAATTTAAAGAAAGGATTTTTAATCAAACAAATGATTTGAATAAAGAAATAAAAGAAGTTGAATTAGAAATTCAAAAAACTGAGGATCTTAATCAAAAAGAAATTCTCTATCAAAAGATTGATGAGATTGAAAATACTTTACAGAAAAAAACATCAAATACTTTAGATAAAATTCTTCCTGAAGCATTTGCTCTGGTAAAAGAGACTTGTAAGCGATTTTTAATGCATTCAGAAATTGAAGTTAAAGCAACTGAATTTGATAGAGTTTTATCCCAAGAAAATGATTTTATAACGCTTAAAGAAAATAAGGCGATTTGGTCTAATTCATGGGATGCTGCTGGAAAACCTATTGTTTGGGACATGGTCCATTATGATGTTCAACTTATTGGAGGTATATCATTACATCAAGGAAAAATTTCTGAGATGCAAACAGGTGAAGGTAAAACACTAGCTGCAACTCTACCGATTTATCTTAATGCTTTAACGGGTAAGGGTGTACATTTAGTAACAGTGAATGACTATTTAGCTAAAAGAGACAGCTCATGGATGGGCCCAATTTTTCAATTCCACGGATTAAGTATTGATTGTATTGACTACCACAAACCAAACAGCCAAGAGAGAAGAAATGCATATAAGGCTGATATTACATATGGCACTAATAATGAGTTTGGATTTGATTATTTAAGAGACAACATGGCTCACTCAGCTAATGATCTTGTTCAAAGGAAACATCATTATGCAATAATTGATGAAGTTGACTCAGTTTTAATTGATGATGCCAGGACACCTCTTATAATATCTGGCCCAACTCCAAAGGGAGAGAGACATGAGTTTGATGAATTAAAACCTAAAATAGCAGATTTAGTTTCAAAACAAAGGAAATTATTAACAGGTGTTTTAGCAGAGTGTAAGAAAATTTTGACTACTGGAGACACCAAAGAAGGCGGACTTTTATTATTAAGAGTTTTTAGAGGACTTCCTAAAAATAAAGCTCTTATTAAATTTCTTAGTGAAGAAGGTATTAAACAACTACTTCAGAAAACGGAAAACTTCTATATGCAAGATAACAACAGAGAAATGCCAAAAGTAGATGCAGAATTATACTTCACTATTGACGAAAAAAATAATCAAATTGAGCTTACAGATAAGGGCATAGAAACACTCTCCAAAAATAATGATGACAAAAACTCTTTCGTTCTTCCTGACATTGGAAATGAAGTCGCATTAATAGAGAATCAAAGTCTTGACCCAAAAGAAGAAGCAAAGCAAAAAGAAAATCTTTTTAAAGAATTTGACATAAAAGGAGAACGAATTCATTCAATGAATCAACTTTTAAAAGCTTATACTCTTTTTGAAAAAGATATAGAATATGTAGTGATGGATAATAAGGTTATGATTGTAGATGAGCAAACTGGAAGAATAATGGATGGGAGAAGATATTCTGATGGTCTGCATCAAGCAATTGAAGCAAAAGAAAATGTCAAAATAGAAGCTGCTACACAAACATTTGCTACTATAACTCTACAAAATTATTTTAGAATGTATGAAAAACTCTCAGGTATGACAGGAACTGCAATAACTGAAGCAGGAGAATTTTGGGAAATATACAAATTAGATGTTATTGAAATTCCTACAAATGAACCAATTGCCCGAGATGATAAAAACGACTTAATATACAAAACTAAGAGAGAAAAATATAACGCTGTAATAGATGAAGTTGTCTCTTTATCAAATGAAGGCAGACCAGTTCTTATTGGGACAACTTCAGTAGAAATTTCTGAATTGCTCAGCAAAATGCTTAACATAAGGAAAGTTTATCATAATGTCTTAAATGCTAAACTCCATAAAAAAGAGGCAGATATAGTTGCTGAAGCTGGAAAAAAAGGTGTTGTAACAATTGCCACTAACATGGCAGGACGAGGGACTGACATAAAATTATCTGATGAGGTAAAAAATTCTGGTGGCCTTGCTATTGTTGGCACAGAAAGACATGACTCAAGAAGAGTAGATCGTCAATTAAGAGGTCGTTCTGGAAGACAAGGAGATCCAGGAAGCTCTCAATTTTACGTTTCCCTTGAAGATAATCTTATGAGACTTTTTGGATCTGAAAGAGTTGCAAAAGTAATGGATCGAATGGGGCTTAAAGAAGGTGAAGTAATTCAACATTCATTAATGACTAAATCCATTGAACGTGCACAGAAAAAAGTTGAAGAAAATAATTTTGGAATTCGAAAAAGACTTCTTGAGTATGATGATGTCATGAATGCACAAAGAGAAGTAATTTATAAAAGGAGAAAGCATGCAATTTTAGGAAATCGACTAAAGGTAGATATTGCCAACATGATATACGATACTTGTGAAAAAATTACAGTAGATAATAAGCTATCAAATGATTTCAAAAATTTTGAATTTGAAATAATTAGTAATTTTTCGATTACTTCTCCAATTGACGAATTAGAATTTAATGACTCTGAAGAAAGTGATATCATAAATAAATTATATGATATTTTAAATTCTAATTACCAAAATAAAAACAAGTCTAGTGCAGAAATAGCTTATCCTGTCATTAAAAATGTTTTTGAAAGAGTAAATAATAAATTTGAAAGAATTGTCGTCCCATTCTCTGATGGAGTAAAGACGTTAAATGTTGTAACTAATCTTGAAAAAGCATATGAGTCTAAAGGGAAAAGCTTAATTGATGATTTTGAAAAAAATATAACCCTTGCTTTAATTGATGAAGAGTGGAAAACTCACCTAAGAAAAATGGATGAATTGAAACAATCTGTCCAACTGGCTGTTCATGAGCAAAAAGATCCACTTTTGATCTATAAATTTGAATCTTTTGAACTATTTAAATCGATGATTAATAAATTAAATAAAGAAGTTCTTTCTTTTCTATTCAAAGGAAATATTCCAACACAAAATGAATCATCAATAACTGAGGCAAAAAAGAGAAAAGAATCTGAAAGTTATAGGACATCAAAAGATGAAGTTTTAAATAGTGAGGAACTAGCTCAAAGAAATAGAAAAGTTGGTGCAAATGCTGGAAATCAATCAAACCAAGTAACTGAAACCATTATCAGGGAGAAACCCAAAATTGGAAGAAATGAAAAAGTGATCATAAGAAATGTAAGCTCGGGGGAGACTAAAAAACTAAAATATAAACAAGCAGAGCCTTTAATTAATAAAGGCGAATGGGTTCTTAGTGATTAAAAATTCATTACAAAAGATATTTGGTTAAAGAAACCAATTCTTAAATTTGTGATTAAATCATTTCAGTTTTAATAATGGAAGCATACGCTAACGCCTTACTTTTTGCAGTTCCAATCTTCATGCTTTTAGTTTTGGTTGAGATATTTTATGGTCATTTAAAAGGTAAGCAAACTTATACTTTTATGGATACAATATCTAGTCTAAGTTCTGGTCTCACAAATATTATTAAAGATTCATTAGGTCTAGTCTTAATATTAGTTTCCTACCCATACCTTAAATCTGAATTATCTTTTTTAACCATTGAAAGTTCAATTTGGGTTTATCTAATTGCATTTATATGTGTTGACTTTTCAAGTTATTGGAATCATAGATTAAATCATAAAATAAATTTTTTTTGGAATCAACATATAATTCATCACAGCAGTGAAGAATTTAATCTTGCTTGCGCTCTACGCCAAAGTATTTCTAATTTACTCGGTTATACTGCAATTTTTTTAATCCCTGCTGCCTTTTTAGGAATTCCTCAAGAAGTTATTAATGTTTTGGCTCCACTTCATCTTTTTGGTCAATTCTGGTATCATACCCAGCATATTGGAAAACTCGGATTTTTAGAATATATTTTTGTTACACCTTCACAGCACCGGGTTCATCATGCCATCAATCCTATTTATATTGATAAAAACCTTTCGGCAATTTTTTGTGTTTGGGATAGGATATTCGGAACTTTCCAAGAAGAATTAGAAGAGGAACCCCCTATTTTTGGAGTTCTAAAGCCTGTAAAAACATGGAATCCAATAATCATTAATTTTAAACATCTTTGGGGATTATTTTTAGATGCATGGAGGGCTAAGAAGTGGAAAGACAAATTTACCTTGTGGTTAAAACCAACAGGGTGGAGACCTGAAGATGTAGAAAAAAAATATCCTTCAAATATAATTAAGGATGTTTTTGCACTTAAAAAATATAATACCCCTAGTTCAAAACTTCTTAAATTTTGGGCTCTTTTTCAGTTAGTTTCCACAAACATAATGTTGTTTATTTTTCTTCTCAATTTTTCAGAGTTTTATACAACACAAAAATGGCTGTTTAGCTTTCTAATTCTTTTGTGTGTCTTCAGCTACACTGCTCTTATGGATAGCTATAATTGGGCTTTAAAATTTCAATATTTGATTAATATATCTGGAATTTTATTTTTTCTTTTTCCTGCCCACAAAGAGTTTTATTTAAATCTTTCTCCTTTACTCTATTATTTTTCTATAACATATTTTTTAATAAGTTTTGTAATAGTTTTATTTCTAGGTAGAGAAAAAAATAACTTTTTGGCAAATGCAGTCTAAAAATAGCGTTTTACTCTTGGGGCCATCATATCCTTATAGAGGAGGTATTGCAGAAACTCAAAATGAATTTGCAATGGCATTAAAAAAATTAAATTATGAAGTTTATGTATGGACTTTTAAATTCCAATACCCAAATTTACTTTTCCCTGGAAAAACTCAAATGAGTAAAGATTTAAAACCAAATGGTCTAAATATTGAGAGAAAGATACATAGCATGAGTCCTATTAATTGGATTAAATTATCGAAAGAAATAAATAAAATAAAACCAAAATATTTATTTATAAGGTATTGGACTCCCTTTCTTGCTCCCTGTTGGTTCAGTATAGGAAAAAGAATTTCTAATGAAACTAAAGTAATTGGTATAGTTGACAACTGGATTCCACATGAGACAAAATTTTCTGATCATTTTTTAAATACTCTTTTCCAAAAGACATGTGACCGATTTATTACCCTATCATCGTATGTTTCAAATCAGATCAAGCAGTATTCATCAAAAGATGTCCTGTCCTTGTTTCATCCAATAAATAATTTCTTGCCAGATATTATAGATGAAAAACTAGCTCATGAGAAACTAAATCTAAATGCAAACAAAAAATATATCCTATTTGCTGGATTAATAAGGAGATATAAAGGACTAGACCTACTCATTGATGCATTTAAAAAAATCTCTGAAGAAAATCCAGAATTAGAATTATTAATTGCAGGTGAATTTTATGATGACAAAAGAAAGTATTATGACCAAATCAGAAGTTATAAAATTGAAAATAAAGTAAAAATTTTTGATAGTTTCCAGTCTAAAGATGACTTACGTGATCTATTTTGTGCATCTAAAATAGTTGTGCTCCCATATAAATCTGCTAGTCAAAGTGGAATTACTCCTTTAGCATACAAATATTTGAGACCCCTTGTTGCAAGTGACTTACCTGGTTTGTCAAATCAAATTTTAGAAGATAAAACTGGTGTCATTTGTAAAATAAATTCTGATTCTATTGCTGATGGTATAAAAAAAGCTTTAGAGTCTAAAAATTATATTAAAATGAAGAATCAGATTTCTTTAAAGAGTAAAAGTTATACCTGGGAAAGCTTTAGTCTCAAGGCCATGAATTTTTTAAAAAAGTATTAACGAAGCATAAATAAATGAAAGTTTTTCTATTTTTTTTAACTGCTTTAACAATTAACTTCTGCCTAATAGAAAGAAAGGATTCTAGAGAAATTCAAAAAAAAAATTCACTAAATGATCAAAAACAAAAAGACCTAAAGAAAGCTTATTTTGCATCTGGCTGTTTTTGGTGTGTGGAGTCAATTTACGAAAGTGTATTAGGGGTGGAAGAAGTATATTCTGGATATGCTGGTGGAAAAACTGAAAATCCGACATATGAAAAAATCATAACTGGTAGAACTGGACATGCTGAAGCTGTAGAAATACAATATAATTCAAGAATTGTAAGTTTTGAAAATCTTCTACAAATTTTCTTTGGCACTCATGATCCAACAACTCTTAATCGTCAAGGACCAGACAAAGGATCTCAATATCGTTCAATTGCATTTTACCAAACTGAAAGTGAGAAAGAAACAATAGAAAATTATATTAGCTACTTGAAAAGAAATAAATCATTTGAAAACAAAATTGTAACCGAAGTAAAACCTTTAGAACAATTTTTCTATGCAGAAGAATATCATCAAGATTTCGAAAATAAAAACCCTTATAATCCTTATATAATAAATATTTCTCTTCCTAGGCTAAAGAAATTTCAAAAAAAATATTCTGAATTTCTCAAAACAGATGAAGGACATTAATTTTGATTTAAAAAAATTATTATGAATAATAGAAGAATTAAAACATATTCAGCAATTATTTTGCTCTGGTATATAATTAGATCTGTTAATTTTCCCAGTTTTGAAATCAATTTTAACCCTATAACTTGGGATAAAAATCAAATAATAAAATTTTTTGTTTTAGTTATTATTTCAATTGCTGTTGAAGAATATTTTATAAGAAAAGGATTGAAAAAAGAAAACTAATTTTTAGCAAATACACTAAGTCTTTTCCAAAATCTATAAAAAATAGATCCCATAAAAATTCCATAAACTGATCCAGAAATTACATCTAAAGGGTAATGGACTCCAAGATAAATTCTACTGTATCCAATTGAAAAAGCTATTGCAAGAAAAAAAGGAATTAAATACTTATATTCTTTTTTAAAAATTCCAATAAAAAAAATTGCTAAAGCAAATGAGTTTGAAGCATGTGCTGAAAAAAAACCATATATACCCCCGCATGATTCTTTTACAAGTCTAGTTATGTCAGAGACAAAAGGATCATGGCAGGGTCTTAATCTAGAAAAACCATCTTTAAATAAATTTGTGGTTTGATCAGTAAATAGTATCATAATTGATATCAATAAAACTAACATTCCGGTAGATTTTAAATTATTACTTTTAAAAAATAAAAGAACTGCCCCTATGTACAAAAAAATATTAGTTAACTTATTTGAAAGAATGATCCAAATAAAATCAAATTCATGACTTCCTAAATTATTTAAATAAACAAAAAGGGTTTTATCATATGTAATTATATCATCAATCATTTTTAGTTATTAATTTTTAGGAAAAATTAATATAAACTTTTTTGAAAGATAATTAAATCTAATCATTAGAAGTATTGATGACGTAGCTAAGCCTATTAGGAGACCCATCCAAATTCCAACAACACCATATAGCAATTCAATGCCTAAAAGATATGATATGGGAAAACCAATAATACCATAGGAAAAGAATATTATTATTGTTGGCAAATTGACATCTTGGAATCCTCTCAAAGATCCCAAAACAACAGCTTGTATCCCATCAAAAACTTGAAAAAAAGCAGAAATAATAATTAGCTTACTTGACAGTTCAACTACCTTAATTACATCTGAAAAAATTAATGGATTATTTCCGTCAAGATAAAGCCACGGAAGTAAATCATGGGTTGTTAGAAAAAATAAGCAAAAAATGAGATCAAGGATTAAGACAAGAAAAAAACAAGAAAACCCAATTCGCCTTAATTCAATAAAATCATTCTTCCCTTTTTGATTTCCAACTCTTATCATTGCCGCAACTCCTAATCCAAAAGCAATCATGTATGTCATTGAAGAAAGGTTTAAGGCTATTTGATTTGATGCTTGAGGATTCTTTCCCAAAAGACCTGACATCCAAACTGCTGAGGTAAAAAAAATAACCTCAAAAAACATTTGTAGTGCAGAGGGGAGTCCTAATGAAATAATTTTTCTGAATAATTTTAAACTTATTTTAAACCTAAAAGAATTATTTAAATAGACTCTAAATTTTTGATTTGAACTAACATATAAAACAATTAGAACAAACATTATAATTCTTGAAATTAAAGTTCCTATTGCAGCTCCTTCAACTCCCATTTTCGGAAATCCTCCGTAACCAAAAATTAAAAAATAATTCAAACAGACATTAATTAAGTTACCAATAAGGGTTGCATACATTGCTGGCTGCGTATATGAAAGACCATCACAAAATTGTCTAAATCCTTGAAATGCTATAACTGGAATTAAAGACAATGAAACCCAAAAAAGATATTGTTGAGCCAAAACAACAACATCTTTAGGCTGCTCCATTTTTGCTAATAAAGGCTCAGAAAATAAAGTAGAAAAAGATAAAATTAAACTTAAAAAAACACATAATATAAGTCCATGAATAAATATCTTACCAACTCTATCTGTTTTTCCAGATCCATCAGCTTCTGCGATCAAAGGTGTAATAGCTGTAGAAAAACCTATACCAAGAGACATCGCAACAAATACAAAGCTATTACCCAAAGAAACAGCTGCAAGTTCTGCAGTACCTAATTGACCAACCATTATATTGTCAATAAATTGGACGAACGTATGTCCAAGCATTCCAATAATCACTGGATAGGCAAGCTTAAAATTGTATTTGAATTCTCTGGTGTAATTTGAAAGCATTGCCATAAAAAATAAGGGAAAAAATTAACTCTTATTCAAAACCAAAAGTATCAACTAAATATATTAAGGCTGTCATTGCAGCAGCTCCAAGTTCTAATTCCCTCTTATTAATTGCTTCAAAAGTATCATTATCTGAATGATGATATTCAAAATATCTTTGTGAATCAGGTCTAAGCCCAGCAAGAACAACTTGACTATTTTTTAATAGGCCAATATCTGCACCACTACCTCCTTGAACAAAATAATCAACCATGTAAGGCTCAAAATATTTTTTCCAAGAAATTATTTTTTTAAAATCTTTATTCTTACAGTCAAAACTAAAACCCCTTGGAGAAAATCCTCCAGCATCTGATTCAAGGGCAAAAAGATGTTTTTCATTTATTTTTTTAATATGATCTGCATAAGCCAAGGCGCCTCTTAAACCATTTTCTTCATTCATAAAAAAAACAGCTCTTATAGTTTTTTTTGGTTTAAATTTTAACTTTTTAAATATTCTAAGAACTTCCATCGATTGAACAATTCCAGCACCATCATCATGTGCCCCATCACCAAGATCCCATGAATCAAGATGCCCTCCTACTAAAATAACTTCATCAGGATCTTTAGTCCCTCTAATTTCTCCTATCACATTGTAGGAAAGTACATCAGGATAATTTTTGCAATTTTGCTTTAGAAAAAATTTTAAATTGGGATTAAGTGAAAGCATTGAACTCAATAGCTCAGCACCATTGGTGCTAATAGCAGCCGCAGGAATTCTTTCACGCAATTTTAAATTTCCATAACTCATAGATCCTGTATGGGGATAGTCATCAAGTCTTAAATTCATTGAACGGACTACTACGGCCTTTGCACCAAATTTTGCAGCCTTCTCAGCACCATTAAATCTTTGGTTTACTGCCTTGGAATAAGACTCAAAGGTGTTTATTAAATCTGGTCTCATTGGACGGTTAAAAAACACTATTTTTCCTTGAATTTTGTTTGTGCCCAGTCTTTCAAGTTCTTCAAAATCTTTTACTTCAATAACATTAGCACTAATTCCAGATGATGGAGTTGAAACAGATCCTCCTAATGCGCAGATCGGAACATTAATTGTATTTCCAGGACTAGACTCAATACTTGCGTATTCAAATGTTCCCCTAACCCACTTAGGGACCATTACAGGCTGAAGCCAAACACTATCAAGCTCTAATAACTCTAATTCTTCTTTAGCCCATTCTACAGCTCTTCCGGCATTAAATGACCCTGAGAGACGACCCCCTATTTGATTTGAAAGATGTTCCAGCCATTCATAAGTTTTCCCTTTTGTAAGAGCAGTGTTATAAATCTTTATAAAATTCTCGTCTACATTACTTATTTGAGAAAAAAGGAAAGAATTTAAAAAGAAAAAAAATGATATGTTTACAATTTTAAACATTCCTGATTTATTTAGCAGCAAATTGATTTATATCCTTTTCAGTAATTGGATTATTACCTAAAATGATTAATCTCTCTATAACATTTCTTAATTCTCTAACATTGCCAGTCCATGAATACTTAGTAAGCCTTTCAACAGCTTTCTCAGAGAGATTCTTAACCTCTACTCCTTGTTCTTCTGAAATAGTTTTAAGAAAATGATTTGCTAAAATTGGAATATCATTTTTTCTCATATTTAAAGTTGGAACTTCAATAAGAATAACAGCTAATCTATGATATAGGTCCTCGCGAAACTTTCCTTTTTTTATTTCTTGATTAAGATCTTTATTTGTTGCCGCAATGACTCTAACGTCTACCTTTATATCCTTAGAACCACCAACTTTTTGAATTTTACTTTCTTCAAGAGCTCTAAGTACTTTTGCCTGAGCATTCAAACTCATATCTGCTATTTCATCCAAAAAGAGTGTTCCATTATTTGCTGTTTCAAATTTCCCTGAATGATCTCTTATTGCTGATGTAAATGATCCTTTTAAATGGCCAAATAATTCACTCTCAATTAATTCAGATGGGATTGCAGCACAATTTAACTCAATAAAGGGTTTATTGTTTCTTAGACTTTTTTGATGTAATTGATGTGCAACTAACTCCTTGCCTGTTCCATTTGCACCAGTAATTAAAACTCTTGCATCCGTAGGAGCAACTTTATCAATTATGTCATGTATTTTCTTAATTTCTTTTGAATCTCCAATTATTTTATACTTGTCTAAAATTTTTCTCTTTAAATTTTTGTTTTCTACAACTAAGTCTTTCCTCTCCAAAGCATTACGGACAGAGGTAAGTAAGCGATTTAAATCTGGTGGCTTGGGAATAAAATCATATGCTCCATATTTCATAGCTTTAACAGCCGTTTCAATATTTCCATGCCCAGTTAGCATTATAAATGGAACAGCAGCATGCTTTTCCTTTGCCTTTTTTAAAACTTCAATCCCATCCATTTTTGGCATCTTTATATCACATAAAACCAAATCAAAATTTGTTTTTGAGATTTCAATTAAGCCAGACTTGCCATCCTCTGCTTCAGTTAAAATATAATTTTTATTTTCCTCAGTTAGAATTTTAGACAAAACCCTTCTGATAGGAACTTCATCTTCAATTAATAATATCTTTTTTATCATATGTAGAGCTTGATTTAAATCAACCAATGAATTGATAAATTATTTGCTAAGATAATATAAAAGTTACCTCTGTATTTAAAGAAGGTCAAAATTGATTAGATCTGAATAAATTAAAAAACAAATAACTATACTTGTTTATTTTTATGAAAACATATCTTTTACCTTTTCAAAAAAGGACTTTTCAGATTTTTCTGGATTGGGTTTAAAATTATCATCATCAAGCATTTTTTGAAAAAACTGTCTTTGTTCTCTATTAAGTTCTTTTGGTGTCCAAACATTAACATGAATTAATAAATCGCCTTTACCATAACCTTCCATATCAGGCAAACCTTTTCCCCTCAAGCGCAATGTTTTTCCGGATTGAATACCAGATTCAAGCTTTATCCTAACTTTTCCTTCAAGTAAATCAATATCCTTAGAAACACCTAATGCAGCCTCTGAAATACTTATATAGAGATCATGATGGATGTGATTTCCTTCACGAATAAATTTTTCATCTGATACTTCTTCAATTAAAACCAACAGATCACCTGATATTCCATCACCTGGTGAAGCATTTCCTTTACCAGAAACTTTTAATTGCATACCCTCTTCAACGCCAGGTGGAATTTTAATTTCAACAGTTTCTTCATTTAAGATCATCCCATTCTCATCAGAGCCCTGGGGCCTGTTTAAAATTGTTTTACCACTGCCACTACAGACATTACAAACACTGGATGACTGCATTCTTCCCAAAATTGTATTACTTACTCTTATTATTTGTCCTGTACCTTTACAAGCAGAACATGTTGTATATGAGACACCAGAGGCTTGAACTTTTCTTTTTACCTTAATCTTTTTACTTACGCCATTATAAATTTCATTTAAACTTAGCTGAACACGAATTCTTAAATTAGTTCCTCTTGATCTATTTTGGGTCTGTCCAAAACCACCAAACCCACTAAAGCTACTTCCAAATGCACTGCCAAAAATATCTCCAAATTGACTAAAGATGTCTTCCATATTCATTCCTCCACTTCCAAATCCACTTCCTCCTTCAAAAGCAGCATGACCAAATTGATCATATTGTTTTCGCTTGTTAGAATCACTTAAAACCTCATATGCTTGGGCAGCTTTTTTAAAGTTTGTTTCCGCCTCTTTATCTCCAAGATTTTTATCTGGATGATATTCAATTGCTTTTTTACGATAGGCTTTTTTTATTTCGGCTGAAGTAGCAGATTTACCAACTCCTAAAATTTCATAAAAATCTTCTTTCATAAATATTTATTTCCCAACAACTACCTTTGGGTAGCGTATTATTTTTTCACCTAATTGATATCCCTTTTCAACAACATCAATTATTTTCCCTTTTTTACCCTTTGAATTAACTGGGAGTTGAGATATTGCTTCATGCTTTTCAGAATCAAAATCATCTCCCTGTTTAGTTAATATTTCTTCAAGATCATGATTTCTTAATATATCTTTAAATTTATTACCTATTAAAATAAAACCCTCTATTTCAGAGGTTAAATCATCTTTTTTATACTGCTTTTCTGCCCGGTTAAAATCATCTAAAACCGTTAATAAAGATGAAATTATATCTTGCCCTGCTGTTCTAAAAAGCTCAAGTCTTTCCTTTGCAGTTCGTTTTTTGAAATTTTCAAATTCTGCAAATAATCTGAGATACTTGTCCTTTGCTTCACTTAATTCTATCTTTAAATCATCAGCTTTCAGCGAATTATTATTGGAAGATTTTCTCTTTTTAGAAGAATCTACTTTTGATTTACCTTTATTAGACATAATCTTTTTTGTTATTGATACACAAAAGTATTGCCAAAAAAAATTTTTATGTCAAATTGTCATCTCTTTTGTATAAATTATTTAAAGCTTTATCAGCTTCTTTATAAATGAACTTATATCCTAATTCAAGGATTTTTTTTGAACTAACTCTCTGACTATCAGTTAATATAGAAGTCCTTTCCCCAAACAAAATTCTTAGAATGAAATTAGGTAATTTAATTATTATAAATTTTCTAAATTTTCTTTTTCTAATTAGTTTCAAAAACGATTTTTGAAATAGAGGTTTTGGAGCAACTGCATTATAAATTCCTTTTGTATTTAATCCAGTAATAAATAAAAACATATTAGCTATATCATCAATGTGAATCCAGCTTTGCCATTGATTTCCTGACCCTAATTGAATTCCAAAGCCAAACTTCATGGGGTAATCTGTCTCTTTAAGGTATCCGTTATTTTTTGACAAGACTAAACCAATTCTTAGAACCGAGGTGTAAGGAATAAATTTTCTGACACTTAAAGATTTTTTTTCCCAATCATAAACTGTTTTTTGAATAAAATTTTGAGGATCATCTGTTTCATTTTCACTATAATTCTTCTCAAAATTACTTTGATAAATCCCTATTGCAGAAGCAGAGACAAAAGTTCTTATCCCGATTTCATTTGATAATTTTATACCCTTAATCAACAAATCAATAGGTTTTAGCCTACTTAACAAAATTTCTTTTTTACTTTTTTTTGTCCATTTTTGAAAAATCTTTTCCCCAGCTAAATTTATTATCGCATTAACTCCTTCAAAACATTTTAAATCTATATAACCTTTTTTTACATCCCAGTAAAAACCTTCACAGTCAATGCTGCTTTTAATTTTACTTTTATCTCTTGTCAAGTAATTGACTTTGAAATTTTGATTAAGGGCGGCTTTAATTATAGTCTTTCCTATTAAACCAGTAGCTCCTGTGATTAAAATTTTCATCAGTTAGTTATATCGACAATATATATTAAAATTATTTTTCATTGAAAAAAAAAATGTATTTAATTATTAATAAAAATTAACTTTAGCAAATTATATTTGAACAATGGAAATAATCAATTCTAAAAAGTCCAAGCTTAAAAATGTCGATTTTAATAATCTTTCATTTGGGACTTTTTTTTCAGATCATATGTTTATGTGTAAATACTCTGATGGTTCTTGGAAGAATCCAAAAATTTTACCATATGGTTCAATTAGTTTAGATCCCTCAACAAGTTCATTTCACTATGGGCAAGCAGTTTTTGAAGGAATGAAAGCATATAAAGATTCTAAAGGAAAAGTATGGCTGTTTCGTCCAGAAGAAAACTTTGAAAGAATGAATAGATCTTCATTAAGATTAAATATGCCTGAATTACCGAAAGATTTATTTTTTAAAGGATTAACTAACCTTTTACGAATAGATTCAGAATGGATCAAGCCAGGTATTGGTAACTCTTTATATATAAGACCTTTCATTTTTGCTAGTTCACCAAACCTTCAGGCTGCTCCATCTAAAGAATACATATTTTTTATCATTTGTTGTCCGGTTAAATCTTATTATGGTGGTAGAGTTGATGTTTTAATTTCTGAAAAATATAGCAGAGCTGCTAGTGGTGGTGTTGGTTATGCTAAGGCTGCAGGTAACTACGCTGCTCAATTTTACCCTACATCTCTAGCTGAAAAGGAAGGGTGTAATCAGATAATTTGGACAGATGCTAATAACCATGAATATCTTGAAGAAGCTGGAACAATGAATGTTTTTTTTAGAATCAATGATACACTTATTACTAGCCCCTTAAGTGATCGAATTTTAGATGGAGTAACTAGAAAAAGTGTCATTCAATTAGCTGATAATCTTAAGATTAAAATAGAGGTTAGGCCAATAAAAGTAGAAGAAATTATATCATCTCACAAAAAGGGTGAATTAAAAGAAATCTTTGGAGCTGGAACCGCAGTTGTTGTATGTCCAATAAGTAGTTTTAAGTTTAACGATAAAAAATATGAAATCAGTCAAATAAAAGATTCTTTTGCTGATATTTTAAAGGAAAAAATAACCTCTATTCAACACAATTTGATTGATGATCCTTTCGGGTGGAGATTTCCTGTTAATTAATTACCTTTTAAAATAGCCTTTATATTTGGTTTGAAATATTTTGGCCCTTTCATTACTTTACCGTCTTTTCTATAAATTGGATTTCCATCATCACCCAATTTACTCATGTTACTTCTCTGTATTTCTTCGAAAACCTCGTGAATTTTATCTTGCATACCATGAGATAGAATAGTCCCACATAATATATATAGCATGTCACCTAATGCATCAGCTACTTCAATAATATCATTTCTTTTTGCAGCTTCAAAATATTCTTCATTTTCTTCTTTCATTAGATTAAATCTTAGTTTTACTGTTTCTTTGGATAAATCTATTGTAGGTTTTTTTGCAATACCTAAGCCAAAAGCATTATGAAAATCTTCAACATGCTTTAATTCTTCTTTAATCATTTTGTGGGTATTTATAAAGTTTATAATATTTTTCTAATTTAGTCAAAAAAACTGCATGTTCAGTAAAGGACAATTAGCCTTTGCAATAATATTTTTTATAAGTTTTGTTTTAATCTTAGTATTATCATACAGAAAAGATTTTAAAGGCAATAAAACTTATTACAAAGGGAGTTACAAAATATTAATTGTTTTCATTTCATTAATTTTACTTCTTTTTTTAATAAAAATATTAACTCAAAAAAATTAACTCTTAATCACTTTTGTTTTGAAACAGTTAATATTGGTTTTTTTAGGTGGTGGTTTTGGCAGCTTGGCTAGATATCTACTTATTAAAATAATGCCACATGAAAATAGCACTTTCCCCTGGGGAACACTTACTGTAAATTTATTAGGATGCTTTTTAATTGGTTTTATAATGGGATATGCTCTTCGTTTTTCAGTTGACTCAAGATCTGATTTAATCGTTTTTTTGGGAATCGGAATTTGCGGAGGATTTACTACTTTCTCTGCATTTGCATTTGAAAATTATTCGCTTTTCAAATCAGAAAATTACTTGGTTTCTTCAATCTATATTTCTGCAAGTATTTTTTTTAGTGTAATTATGGTCTATCTAGGTTTTCTTTTTGAAAAGATCATTTATTTAAGAATATAGCATTTTATTATATCATAAATTTTCAATTCATCATTTTTTTGAGGATTTGATAATTTATAATATTCAAAAAAAAGAATTTTTTATTTTTTCAATGAACAAAAAACGGATTATACAAAAATGAATAATCCATCATTCATTTATTCTTTTCTGTCTTTTATTCATATATAATTTAGCGAATTATTAACTAAATAATATCGTTATGAAAAAAATCAGTAAATCTTTAACAATATTTCTAACAGCATTAATATCTATATTATCAGCTAATCAGTCATTAGCTCAGATTGATATTGGTGCTGATTTTATGAGTAGATATGTTTGGAGAGGTGGCGCTTACTCAAATGGCCCATCAATTCAGCCATATATGTCTTATGCAACAGGAGGGGAAGAAGATGACTTTGGATTTGAAGTTGGATTCTGGGGAGCTTATGCTAATGATTCATTAGCAGATGAACTTGACCTTTATGCGTCTCTTTCATATGGTCCAATAGCAGTAACTCTTACAAATTATATTTTCCCTGATATAACAAATGGTGGTAATACCAAATATTTCAATAGTGGCATATGGGAAGGTATGTTAGGTGTAGAATTGGGACCAGTAAGCTTAACTGGTGGGTACTTCTTTGAAGACGGCGACACATATATAGCTGGAAGCGTACCGCTAAGTGAAGAGGTTGGATTTACTTTAGGTTTAGGAGATGGTTTTTATAATGATTCTGGTGACTTTGAGTTAATTGAAGTTGCCCTAAGTTATGGAAAAGAAGTTAAAATAACCGAGGATTTCTCTTTGCCTTTATCCAGTAACTTAATTTATAATCCCTCTGCAGATCAAATGTATCTCGTCTTTGGGTTTTCACTCTAATTTAAAACAATCATGAAAAAAATTGAAGCAATCATCAGAAAATCAAAGTTTGAAGAGGTTAGGGACGCTCTTCATGCTGTAGAAGTTAATTTTTTTAGTTACTGGGATGTTACGGGAATAGGAAATGAAAAAGAAGGTCATGTGTATCGAGGAATCACCTATAGCACATCTGAAATTCAAAGAAGATACTTGTCTATTGTTGTGTCAGATCCATTTGTAGATAAAACTATAAAGGCTATAATTGATTCTGGAGCAACAGATCGTGTAGGAGATGGGAAAATTTTTGTGCTCCCGATAGATGAAGCCTACAGAATTAGAACTGGAGAAAAAGGAAATAAATCACTTAATTAATTTTTTTATGGAAACTACAATACTTACTATTAACAATGTATGGATGATGGTCTGTACTTTTCTAGTATTTTTTATGCATATGGGTTTTGCTCTTTTAGAAAGTGGTTTAACTCGTCAAAAAAATACTATCAATATTTTGTTTAAAAACTTTTTTGTTATCACTACTGGGCTACTCATTTACTGTATAGGAGGATTTAATCTTATGTACCCAGGTTTTGAAGATGGAGATATGGGAATTTTAAAATTTGCCGGATTCGGTATTACAGCTCCAGAAGGCGGAATGGACTTTGGTTATGCAGATGGCGGATATACTTGGTGGACAGATTTTCTCTTCCAGGGAATGTTTGCTGCTACGGCTGCAACAATAGTATCTGGTGCAGTCGCAGAAAGAATTAAACTAAGCGGTTTTATGCTTTTTGCTATATTATACGTTGGTCTTGTTTACCCTATTGTTGGCTCATGGAAATGGGGCGGAGGGTTTCTTGACGGATTAGGGTTTTATGATTTTGCAGGTTCCACTTTGGTTCATTCAGTTGGTGGATGGGCTGCTTTAATTGCTGTGTACATGCTAGGTGCAAGAATTGGGAAATTTGATGATAAAGGCAAAGCAAGAGCATTGCCAGGACACAATTTACCACTAGGTGCAGCAGGAGTATTAATACTATGGCTAGGATGGTTTGGTTTTAATGGTGGTTCAGTGTTATCTGCTGATCCAACTCTAACATCGCTTACACTAGTAACTACATGTTTAGCTGCCGCCGCTGGGGGTGTTTCAGCTGCTTTTTTTGCAAATTTATTCTATAAGAATTATGATATAACTATGTTCATGAATGGTATTTTAGGAGGTCTTGTCGGAATTACTGCTGGGGCAGATCTAATGTCTCCAACAGATTCAATTTTAATTGGAATTTTTGCTGGAATATTTGTTGTTTTGGGTATTTCATTTATAGAAAAACTAAAACTTGATGATCCAGTAGGGGCAATTGCTGTTCATTTAATCTGTGGAATTTGGGGCACTCTAGCAGTTGGATGCTTTGGAGACTTAGCTGGAATAGATCAATTTTTCATCCAATTATCAGGCATTGGAATAATTGGTGCTTTTTGTGTAATTAGTTCGTTTATTTTACTCTTTATTGTCAAGGCAATAACTGGGCTTAGAGTAAGCGAAGAAGAAGAGAAAAAAGGCCTTGATCTTTCTGAACACAGCATGGAAGCTTATGCTGATTTTAGATTAAATCAATTATAAAAAAATTTGGATTCTGAAAATTTTACATTTTTTCATAGGTTAAGATTATAATTACTTTGTTTTGTTTTTAGAATCCATTTTTTTTATACCTTCAGATCTTCTGAAGGTATTTTATATTATAGTTAAAATGACGTATAAAAATTTTTCCCTCTACTTATTTATCTTAACGCTTTGCTTAAAGACATCTGCTCAATTAAACCCTGAAACAAAACAAGGTCCATATGAACAATTAATAATTAGAGGCGCAACTTTAATCAATGGAGATGGATCGCCTCCAAGAGGGCCAGTAGATATAGTTATAGAAAAAAATACTATAAAAAAAATAAGTTTTGTAGGTTATCCTGGTGTAAAAATTGACTCAACTAAAAGACCTAAGTTAAAATCAAAAGGGAAAATCATTGATGCAACAGACATGTATGTTTTACCTGGGTTTATTGATATGCATGGGCATATTGGAGGTTCTTCTCAGGGTGCTGATTGGGATTACGTTTTTAGGCTTTGGTTGGCCCATGGAATAACAACGATTAGAGAACCTAGTGGTAGAGGCTTAAGTTATACATTAAAATTAAAGGAACGTATTGAAAAAAATGAAATACTTGGACCAAGAATTTTTGCATATACCGGATTTGGTCAAGGTTCAAAAAATCCTATTAAGACTGAAGAAGAGGCACGCTCATGGGTTAGAGAAAACGCGAAAAAAGGAGCTGATGGAATTAAATTTTTTGGTGCTGAACCACATATCATGCAAGCAGCGCTTGATGAAAATAAAAAGCTGGGGCTCGGATCTGCTTGTCATCATGCTCAAATGAGTGTTGCAAGATGGAATGTTTTAAATTCAGCAAGAGCTGGTCTAACAACAATGGAACATTGGTATGGTCTGCCAGAAGCCTTATTTGTTGATAAAACTATTCAGCATTATCCTTTAGATTATAATTACCAAAATGAACAGCATCGTTTTGAAGAAGCTGGAAAATTATGGGAACAAGCTGCTGAGCCATATTCAGATCATTGGAACAATGTGATGAATGAGTTATTAAACCTTGATTTTACTCTTGATCCAACTTTTAATATCTATGAAGCAAGTAGAGATCTTCAAAGAGCTCGAAGAGCTGAATGGCATGAGGATTATACATTGCCGTCTTTATGGAAATTTTATCAGCCGAGTAAAATTTCACATGGATCCTATTGGCATTACTGGGGAACTGAGCAAGAAGTTGCATGGAAAAAAAACTTCAAGTTGTGGATGATTTTTATCAACGAATATAAAAATAGAGGCGGTCGTGTAACAGCGGGGTCAGATTCTGGTTTTATTTTTCAACTATATGGTTTTGGATATATAAGAGAACTAGAACTTTTAAGAGAAGCTGGGTTTCATCCATTGGAGATTATAAGATCAGCCACCTTAAATGGTGCAGAGGCTCTTGGTGTAGATCGAGAGATTGGATCTATCCAAATTGGAAAAAAGGCAGATCTTATAATTATTGAGGAAAATCCATTAAAAAATCTAAAGGTTTTATATGGAACAGGTGCAATAAAACTTAATGATGAAAACCAAGTTGTCCGAGTGGGTGGAGTAAAATATACTATCGTGAATGGTGTGGTATATGATGCAAAAAAATTATTGCTAGAAGTAAAAGAAATGGTCGATTTATCAAAAAAAGATGAAAACTTTATTTTAAAACAGCCAGGCAACTAAAAAATCGAATCCGAATTAAATAATTTTTTTATCATTCAACAAACTTTCCATTTCATCTTTAATCTTTTTAGCTGAAATAGACGCGGTTTTTTCGAAATCTTTACCATTAGAAGAATATATAATACTTCTTGATGCATTTACTATTATTCCACATTTATCATTCATTGCAGCTTGTGAAATTTGTTTTAAATTTCCGCCTTGAGCTCCTATTCCAGGGATGAGTAAAAAATTATCTGGAACCATTCTCCTAATACTTGAAATTAAATCAGTGTGATTAGCCCCAACAACATACATTAATTGTTGAGAGTTTTGCCAT
>Ga0163108_10000291_pt1 | contig 37179 bp, 24 predicted proteins | sample Fk1155metaG_FD_109644 | JGI IMG/M metagenome (GOLD analysis project Ga0163108, IMG submission 109644) | Marine microbial communities from the Central Pacific Ocean - Fk160115 155m metaG | ecosystem: Environmental > Aquatic > Marine > Oceanic > Photic zone | place: The Central Pacific Ocean...
CTACAACAGCAAATCGACTTGGCCAAGTCCACTCACAAGATGCTTCTCATTTGCCTATGCGTCTGGATGGCGATCGCACTCGTTGTGGCTGCATTTCGCGAACCGATCATTGAGTCGCTTAAGATCGCAAACCCAGTGGCACTTTCTGTGACAGTGCTGCTCGGCTTGCCACAACTTTGGCTGCCGGTGCTGCTTGGCATCCTGCAAGGACGGCAAAATTTTGCGTGGCTCGGTGGTGCAGCGATCGCCAACGGCGCAGGCCGCTTCGTCGCAGTTGGCATCATCGTTGCGCTCTTCGGCGGCCAGGCGGCGGGTGCGACGACCGGCGTGCTGATTGGCCTCACCACGGCCTGCCTACTCGCCGGTTGGCACAGCCGGCAAACATGGCTGGGCCAATCGGACACAAGCCGTGGAATTTTCAACCCCAAGGCCTGGCTGGACCGCATCGTGCCGCTCACATTGGGTCTCGGCGCAGGGCAATTCATGCTAAGCGCCGACATGATCGCCGCTCGGATGATCCTGCCGGAGGCCGACTCCGGCCCCTACGGTGCGGCCGGAATGATCGGGCGCGGGTTGGTTGTTTTCACCGCGCCACTGGCTGCCGTGATGTTCCCGAAACTCGTGCGCGAGGCGGCCGGCGCAAAATCGAGGGTACTTGGCCAGGCGTTCCTTGGCACCGCCGTCCTCGGCATGTTAGCGGGGATTGGATGCACGCTCGCCGCCTGGTTGCTTCCGAGCATAATCGACAACTTTCCCACCTTGGCTGGGAAGAAAAAAATCATCACCGAGATCACGCCACTGATTCCATATTTCATCTGGAGTATGCTGCCACTGGCGCTGGGAAATGTCTTTGTGGCGGCGCTATTGGCGAAGCAACGATACCGCACGGTGCCTTGGTTGGTCGGGATCGCACTCGCCTACGGGCTGACCTTGGCCTGGCTTGCAAACAGCGCTGAACTACCGTCGCCGCGGACAATCATTCTGACCTTGGGCGGATTCAACCTCACTTATCTAGGCACGTCAGCAGCCTTGGCCAAGCTCTACGCCGCAACACCGGAGTGCCGGTAGACTCTCAGCGCCTCCAGCATCGCCTGCACGGATGAGTAGCGATCTCGCTTTTTCTTCTCGAGCGCCTTGCGGCAAATCGACTCGAGCGCGGATGGAATATCGCGATCAGGCAAGGCTTCGCTCGGCTTGGGCAGCGGTTCATTGAGTAGGTTGTCAACGACTTCCTGAGCTGTCTCGCCGAAGAGCAATTGACGAAGCGTGAGCATCTCGAACAAAATGTTGCCCAAGCTGAAAACATCCGCCCTCCCATCGATCTGCGGATCGCCCCGTGCAAGCTCCGGTGCCATGTAAAGCGGCGTGCCGTAGCGCCGACCGGCCGGCGTCAATGACGGGCTTACCTTGCCTGGGAACGCCTCCCTCTCGACATCCGGTTCACCCCAGACCTTGGCCAGGCCCCAGTCGAGAACGATGACTTCACCGAAGGCACCCACGAGAATGTTTGCCGGCTTGAGATCGCGATGAATCACGCCCCGGTCGTGCGCGTGGGCCACCGTCTGGCAAACCTGAATCAACGCGTCCACCAACGCCGTCAGCGAGAACAACTGTTCCAGCCGTTCATCGCCGTCGCGCAGGCCAATCAGGATATCCCGCAGGTTGCGGCCGCGCACACGCTTCATGGTGAAAAACAGGTCCCCGTTACGGTCACGCCCCAACTCATAAACTGGCACTGTGCCGGGATGCTGCAACTTGGCCGTCACACGCGCCTCGCGCAGGAACCGCTGCGTCTCGACGTCCGACTGGCGCATCTCTGGATGCAGCGTCTTGTATACCACCTCGCGATGAAGATTGACGTCGCGGCAGGTGAACAGCTTGGCCGTGCCTCCCTCGGCCATCAGCTTGAAATCGGAATACTTCATCGAACCGCTCTTCCAGTGCAGCGGAAAAACACTGTCCGTGTCCGCCAACCGTAGCGATGCCTCATGCAACACCGCTCCATCTGGTTTCAGTTCATCGCCCACCTCAAGGGCAAGTGAACGCCTTCACCCGCTCGCCGTCGAGTTTTGTTTCCACCGGCCGAACGTTGCGCTAAACTTGAGCAAGCGATAGCTGCCGTGACGAACATCGTTTACTTCGATCTTGAAACCATGCGCTCCGCCGATGATGTCGGCGGCTGGAATAATATCGATCGGATGGGAATGAGTATCGGAGTCACATACAGCACCGGAAACGGCGGATACTCGATCTACGCGGAGTCGGAAGTAAACGACCTGATCGAGGAACTGCAACGCGCCGACCTTGTCGTCGGCTTCAATCACATTCGCTTCGACTACGAGGTACTGCACGGCTACACGACGCTTGACCTGCGGCAACTCCCCTCGCTCGACCTGATGGTTGATCTTCAGGAAAAGCTCTCGCACCGGCTCAAGCTCGACTCGATCGCCAACGCCACGTTTGGCACGGAGAAAACCGCCGACGGACTGCAGGCGCTGAAGTGGTTCAAACAGGGCAAGTTGATGGAGATCGCCGAATACTGCTGCTACGACGTGAAGATTACGAAAATGGTCCACGAGTTTGGCGCGGAAAACGGCTGCGTGTTTTACAACAACCGCTACGGCAAAAAACTCAGCGTGGACGTCGACTGGAACACCGGGTAACCGCCACGCCCTGTCCTCCGTGCGTTTTGAACAATCTCAGCCACAGTCAACGCGACTCCCCAGTCAACCTGTTTAGCGCCAAGCTGCTCCGCGACTTCTCCAGCACGATGTTGTGGCAGGTGCTAGGCAAACTGTTTCAAGTCGTCGGCATGGTATACGCTACTCGCTGCCTTGGCCCGGACAACAACGGCGTGTCGCGCACAATCATCACGCTGGCGATGACCCTGCAGCTATGCCTCGCGTTCGGGTTGGACGTCGTCGCGGTACGGCACGTAGCCAAAGGAACTGCCAAAGTGAGCGAGATCGCTCCTGAAATTTTTACGTTTCGTTTTGTACTCGGCTTCATCGCTGCCGTGCTGTGGGCGGCAGCGGTTTGGATGAGCCCTCTCGATGAGCTAGAGCGGTGGACATGGCTGGCCGGCGCACTGTTCCTGCTCGTGCTGAGTCTTGACTACAGCTGGTTATTTCAGGCAACAGAACAAATGCCGCGCGCGTCGCGTTTCCAACTACTCTCGTCGTTTATGGCGAGTCTATGGTTCCTGTTGTTCTTTAAGCCCGGCCAAGCGCTTGGCAGCGACTTGTTCGTGCTGCTGTTTGCCAACGCATTGGTGGTTTATTTCGTGTGGTGGCGAATGTCGCGCGAGCTGGGCTTTCGCTGCCTCAGCATCAAGCGCTTAGCCAAGGCCGGTGCCTTGTTCCGCGAGGCATGGCTGATTTGGGCGTTCAACTCGAGTTACTTTCTACTAGCCAACATGGCGCTGCCGATGACCTATTTTCTTCTCGGAAAAACCGACAGCGGCCTGTTCGGCTCTGCGCAGCAACTTGTCGTCGCGCTGCAGATGTTTCTGCATTATTTCGGCATCATCATAGCGCCGCGTCTTGTCGTGTGGAGGCATGAGAATGCGACTGTTTTTCGGCAACGCGTGCTACTGCTTGCGGGTGGCGCGGCAGGAGTGGGAGTCCTGTTTTCCGGCGGACTCCTGCTGATCGTCGATTGGCTGTACCCTCTACTTTTTGGGAAAGCGTTTGAGAGCGCCTCCGGTCTTTTGCCGGTGTTGGTGCTAGGCAAGTTTTTCGCGGTTGGCACGGCGATGTTCACTTGGGCGCTTTGGGCAGAGCATCGCGACAATCTTCCGGTACTGTGCTGTGTGCCGTGTTGCCTGGTTTCCGGGGCACTCTATTTTTGGCTGCTGCCAGTTCATGGCAACACGGCGGCCGCTTGGCTGACTCTTGGCGCGGAATCGGCACTAATGCTATTCTCGGCCGCAGCCTTCGCATGGACAGCGAGGCGTCCGCGGCTGGATCCAGCCTAAAACTACTCGATCGCCTTAACCCGGTAGAAGCAGTGCGGGAGCCAAATGCGGCGCACGTCCCGGAAACTGCCTCGGCCGTTCTCGAGTGTCATCAGACCAACACTGTTCCACTTTTCCAAGTCCACCGACGCCTCAATTTCGCACTGTTTTCCAGCAATATAGATCACCTCGAAGATCATCTGCCCGTCGTGCCTGAGCCGCACGATGCCGGGGAGCGATTGCCATTTTTTTAGCACGTTGGCGGCCGCGACGTGACGATAGGCCAACGCGACGATCATCGGTGTCCAGCCGGAATAATCGACCGCGCGCTGATCGGCCCCGGCGCGGATAAGGTGCTCGATCACAGCCACGTTGCCACCTGCGGCGGCGTAATGGAGAGGAGTCCAGTTGCGCGGCGGCAGGTGCCAATCGTCGCGCTTGTCCAAGTCGGCCCCGGCGGCGACCAACTGCCGAACCTTTACCAGTTCGCCGGAAATAGAGGCGTGATGCAGCGTCGGTTTAGGCCCAGGCTTGCCCCCCCTGGACAAGAGCAGTTCTGCCGTTTCGGTCCAAAAATTTACGTAGGCGTGGTCAAGCGGTGTCTGGCCTCCGGCGTCCTCGGTGTTGATGCCAAGACCAGCATCGAGCAACTCGATGATCCACTCGTCCATACCACTCGATGCAGCTGCATGCAGCAGTGTGTTGCTGGCTTTGCTAACAATGTGGATGTCCGCACCGTTGTTTCGCAGAAACTGGGCCGGTGCTTTGTATTTGCCGACGAGCGCGGCGAAGAGCGGCGTCCAGCCGGCATCGGTTTCCGAATCCACCTCGGCATCGCGCAGGAGCAGTGCGGCTACGGTAGAAGTGCGACCACGGGCAGCGGCGGCGCTGAGCGGTGTGGCACCCCATTGGGTCTTTGCCTCGATGTCACCACCGTGGTCGAGCAGTTGCGTCACCGTCAGCGTGTAGCCGTCGAGCGCGGCGAGGTGAATCGGCGTTTGGCCGTTGATATCGCTCGCGTTCGGATCAGCCCCAGCCTCGAGCAGTAACCCGATGGTGACCTTGTAATTCTGCTTGGCAGCGAGGTGCAGAGCTGTTTGAGCGAGGTGAGCGGGAACGTCCACCTTGGCCCCGTGAACGAGCAACCACTCGACCGACAGTGCCCGGCCATTGCGCGCTGCCCAGTGAAGCGGCGTCCAGAGTTGGTCGCTTTGACTGTCGATATCAGCGGCATGGTCAAGCAGTAGTTGCATAGCCGCGAGTTGACTGTTCCATGAGGCATGGTGCAGAGGTGAGTTGCCGTCCGCATCGCGGGCATCGACGTCCGCACTACCCTCGGCGAACAACGTGTTGAGTCGGTCTATATCGCCCTTGGAGGCGGCGCCCCAAATGTCGAGCAATTGGGTCTCCTGCGCTATGACCGAAGCCTTCCCGACGATAATAAAAACCAAAAAAACAACTATCCTATTCATAAACCCCATCAAATCGCACCCAATTCTGCCTGTGCGACTTAACCAAGGCGAGCGTGGAAACCGACGGTAAAAAAAACAAAATCGGATTGACTCGCCCGGAACTTGGGTTGACTGTCCGCCAAAACCTCTTTGAGTGAAGAGGTAGCAGGGTCGGGCAAAGCCGTATGCAGCTCGGCCCTGCTTTCTTTATTTTTGGGCGAAGTGTTTACAGATAAACGCAAAAGCCAAGATGATCGTCCTGTTGGGCATTATCGCGCGGGTGCTCATTACGGCTCCAACTGTGAGAAGAAAGCCCGGATCACGGGGCTATTTCAACCGAACGCAGAAACAATCAAGGCGATAGAGCGGCATTCATGACAACTCCGGATTGGCATCAATCGCATCTAAAATTGGGGGATGTAACTTGGTTCGAAAACGGGTTGACCCGTGACGTTGCCCAGTTCCTCAATAAAACGGGCTATGCCCTGTTTCTCCCTTTCACCTAAGTCGAAGCGGATGTGTTCGCGAAGGTAGGAGGCCCTCAGTTCAGGGTCGAACTCGGAGCGCGTGGCGATAATCTCGTCAAGCTTTGCCAAGCCGTCCTGCTTAGCCTGCAGCAACGTCCGGCCAAGGCCAGCCGGTCGCCGGTCACGGCGAATGATCCAAACAGCGTAAACGAACGGCAGGCCGGTGTCATCCTTCCATGCTTGGCCAAGATCAAAGATTTTGTGCTCGTGCGGCACGCGCAAAAAATCGAGGCCCGGGTTACCGATGAGCAGCACGGCATCATGTTCAACAGCACGGGGGTAGTCGCCGAACGGCTCGATCCGGGGAGAAAGTCCACGCTTGGCCAAGATCACCTTGAGCAGACTGACGCTCGAGAGCGACGCAGTGTCGCAGTGGATAGTCTCAACTTGATCGAGCGGCGTTTTGTGCGCGACAAAAACGCTCTTCACCGGGCCATCGGACGCCACGGCGACGCCGTCGAGGATGTCGTATAAATCATTGAACAGTGCCTCGGTTAGGCTGAGCAAACCGGCAGCCAACTCGCCAGCCCGCAAACACTTGGCCAAGCTGCTAGGCGGCATAAACTCGGTCTCTGACTCGATGCCGCAGGTGAGCGGCGCTGCGTTGAGATAAGGCACGGAGCCTATGCGCTTGTCCGTCGCTCCCCCCATCGCTCAAGCCTTGGCCATGGTCTCCTCCCCGGCCCATTTGCGGATCGGTTCGTAAAACGTGTCGCGCTGCACCGGCACGCGACCGGCCTCGCGTATGGCCCAGATCATGTCGGTCTCTGTCTGCAGTTGTGGCGTGTCGGCGCCGGCCATGTGAAAAATCTTCTCCTCAAGAATTGTGCCGTGCAAATCGTCGGCACCGTAGTTCAACGCAACCTGTGCAAGTTTCATCCCCATGCCGATCCAGTACGCGGTGATGTGGTCAATGTTGTCTAGGTACAGTCGCGCGACGGCGAGCGTGCGAAGTGTGTCGAAACCGGTCGGCCGATGCTCGACCGGGATTCCATTATTGTCCGGCTGATACGGCAACGGAACGAAACCGGAAAAACCACCGGTTTCATCCTGCAGTTCACGCAACTGCCGCAAGTGGTCGACTCGATCGTCGAGCGTCTCGAGATGGCCGAACAACATCGTGCAAGTGCTCCTGCCTCCGAGCCGATGCCAATTGCGATGCACATCGAGGTACTCTCCGGCGGTCTCTTTGCCGATGGCGATCCGATCCCGAACCTCTTTGCGGAAAATCTCCGCGCCACCGCCTGTCAACGAGTCGAGGCCAAGCGACTTGAACTCAGCAAGCACCTCCGGCACAGATTTTTTGGCGAGCCAAGACAAATGCAGAATCTCAACCGCAGTGAAGCACTTGAGCTGCAACCGCCCATCAACGGCCTTCAACTCGCGTATCATTTCTGCGTAGTAACTAAACGGCAGCGACGGGTGCAACCCGCCAACGATGTGCAACTCTGTAATGCCAAGCGATAGCGCCTCTCCCGCCTTTTGAACCATGTCGCCGAGCGCCAACTCGAAGCCGTCGGCGTCGCGTTTCTTCCGAGAGAAAGCGCAAAATTGGCAGCTTAGTATGCAGTAGTTCGAATAGTTGAAATAGCGGTTGAGAATATAGCTGGCGCGGTCGCCGTTTTTGCGCCTGTTGGCCTCATCGGCGAGTTGACCGAGCGCATTGAGATCACCGCACTCGATCAACTGCAGAGCCTCAATCTCGTTTAGGCGCTGGCCAAGCACGATTTTTTTGCGGATGCCCTGCAAATCGTCTGGAACAAAAAGGTTCACTGGATTCGGCGGAAAAACGGGAATAGGATTTCAGTGGCCACAACGAAGAAAAAGACCGAACTAATCAGAGCGTTGAGTTTGAAAAAAGCCGTGTTGATCCACTTCAGACTGCGCTTGCGGGCAATCCAGTGCTCGAATGTTAAACTGAGCAAAATGATCAGCCAACCGATGAGAAAGGCAACTCGCATCTTTAGCAGGATGCCATAAAGCAGAATCAGCCCGAGCATGATCATATGCGAGAGGAACGCCGCCATCAGAGCGTTTTGAGGTCCCCAAGCCGTCACGAGCGAGCGCAGGCCGTGTTGCCGGTCAAACTCAAAATCCTGCATCGCATAAATAATGTCGAAGCCGATTAGCCAAAACACCACGGCAATCCCGAGCACCAACGGCGGCAACAGACTTTGGCCAAGCGGCAGCAATTGAAACAACTCAGCCATTGTACCGCCCTTCACCGCGATCCATGCACCGATCGGCGCAAGCGCAAGCGCGATACCCAACCAAACGTGCGTGTAGTCGGTGAAGCGTTTTGTGAGGGAATAAAAGCAGGTGAAAAACAAAGCCACCGGCCCAAGCATGAGGCAGGCGGTATTGATGAAACCGGCCGCAACGAGAAAACCGGCCGCACTCAAGGCGCAGAGTGACCACGCACTGAACAAACTGATCTCGCCAGTCGGCAGATAGCGACTAGCTGTGCGCGGGTTTTTTGCATCAAATTTGCGATCGACGATACGGTTGAACGCCATCGCGCACGTCCGTGCACAAATCATGCAGACAACAATCAGCAGGAACAACCTCACGCCCGGAAACCCGTACCTCATCGCATCGGGCGGCAACGTGACCATCGTTTTCTCCATGTAAAAAAAATGCGCCCGCGAGGCGACCATCATCGAGGCCAGTGCGAACGGCATCGCAAAAAGCGTGTGTGAAAATTTCACAAACTCGCCCCACTTGATGAGCAGGCCAACCAGCCCACGTGGCTTAGAGTTTGGCGTGTTGACCAGTTCCGATTCGCTCATTCCTCCTCCTGCCAGCGTGGCGTGGCTTCGTGCTCCACGCCCAAGTGATCGAGCACGCGCGCCACCACCGTGTCGGCGACGTCCTCGATCGTCTGCGGGTTAAAATAAAAATGCGGATTTGCCGGCAGAATCGTTGCGCCGGCGAGCAGCAGCAGCTCCATATTTTTTATCTGCACCAAATTGAGGGGCGTTTCGCGTGCAACGAGGATCAACTTTCGGTTTTCCTTCAGCACCACGTCGGCTGCTCGCAGCAGTACGTTGTCGGCGCAGCCATGCGCGATGCGGCCCATCGTACCCATCGTGCACGGGATGACGACCATCGCGTCGCTCGCGTTCGAGCCACTGGCAAACGGCGCGTCCATGCTCTTGAGCCCGTGCGTCTCGACGCCCTTGGCCAAGCGCAAGCCGCCCGGCAACTCCTGCCGGATTACAGTTTGAGCGTAGGTGCTGAGCACGACATGCGTCTCATGGCCTGACGCCCCCAAGCAGTCAAGCAGGCGCTGGGCATAAATCATCCCGCTGGCTCCGGTTATAGCGACAAGAATTCTCAATTTGAAGGGAAACGACGGCCCTCAAGGCGCGTCAACAATGCGACAGGCCAAGCCGCCTTGTCGAGCCATCGTGACGCATGCCGCTTGACAGTCGAGCTTCCGAGTGACACCAAGCGGCGTGTCCGAAGCACCTCATACTCTCATCACCGGCGGCGCCGGCTTCATCGGATCGCACCTTGTAGAGCGACTACTTGGCCAAGGTAAAAGCGTCACCGTGATCGACGATTTCTCTACTGGAACCCAAGCCAACCTGGCTGCCGTCGCTAACAACCCCAACCTCACGATGATCGAGAGCACTGTCACTGGCTGCGAGCAGCTTGGCTTGCTTGTTGCCAAGTCTTGCTATGTGTTTCACCTCGCCGCCGCAGTGGGCGTAGATTTCGTCATGCAGTCGCCAATCCGCACCATCGAGACCAACCTCAAGGCGACCGAGGCCATACTCGAAGCCGCCGCACCCAACCAGACGCCGATGCTGCTGCCGTCCAGCTCCGAGGTATACGGCAAAAGCTCACGCGAAGATTTTGCCGAAACCGACGACCTGCTCATCGGCCCCCCTACACTAGGGCGTTGGAGCTATGCCTGCTCAAAGTTAATGGATGAATTTCTTGCGCTCGCCTTCCACGCCGAACGCCAACTGCCGGTCGTCGTCGCGCGCATTTTTAACACTGTCGGCCCACGGCAAACCGGACGTTACGGCATGGTACTGCCGCGATTCATCGAAGCAGCCAAGGCGAACGAACCGCTACGCGTGTTCGGCAACGGCCAGCAGTCGCGTTGCTTTGCTCACGTCAACGACACGGTCGAAGCACTGCTGCACCTAGCCAAGTGCGACCGCGCGGCGGGCGGCGTATTCAACATCGGCTCCACCCAGGAAGTAACCATCCTTGCCTTGGCCAAGCGGGTGATCGAGTTGACGGGGTCCAACTCCGAGATCGAGATCGTGCCGTACGACGAAGCATATGACAACGGATTCGAGGACATGCAACGCCGCAAACCGTTCATCGAAAAGCTCGAGTCGTTTACCGGTTTCCGACCAGTAACTCCGCTCGACGACATCATTCGCAGCACGGCTGGTTTGACCTGACGGAGTGCGCACGCAATTTCACCCCCAGCCCACCGATACCCCAGAAGACAGTGAAAAGGGTCAAAACCGCTCGAATTGGGACCCTTTAATAATTAGATTTCCTTATAACAAAACAATTTCAAACTATTAGGCTACCTGCAAAACAAGTTGCTTTGAGAAGGCCAAGTCACTAGCATCCCCCCCTTTGGGTGTGTTGCCATCAATTATCGGCCATTGAGTCGGTCAAGGCATAGCTCGGCGGTTGTGTCTTGTTTTCAGGTGCCCCTACAGGCACTCCCAAAAATGGAGGAACTCATATAAGCAAACATGTCGAATGAGTCAGATTTAACACCGAAATATCGCGGCGTACCTGTCACCGTCAACGGTAACCAACTGGTGGCCAGATTGGTTGAGTCACGCATTACCGAAGGTGGGATTTTCTACCCAATCACCCCCTCGACCGAAGGTGGCGAGTTGTATCAGGAAGCCTTCGCCATGGGCGAACTGGATGTTTGGGGCAACTCAAAGGTCGCAATTGAGTGCGAAGGCGAGCATGCCGCCCAGGGCGGTGCCACGGCGTTCGCCGTCAGCGGCAAGCGCGCGGTCAACTTCACTTCTGGACAAGGTTTGGCCTACGCGATGGAGCAGTACTACCACGCGCCGGGCAAACTCTCCACGATGGTCGTTGAGGTCGGAGCACGTGCGCTGACCAAGCAGGCACTCAATGTGCATTGTGGTCATGATGATTTTTACGGCGCGCTCGACACAGGCTGGACGATGATGATGGCGCGTGACGCTCAGCAGGCCGCTGATCAGGCCATCATCCTGCGCAAAGTCAACGAACTGGTGCTCAACCCGGGAATGAATATTCAGGACGGCATGCTCACCACCCACTCGGAGCGCACCTATCGCTCCCCGGAATCCGAGTTACTGCGGGAGTACCTTGGCGCACCGGGGGACATGATCGAGTGTCCCACAGAGGCCCAACGCGAGTTATTCGGCCCCACTCGTCGCCGTGTACCGGAGATGATGGACCTGAAAAACCCGGTACTGCTTGGCCCGGTTCAAAATCAAGAGCACCACATGAACGGGGTGGTGGCCCGGCGTAACAATTTCAACGAACCGATCCTTGGCTTCATCGAGCAATGCCAGGAGGAATTCGCACAATTGACAGGCCGCCGTTACGGTCTGCTGCAGCAGCATCGGACCGATGATGCCGAAACGGTGTTCATCTCTCTGGGCTGTGCCGCCGAGAATATCGAAGCGGCATGCGATTATCTTCGCGAGCAACGTAACGCCAGTGTTGGATCGATCCATGTCAACGTCATCCGACCCTTCCCTGAGGAGGCAATCATCAAGGCACTGCGCAGCAAAAAGAACATCATCATCCTTGAGCGCACCGACGAGGGCATGGCCGGCGACAACCCACTGGCCCGCGACATCCGCACCGCACTTGCCAAAGCTCAGGAAGCAGCCCGGTTTGGGGGGAGTTTACCAAAGGGCAAACCGGAAGAGATACCGCGTGTTTTCCGTGGGAGCTACGGCATTGGTTCGCGCGATTTCCGGCCCGAACATATACTGGGTGCATACGAGTTTGCTATCGGGCAAACCATGCGTACCGACGGCACAAGTGCCACAGATGGCGAAACCAGTTTTACACTTGGTATCGATCATCCGTACGCAGTCATCTCGAAGGATACCCCTTCCCTTCTGCCGGACGGCGCGATTGCGGTGCGGTTCCACTCGATAGGCGGTTGGGGCATGATCACCACCGGCAAAAACCTTGGCGAGATTGTCGGAAAATTCGGCCAAATAATCTCCGAACGCGCTCCGACGCATGATGACCTTGGCCAACTGGAGGACAAACTCTTCATCATGGCGAACCCGAAATATGGCTCGGAAAAAAAAGGTGCGCCAACGAATTATTTTCTCACAGTAGCGCCGGAGTGTATCCAGGTGAACTGCGAGTTAAACCACGTCGATGTGGTGCTGTGCTGCGACCCGAAGGCATTCACTCACACCAACCCGCTAGCCGGCATCAACAAGGGTGGTTGCCTCGTATGGGAATCAAGCGACACACCAGAGGAAGCGTGGAAACGAATCCCGGTTAGGCATCGGCAGTTTGTCAAAGACAACAACATACGAATCTTCATCCTGCCTGGTTTCGATATCGCGCGTGAGGCCACCAGTCGGGAAGATTTGCAGCTGCGCATGCAGGGCAACTCGTTCCTCGGTGCATTTTTCAAGGTGTCCTCATTTCTCAACGACCATGACATCAGCGAGGAGCAGTACCACGATATCGTGCACAAGCAGTACGAGAAAAAGTTTGGCCGCTTCGGAGAGGCCGTCGTTGAGTCAAACATGAAGGTGATGCTTGGCGGATTCGAACGCGTACAGGAAATCAATATCGGTCAAATCGAAGATGCCGACACGTCTAGCATGCGCAACCCGCTGCTCGGACCGAATGGAGCCGACGGCATTGAGTTGATCCCAACATCCGGCTGTGAGGACACCGGCTGCCGAAGCTGCTCCATGCCGGAGGGACAGGAGCGCGCACCGTTCCAGACAATGGCCAAGTTCGACTCCGAGTACCGCAACGACTTGGGCTACCACCAGCCGGCTGGCGCGTTAGCCAGCGTGGGATTGATGGGAGCGGGCATCGGAGCAACACAGAGCAAATACGTCGCCCGCCGAGAGACACCGGTCTACGTTGCCGAAAACTGCACCCAGTGCATGGAGTGCATCACTGCCTGCCCGGACACTGCACTGCCCAACACCGCCCAAGATATCAGCACGGTGCTGGTCACAGCTGCTCGCAACTACGTCAGCGACGCCGAGGAACAGAAAAAACTACTCAACGAAGTTCAGGGTCTTGAGGAGCGTTGCCGCACCCGCATGGTTGACAACGTCGCCAACAAGGTAAAGGAGCCGTTCAAGGATATCCTCCGCTCCGAGGTCGATCAGCTCAGCACCTTGTCAGAGGCGGCGAGAGGCGAGTTCACCCACATCATCGACCAATTGCCGCTGGCGTACAACGACGTTACCGCCATCTTCCGCAGTGCAGAGAAAAAGAACCCCGGCAATGGCGGCATATTTTCCATATTCGTCAGCGACCTTTGCAAGGGCTGCGGCGAGTGCGTCCAGGTCTGCGGAGACCACGACGCCCTACGCATGACCCGAGAGACACCGGAGCTCAACGCCGAACTCGCCACCGCTCAGGTGTTCAGCCGACTGCTACCGGACACAAGCCAGAAATTTCTAGGCCTATACAAGGACGACACGCCGGAAGAGTCCCGCGAGGCCGCCCTACGCAATCACCTCATGGTGCGACGCAACTATGAGGCTCTCGTGAGCGGCGACGGTGCCTGCGCCGGCTGCGGCGAAAAGAGCGTGCTACGTGCCGTGGCCTCCGTGACCGAGGCATACATGCGCCCGATCTTTCACAAAAAGGCGAAGCGCCTCCGCGAAACCGCCACCGAACTCGAAAACAACGGCATGGCCAAGCTCGAGGCGCTCAAGGCCCGCAGCGAGGAGGAATACAAGTGGTACACTTGGTCCGTGGCCCACACGATTCTTGGCTTGGGCGGCGAGAACGACGAAGACACAGCCAAGCGCTTGGCTAATCACGGCGAGATCACCGATCAGGAACTCGTCGATGCGCTTTGCGTCGTGATGCGCCAGGACGCCTTCAACCACCGCGACCTGCAGGCAATCGACGGGCGGCACGCAAACGGCATGAGCGTGATGCTCATGGGGGCGCACACCGGCTGCAACACCGTGTACGGTTCCACCCCGCCGTCCAACCCTCATCCGTACCCGTGGATGAACTCTCTCTTTCAGGACGGAGTGACCGTCAGTTGGTTGCTCGGCGAGTCGGCGATGCTCAATCATGCACGCCGCTCGGTCGTGCCGGAGCGCTTGGCCAACGCCCTGCTCACACGCGAGTCCACCGTCAGTTCGCAGAGCGAATACTTTGATCTCACGCATCTCAACGACACCTTCATGACAGATGATGAAATCCGTGAGATGCCCAAAGTCTGGGCCATCGGTGGAGATGGCGCAATGGGTGACATCGGCTTCCAAAACGTCTCCAAGGTCGTCCTGCAAAACCGGCCAAACGTGATGATGCTCATGCTCGACACACAGGTGTACTCGAATACCGGCGGCCAAAACTCCGACAGCTCGAACATGCTTGGTGGCTACGACATGAACCAGTTCGGTGCCGCTTCGCAAGGTAAACTCGTTGAGAAAAAGAGCGTCTCCGAGACCTTCATCAGCGGACACGGATCACCGTTTGTCGCGCAAGTATCCATGGCAAACTCAGCCAAGACCTACCGCGCAATGCTTGATGGTTTGGAATATCGAGGCACCGCGTTTTTCCAGTGCTACACCACCTGCCAACCAGAGCATGGTGTCGCAGATCACATGTCCGCCGATCAAGCGCGTCTCATCCGAGACAGCCGCGGTATGCCGGAGTTCATTTACAACCCACGCAGCGGTGAATTGCAACAGGAATGCCTCGAATTAAAAGGCAACCCGTCCATCAAGCGTGACTGGTGGGAGCATAAATACAAAGCCACCGGGGAGAAATACAACTACACCGTCGCTCACTGGGCGATCACGGAGGCTCGCTTCCGCAAACACCTCAAGGCCATCCCTGAAAGCAGCACAGCCGAATTCATTCACATTGACAATATGCTCTTATGCATGACACAGCAGGATGTGACATACCGGCGCGTGTTCAACGAGAGTCACCTAGCCTATGTGCCAGATTTCGGCGTCTATTTTAAGGCGGAAGTCGGGGGGAAGTTCAAATACTTCACAGTCAGCCGGCAAATGGTCCTGTTTGCCATCGAGCGGCGCAAGGCGTGGCGCATGCTGCAGAGCAAGGCTGGCGTCGAAAACAAAGATTATCTCGCTCAGAAGGCGCTTCTTGCCAAGGTTGAAAAAGGCGAACTGACCCGCGACGACCTGATCGAGCGAGGCATCGAACTTCTTAGCGAAGAAATCGCCACTGTGGCCTAATCCCCTGCCCTCACTTTAGCAAAGCCTTCGCTTGGCAGGGGGCTTTTTTGTTGCCCTCGCCCAAGTGCTGGAACGACACTTACCCACATGCAGCTTTTCCTAAACGGCAAATGGACCGGGCTGAACAACTGCACCGAGGTGCTCAACCCTTACGACGGATCAGTCATCGACACCGTGCCATGCGCCTCCCCTGCTAACATCACCGCAGCCATCGACGGCCTGGCTAGAGGCGCGGAAACCATGCGCAACATGCCGGCGCACCAGAGGGTGATCATCCTCCGCAAGGCTGCAGCGCTCATGCGCGAGCGCCAGGAGGAACTGGGGCGACTCATCAGCACCGAGGAAGGCAAGGTGCTAACCGAGGGACGCATCGAGGCTGGCCGCGCTGCCGAAGCGATTGATCTTTCCTCCGACGAGGCACGGCGACTGCACGGCGAAACCGTACCTCTCGACTCCACGCCCAGCGGCGTTGGCAAACTCGGGTTCACGCTGCGCGTACCGTGCGGCATTGTTGCGGCAATCACACCGTTCAACTTCCCGTTGAATCTCGTTGCGCACAAGGTCGGCCCGGCGATTGCCGCCGGCAATGCCGTGCTGCTCAAGCCTGCCTCCGACACACCAATGTCGTCACTTAAATTGGTTGAGATTTTGCTTGAAACCGGCCTGCCTCCGGAAGCTATCGCGTGTGTCACCGGTTCCGGCTCAGCGCTTGGCCAGGCGATCTGCACCGACCAACGGATTCGCAAGATCAGCTTCACAGGCAGTGCCGAGGTAGGTGAACAAATCTGCCGCATGTCCGGCCTCAAGCGTGTCACGATGGAGCTTGGCTCAAACAGCCCGGTCATTGTACTCGACGATGCCGATCCGGAAAAAGCCGCCGCCGCCATCACCATTACCGGCTTTGCCAATGCTGGCCAAGTTTGCATCTCCTCCCAACGCATCATCACGACGCCAACGATTCACGATGACCTGCTATACGCACTCAAGGCCAAAGTCGAACAACTCACGATAGGCGACCAACTCGCCGAGGGCACCCACGTCGGCCCACTGATTCGCGAAGCTGACGCCAAACGCGTGGGAGAGTGGCTCGATCAGGCGGTTGCCCAAGGAGCGAAACTGCTCTGTGGAGGCGAACGTGAAGGCTCCCTCATGCAACCGGCAGTGCTAGCCAATGTCCAGCGTGACATGCGGATGAGCTGTGACGAACTGTTCGGCCCGGCGGTGGGCGTCACTCGCGCCGACAGCATCGACCATGCTATCCGACTCGCCAACGACACGCGCTTCGGCCTAAGCGCCTCGATCTTCACGCAAGATATCGACAAGGCTATCCACTTCGCTCGCGAGGTCGACAGTGGCAATTTGCACATCAACTTTGGCACCGCGTGGCGTGCCGAAACCATGCCCTACGGCGGACTTAAAGACAGCGGCATGGGCAAGGAGGGGCCCAAGTACACCGTCGAGGAAATGAGTGAAATCAAAATGGTCGTTATTCATTGATGAGGCGATTAAACCAATAAATCGCATTCCCTCAAGAGCAGTGCTGACCTAAGGTTCCCGCATGCGTTACCTTCTTGTTTTTCTTTTTTCTTTGGACTGCTTGATGGCATCGACCGCACCGGTTAAACCGAATATTGTGCTGATCCTCGCTGATGACGTCGGTTGCGAGCCGATCGGGGCTTACGGCGGGGAGCGTTGGAAGACACCCAACATCGACACACTGGCCAGGGACGGCATGAGGTTTAACCACTGTTACAGCATGCCGGTCTGCCATCCATCCCGCCTGACTCTGCTCACAGGCAAGTATCCGTTTCGGCTGAGATCTGGCTGGGGTTCATTCCCCAAGACTGAGGAGAAGAACACCATTGCCCAGGTACTGCGGCGTGCCGGCTATGCAACTGCGGTCGCCGGCAAGTGGCAATTGGTTTTAATGAAAACGGACAAACAACACCCAGACCGGCTCGGTTTCGACGAATGGAGTGTGTTCGGCTGGCACGAGGGAGCGCGCTACCACGACCCCATGATCTACCAAAACGGCAAAGTGCGAGACAACTTGAAGGGCCGGTACGGGCCGGATATGTACGTCGATTTTCTCGGCGAATTCATGGAGAAGAATAGCAAGGTCGACAAACCGTTCTTCGCATTTTACTCGATGACACTAGCACACGATGTAACCGACGACCTCAAATGGCAGGTGCCGTATGCGCCGGGCAAGGATCGCTGGATGAATTACGGTGAGATGGTGAAGAGCATGGATGCAATGGTGGGGCGTCTCGTCAACAAACTCGACGCACTCAATCTGCGTGAGAACACGCTCATCCTCTTTTCCGGCGACAACGGCACGGCGTCAAAGTGCAAGTTGCGCCACAGGAAAGGCTTCGGGTACGAGAATGAGCAAGTTTACTCGATCCAAAACGGCAAGCGCATCCCCGGCGGCAAGGGATCGTTGCTAGACATAGGCACCCACGTGCCTTTGATTGCCAACTGGCAAAACACCGTCGCGGCTGGAAGCAAAAGTCAGTCACTGGTGGATTTCAGCGACTGGCTGCCCACATTTGCCGACTTAGCCAAGGCGCAACTCCCCAGCGGCCAACTAGACGGAAAAAGTTTCATTCCAGCCCTGCTTGGCCACGAGCAAAAGGATCTCCGCAAATTTTCTTTTGCCGAAAGTAAAAGCGGCAATGGCTGGGTGCGAACCAGACAGCACAAGCTTTACAATAACGGGAAGTTCTTCGATGTGAAGAACGATCCGATGGAAAAGAACCCACTGGCCAAGCCCACTGGCCGTGCTGCCCTGGATCACGAGTTGCTTCATGTTTCATTGAAGCGCCTTGGGTTTCCATCAAAAAAGTAATCCGCTTGGCCAATCGCTCGGCCACTGGTACGCTGAACTGCAGTTATCTAAACCAATGAAACAACCTTTTCTCATTCTGTTTGCCCTGTTCACGGTAATTGCAACCCTGGTCCAGGCCAAGTCACAGCGGCCAAACATCTTGTTCGTGTTCTCCGACGACCACGCCCCGCACGCCATCGGTGCTTATAACGGTTGGCTCAAGCAGGTGAACCCAACACCCACCATCGACAAGTTGGCCATGGACGGCATGTTGTTTCAGAGGAGCTTCTGCTCGAACTCCATCTGCGGGCCAAGCCGCGCGGTGATTCTCAGCGGCAAGCACAGCCACAAAAACGGGTTCATGAACAATGGCAATTCGTTCGACTGGAACCAGCAGATTTTCCCGAAAATTCTCCGCAAAAACGGCTATCAAACTGCCATCTACGGCAAAAGCCATTTGAAGGGCAAACCACAGGGCTTCGACGATTGGGCGGTGCTGCCGGGTCAGGGGCTTTACTACAATCCGGACATGATTTTTGCCGATGGCCGCAGGAGGATTGACGGATACTGCACGGACATCGTGACTGATCTGGCCGTGGATTGGCTGAAGAAAAAACGCGACAAGGACAAACCGTTCATGCTGATGGTCCAGCACAAGGCGCCGCATCGCAACTGGATGCCGGCGATGCGACACCTAAACCTTTACGACGACATTGAAATCCCAGAACCGCCGACACTGTTCGACAAATGGGAGGACAACGCTCCGCCGGCTCGTCATCAGGAATTGGAGGTCGATCGTCACATGGATCTGAACTATGATCTGTTTGTTGACCTCACACCGGAGTTCAATCAGCCGCCATCACAAAAACGTCAGGACCGTTCCGCCTGGCACAACATGAAGCGCATGTCCAAAGAACAGTTGAGCAAATGGCGTGCGGCCTACAGTCCAAAAGATGAAGCCTTCCACAAGGCAAACCTCAAGGGCAAAGACCTCGTTCGCTGGAAGTTCCAGCGTTACGCCAAGAACTACCTACGCTGCATCAAGGGTGTCGATGAAAGTATCGGCCGCCTGCAGGACGCACTCAAAGAACTGGGCCTCGCGGAAAACACAGTGGTGATCTACTCCTCTGATCAGGGTTTCTACATTGGCGACCACGGTTGGTACGACAAACGTTGGATGTATGAAGAATCACTAATGATGCCGTTCATTGTAAAATGGCCGGGGGTCGCCAAGGCCGGTTCACGCGACAAGCACCTCATCCAAAACCTCGACTACGCCGAGACATTTTTGGAAATGGCCGGTGCTCAGATCCCCAGCGACATGCAGGGTCGCTCTCTTGTGCCGCTGCTGAAGGGCGAAGAGCCGGAAGATTGGCGAAAAAGCATTTATTACCACTACTACGAGTATCCAAGCGTTCACATGGTGCCCCGCCACTACGGCATCCGCACACAACACTACAAACTCATGCACTTCTATCAGTTCGGCGACGAGTGGGAAATGTATGACCTAAGGAAAGATCCTGACGAGTTGAGGAACATCTACGGGCAGCCGGAGCATGCCAAACTGCAGAAACGAATGAAGCGCCAGTTGGCCAAACTACAAGAGCATTACGAAGAGGATAGTGACATCTCGGAAAAACCGGATGACTGGAAAACTAAAATGCGCAAGTAGTTATATTTCCAGCATGGCTTCCAATAATTCCTGAGACTGCCATAGTACATACAATTACCAGCGCGCTAACCGGTCATTGCTTGGGCTTCTCGATGCGGTACAGGTGGGTGTCGCTTCTCAGGAATAGCGCGCCATCGACCACGGCAGGGGAGGCCTTGAAGGTGCCTTTCAGCTGGTTCGTTGCGAGGATCTTGAAGTTGCTGCCGGCGGCGATGATGGTGGTTTTGCCTTCGCGGTTGCAGAAGTAGATGCGACCGCGTATCTCGATGGGCGAGGCGTCGTGGTTGCCGCCAAGGCGTTCACGCCAAAGTTCATTGCCGGTGAGAGCATCCAGGCAAGCCGCCACGCCGCCATCGTGCACCACATAGATTTCCTTGCCGACTAGAATGGGTGAAGGCACATGACCGACACCTGTGGAGAATTGCCAGACACGCTGGCCCTCATGCAACTCCCCTTTTCCAGGGCGCACGGCGAAGATGCAGAAGTGATCCTGACGAATGGATCCAACGATGTAAAATATACCATTCCCGTACGAAGGTCGCCCCACAATGGAGAACCCTGTGTACGGAAACCACCAGAGTTCCTTGCCACTCGCCGGATCGTACGCTGCTGAATGAAAGGCTCCGGAGCAAATCAACTGCGGTTTTCCGTTCACGGTTTGAATGAGCGGCGTGGAGTAGGCCATGCGACTAATGGCGCGCTGCGGCGAGGAATCCGCCCTTTCGAGATGAGCTCGCGGTTGGAGCCATTTGATTTTGCCCGTATTCTTATCGAGCGCGACAAGAAACTGTTTGTCGGTACCGTCGCAGGTGAGGATCAAAAGATCCCCATGCAAAATCAAGGAACTCGCCGCACCTTGAAAAGCATTGTATTTGAACTCTGTGTTTTTCCAGATGACCTTTCCTGCTGAGTCAAGGCACGCCGTCCCACGCGGGCCGAAGTGAACGAAGGCATACTTGCCATCCAGCACAGGCGTGGGTGACGCATAGCCGTTTAGCTTATGGCGGGGACCGGCGTCCTTTGTTGTAAACACCTCGATATCGTGCAACAGCCTGCCGGCGGTTTTTTCAAGACAGACGGCATGCAACGATTTACCTCCATCCTTGGAACTGGTCATCCAGATTTGGTTTCCCGCAACCACCGGCGAAGAATACCCCAGCCCTGGAACCACAGATTTCCACGCGATATTCTCATCCTCATTCCAGTGAATGGGAATGCCTTTCTCCGCGGAATGACCCTGCCCGTCAGGCCCCCGAAACTGGGGCCAATCACCTCCATTACCCCAACTTTTGAAAATAAAAAAAACAGTCAATATAAACACAGTTCTGAAGAGGGAACCGGTATCCTTTAGAATCATATATCGGCCGGAGTTTAAGGACGAAACGATCAACAGGGCTGGAGAGGTGTTCACGTACCAAGGTTGCCTTATTACCGGGGAGTGCACAAGCGGATGTTACCCGACCGGAGAAGCCTTCTCCCTCAAAATAGTTGGTGCTCGTTTTTTTTGTGTTCGCTGTCCAACCGCCACGTAAGTGGCGTAACCGAATGATATTTCCATGCTGGCCCGGTTCCTTTCAGCGACTAAGAATGTTCCCCTTGAGGGAGCGTCCCCTGTTCATTTAAGTACGTTTCGCAAGCGCCTTGCTGACTTCAGCACACCGCTAGCCTTTTTAACCCTATCCATGAAGACCAAAGCAGTGTGGTGCTCAGCAATACTCTGCGCCCCGGTTTTCAATTTTGCTGTTTCCCCCCAATGATGTAAGCGGATGAAATCAGGAACCAACCTGGCAAGCCGCTTCGCGTTTGCAGTTTTGTAATTTTTCTCTTTATCAACGGTAAAGTCCTTGATGGTTGCTTTCAGCGCTTTAGCCGACGCCCTTGTCGGCCGTACATCGTCAGGTTTTTTTTTCAATGTGTGCTTCTAGCTTTTTCAACGCAGCTTTGACGAGTTCAAGTCCAGGTTGCTTGTCTCCGGCGTTATTGATCTTCTTGATCTCCTCGATCAGGTTAATTGGTGGTTTCGTTGCCACCTTCTTTATGGTGTTTTTCAGTTTATTTTTTTCTCGCCATCCATAATACTGGCCATTAAGTCTACCGTTGATCATACCCTAAACAAGATAAAATTATTATTGTTTAGTTCATTACCGCATCGTCAACAAAGAACCAATAGGCAAAAAATCAGTTTTTTGCCTCTGCCGAAACTATAACGTTTCGAAGAGGCTTTTTGTTGATGCAAAATGCTAACGTCTCCATTTCTACCGCGCCAAAAAAAATTAAGCTTGCTCGCGATTTGATATCGCAAACCCTGTTTTCTTTTTTTTCACCCCCCGGAACACTTCTCTTTTTTTATTCTTATTTTGATTAAAGAAAGTTTCAGCCTTAACGTCTATTTTAAAAACATTTATGGTAACCAATGCATGCCCACATTCCTCTCCGATCAAATAAATCTCGCCTTGCTCGAATCTGGTAACGTACGGTTGTTGCACATGATTCATCCGCTACCTCCAAAAGGAGGAGACTAGACAAATGCCGCTCAATACCGAAACCAGCAACCGGCCGTGGTACTCCGGCATAACACGCTACCAATGGATGGTGCTGATTGTGGCATCGCTTGGGTGGGTGTTCGATATTTTTGAGGGTCAAATTTTTGTGGCATCGATGCGCGATGCCATGCCCGATCTGATCGGGGTATCTCCCGATCATGCCTCGGTGCGCATCTGGAACGACCGTGCCTTTGGTTTTTTCCTGCTCGGCGGTGCATTCGGCGGCGTGGTATTCGGCATGATTAGCGACCGCATTGGCCGTGCCAGGACGATGATCTTCACTATTCTATTTTACTCGCTCTTCACCTGCCTGAGCGCCTTTTCAGAGGAACCGTGGCACATGGTGGTACTGCGATTCCTCGTGGCAATGGGCGTCGGCGGGGAATGGGCTGTAGCCAGCGCGATGGTGGCCGAGGTGATGCCTAAGCGATCGCGCCCGGTGATGAGTTCCATTTTTCATGCCTCGAGTGTCTTCGGCACCCTACTGGCAGTGGCGGCTATTTATTTACTGATTGGAAACCCCGAATTAAACGCACGGCTGACGGGCAAAGGGATTGACGGCTGGCGCGTGGGGTTTGCCATCGGCGTGTTGCCGGCATTTCTCACGTTGTGGATCCGCTGGAAACTGCACGAACCGGAGAGCTGGACCGCCGCCCGCGACCGCGCCATGCAGGATGACACCCAGCGGACAGGCCGGCTCGGTGAGCTCTTTTCCGCAGCCCATCGGCGCAACACACTGATCGGCGTTACGCTTTCGACCATTGGGTTGGTCACGTTTTGGGGAGGGCACATTTATGGCAAAAACGCCCTCATGCGGCAGGCACAAGCCGAGGTTTTAAAGATGGAGAATATCGGCGCTGACGCCGACAAAAAAATAAAGGATGCGGTCCTGGAAAAGCACAAATCCGAAATCAAACGGGCCGAGATGACGAGTATGGCCCTAAACACCACCGGCGCGGGCCTAGGCCTCATGCTCTTCGGCGGCATCTCAATCCGACTTGGCCGGAAGGGTGCCTTTGTACTCTACCACGCGATGGCTTTTGTGATGATGCTGGTGATGTTCCAGTGGCTAATTCCCAACGACGCCTCCAAGGGGGTGCTGATGGTGTGCCTGCCTGTGTTCGGCTTTTTCACCGTGGGCATGCATGCGGGCTATGCCGTGTATTTCCCGGAACTATACCCCACCCGCCTGCGCGGCACGGGAACAGGCTTTTGCTTCAACATGGGCCGACTGGGCACCGCTGGTGCGTTCTTTGGCTTTGCCGCCATGACCAATCCGCCTACGCCTGAAACCAAAGCCATGTGGCTCGCGCCTCTGTTCCTGCTCGGCGTGGTCGTAGTATTGTTCGCGAAGGAAACCCGCAATGAGGAATTGCCAGAGTAAGCCTTGGACATCCGGCTACACCAGCGAAAAACCAGACGCCGCGAACTTGGCCAGACGCATTTCGTGCGCGCCGTTGGCTCGAGTGAGTTCGTGAATGAATATGATCTCATCCTCCACCTGCTGGACATCTATGTAGCGCAGCGAACCGGACGCATGCGGACTGAGCACCACCGGGCCTTCCGGCGAAAGCACTTCCCAGTTTTTCAAGTCATCTGAGACGGCCAAGCCGGTTTTCTCCTCGTAGTTTTCGTCATGACCAGCACTGCCGTCGTAAAAGGCGTAGTAGCGGCCGTTCAACGGCAGCACGCTGTTGATGCGGCGACAGTACTTGTCCCAACCGTTGGTTCCCTCAGACTGGAGCACGATGCCTTGCCAGTCCCAGTGGTCAAGATCGGTGGAGGTTGCCAAGGCGGTGGCGCTCACGCATTCGCCAGTGTTGAAAATGTCCAACGTATCGTGCGAACCCTTGCCGGTGGCTTCCGTGCTTTTTGCGACGCTAAGGAAGAGGTGGTAAACACCATCGACCTCCATCAGCCACGGATCCTTCACGCCTTCTAGTCCCAGGTCAGTTGCTGCGAAGAGCTGCCGCGTGTTGGCGGGATCTAATGCTTCCACGGTTTCCGCGCGGTTGATGGTGGTGCACCATCGACCGTCCTCGGGAGCGACGAAACTGGTGAAATAGCGCCATTGGCCGTCGGCGCCACGCTTTAAGGTGCTTTTCTCAATGGAGGCTGAGCCGTACTGGTCTTTATGCACGGACCAGATGTCCTCGAATGTCTTGAAATCGGTCGTCCGGGCGATGCGCGACTCGCCGCCACGATCCGGCTCCACACCCCGCGGCCGGCGAACGCGATATGTGAGATAGGCCGCCTGATCGGCTTTATCCCAACACCAACCGGGCGCGCCAACCCAGTAGCCCTTTTCATCACCCACGGGTTCGCGAACAATCGCCCCCTCCAGTAGTTCCTTTTCAATGTTCAACCGACTCATTTTATCGTGATTATTTTTTTTGTACGGATCGACTCCTCCGCCGCGATCGCCAGCAGGGTGCCGTCGATGCAGTTAGCCACAGAGGTCAACGGCGGCTCGCCTTTGCGTATGGCACGGATAAAGGCCGGATGAATCTCAGCAAAACCCAGATGCCCACCCCAGCCAACACCGCGCCTGGCATTCACCTTGATGACTCGCGGTTCACCTTTGCGTTTGCCGTGCTGCCAATGAAGGATTTGCAGATTATCAAGATCGGCCTGCAACACACCGCGATCACCGACCACTCCCATCTCAAGCGTCTCCTTCGGCGACTCATGCGCAAACAGGCATAGATGCAGCGTGCCCTTCGCACCGTTGGCGTAATCCCAGCTAACCGTCGCATGGTCATGCGCCTGGTTCGGGCCGGAGATGACACGGTTAACGGCGTTGCTGCCAAACGCACTCACACACCGGGGACGGGAATCCACCCACCAGTTCATCAAGTCAAAATGATGGCAGTTTTTGTCAACGAGACAGCCACCGCTCTTTCGCCGATCCTGAATCCAGTTGCGCGACTTGGGCTGAAACGGCCCACGAAACTCCTTGCACCAGGTCATGTGCGGCGTGCCGACCGCGCCCGCATCAACCAGCTTTTTGAATTTCCCAAAAAACGGCGAGTACCGCAGTTCATGGCCAATCATCAGCACACAATCGCTCTTCGCCGAGGCGCGCAGCAGCTTGCGGCACTCGGCCGGCGTGATGCCCACCGGCTTCTCGAGAAAAAGATGTTTTCCCTCCTTCAGTGCTTCCAGCGCCAACGGCACATGGGTGAAGTTGGGCGAAGAAATCACCACCGCATCAAGATCGCTGTGGATGAGATCATGTTCCTTTTTGAACAACCGCATGCCGGGCGCCACCTCCAGCGCACGCGCGATGCGTCCGGGATCACTTGCACACAGGGCAACGGCCTCCGTCTGTCCCCTGCATTCCCGATGGAACAACTGCAAATGACTGAAGCCCATTGCACCCACACCAACAAAACCTATGCGAATTTTCCGCACCACGCGGTGAGAACACTGCCCGAAGACAAGGTTGCCGGGCAAGCCCGACGTGCCAGCAATCAGTCAACATGCTAGCCCTTGGACAAACGACGAGTGATCATTGGGCTCCTCTCAGTTCGAGTATCGTTCGTGCAAGCGCACGACCAATCTTTGTGAAGGTAATCGTGCTGCCGAGATAGTGATAAGGGAAGTCGGATCCGAGTTTCTCCCACTCGTCAACGTTGTCGCGCCATGTAGGGAAAGCAGCGTCGGCGCGCTTGTCCCAGTACACGTCGGTCGGGATGGCGCGTACGCTACCGGCAAACTCAGGCACGTCGTTCATAGACGCCTGTGCCGCCTTCACGACAAGCATGTTGCCCTTGGCCGGCTTGAAGCCGTTCTGTCCCATGATGCCGATGGCGAATGGGAGGCTCGGCTTGGCCAGGTCTTTCCGAACGTCACGGATGAAGTTTCCCATGTTCTCCGCGTACTCATCCTGAAAACCATTGTACATGTCGTTCCATCCCTGAAACCAAACGAAGCCGGCGATCTCGTAGGCGCGCCCATCATAGTCGGGAAACCGTGTTTTCAACTCGCTCAATGTCGTTTTAATTTCCGTCATCATCAGACGATAAAAGTGACCGTAGCTCGCGATGACCTCCTTGCTGTATTCAGCGGCCTTGGCCTTGCGAATGGCATCGATTGAGGCGTCGCTCTTCGCCTCGATTTCCTTGCGACCGATTTTTGGATTATTCTTTTTTGCCTCGTTCCATTCGCGCCGGATGAGGTTGTTGTAATCGCGCCGGCACATGTTCTCAACGAACTCGTTGATCTTCTCCTTCGATTGCAGACCGGAACTCGGCGGCCGAAAGTCACGCCCGATGCTCTTGCCACCCCAGGCCGTCTTGATAAGCAGCACCGGCTCTTCGTAATGGTTGCCCATCACGTGGCCAAACTCCAACTCCAGCCCGATGCGCCCCGGCGAACCGTAGCCCACGGTGAGCTTGCCGCGGCGCTCGAGATAGTTGATCCACACATCGTCGCGCTCGATGTATTTGCCGTCCTCGTGAAAGTGCGCGAAAAAACCGTTCGTCTCCGACGCGTTGATCTGGTGGTTAAGCAGTGGGTCAATCCGGCCTTTCCCTTCCATGTTCGACTGGCCCGCGAGTATGAACACCTTGACCGGTTTAGGATCCGCCACCGTAACCGATGCCGCAAAGACCAAGCCAATTGCAAGAGATAAAAAACGTGTCATAACGCACAGCAACGCTACTGCTTAGCGAAGAGTCAGCAAGTAAAAAACTTGGCCATTTTGCTTTGTCGCAGAAAACACTTTGCTACCATCTGACACCGCATGGGGCGCAAAATTCTCATCCTCACTGAGGGGCTCTCCTCACCGAACTCAGCCAAGACGGCCTGCAGTGTGATCCGCTACCGTCGCGACGAAGTGGTGGGAGTACTCGACACAACCGTGCCGGCGCAGCCGGCGCAGGCGCTGTTCGAGGTCGGCGGTGATTTGCCTGTGGTCAATTCCCTCGACGCGCTGCCCGATGCCAACGTGCTGCTCATCGGCATCGCCCCCTCCGGCGGCACGCTGCCGGCAACCATGAGGGCGCTCGTGCTCGGCGCGATCAAGCGCGGCATGGACGTGGAATCGGGTCTGCACGAACACTTGAATGACGACGTCGAGCTTGCTGCCGCTGCGAAGGCCAGCGGCTCCACCCTTCGAGACCTGCGCCGCAACGACGAGCGCGACGTGGCCAAGCGGCGAGACATCTCCGCCGACTGCCTCCGCATTCACACCGTCGGACACGACTGCAGCATCGGCAAAATGGTGACATCCATTGAGGTCACACGCGGCTTGGTCAGGTGCGGTGTGGACGCCAAGTTTATCGCGACCGGCCAGACTGGGATAATGGTCGAGGGCGACGGCTGCCCGGTCGATGCCGTGGTGGCAGACTTCATCAGCGGTGCGGTGGAAAAACAGATTCTGGCACACCAGCACCACAAGGTGCTCGTCATCGAGGGCCAGGGCAGCATCACTCATCCCTGCTATTCCGCCGTGACGCTTGGCCTGCTGCACGGATGCCTGCCGGATGGCCTCATTTACTGCTACGAGATGGATCGCAAAATGGCCAAGGGAGCCGCTCACGTCCAACTGCCACCGATGGAGATGCAACGCGATCTCTACCTCGGGATGGCCAACGCAGCGCACCCGTGCCGGTTCATAGGGGTGGCCATCAACAGCCGTACTGCGGACGAGTCGGCCTACCTCGCCGAGCGCGAGCGCATTGAGTCGGAATGGAACCTGCCAGCGTGCGATGTGTTCCGTGAAAACGCAGAACCGCTGGTGAAAGCGGTGCAGGAGTTTCAAGTATGAAACCCCAAGATCGCTTCGCCGTCGCCCTGCCTTTGAGAGCCTTTTTGCAGTACGTGACTGATAGCTAAAACGTGAAAATCATTATCCATGAATATGAGCTTGTGCTAAAGCATAAGTTCACGATCTCGCGCAATACAACCACCGCGCAACCGACACTGATCGTCGAACTGCAACAGGACGGCGTCAGCGGCTACGGCGAAGCCATCGCCAATAATTACTACGATTCGCCAATCGACAAGATGCGAACTCGCCTTGAGGGCATGCAGTCGGTGCTCTGTGGCGAAATGTTTCGAGACACCGGCTCGTTCTGGGATCTTTGTACCGCGCATTTGGCTGACGCGCCATTCGTGTTATCCGCGCTCGACTGCGCAGCGCACGACCTGTGGGGCCGCCTCGAGGGCGCACCGGTGCATCGGCTCTGGGGACTGAACCCCGCAGGCACCGTTCCCTCCTCCTTCACCATCGGCATCGACGAGGTGCCCACGATGGTGGCCAAGCTCGCCGAGATGCCGGGGTGGCCGGTGTACAAGATCAAGCTCGGCACCACAAACGATGTCGAGATCATCCATGCCCTGCGCGATCACACCGACGCCACCTTTCGCATCGATGCCAACTGCGGCTGGACAACTGAAGAGGCTGCCGTGCTCTCCGCCGAGATGGCACGGCACGATGTCGAGTTCATCGAGCAACCTCTCCCGCCCGAGGCAAGCGAGGCGCAGGCGCAACTCTTCCGCGACTCAGCCCTGCCGCTCATTGCTGACGAAAGCTGCGTCAGCGAAGCGGACGTGCTTCGATGCATCGACCGCTTTCACGGCGTCAATATCAAGCTCTGCAAGTGCGGCGGACTCACCCCGGCGCGCCGGATGATCGCCACCGCGCGCGACCACGGACTAAAGGTGATGGCCGGCTGCATGACTGAGAGCTCCGTCGGCATCTCCGCCGCCGCACAGCTCACACCGCTCCTTGACTACGCGGACCTCGATGGCGCCGTGCTCCTAGCCGGGGACATCGCCGAGGGCGTAAAACTCGATCACGGAAAGTTCGTCTTTCCCGACGAACCCGGCCTCGGCATCCGGACGCTGAAGTAAACTCAATCCCTTGGCCAGGCGGCGAGGATTCGATTCACCAGTTGGCCAAACTCTGCGGTACTGACGCTGCCTTCCTCCTCGAAGGTGTCCACGTGGTGCACGATGACGAGATCCCATTGTGGGACAACCAACACCTTGTGACCGCGGTAGCCGCTGGCAGAAAACGAACCGTCCGGCAGGGTGACATCAGGATAAAACTTCCCGTTGGCCGCCGCCCACCACATGTAGCCACCCCCGCGCTCGGTGGTGGAGTAGGAACGGATGCTCTCGTCCACCCAGTCCTGTGGAATGACCTGCTTCCCTCTCCAGCGGCCGCCACGCGCGAAGAACAGTCCAAACCGTGCCAGGTCGCGCGCGCTCAACTGGAACGGATACGCCACGTCCACCGAATCTGCGCACGGGCGATCCCGCCATCGACGCCCCGGAAACCTCCATTCGCGCGAGCCATGTGGCGTTTCACGTCACTGAGACACCTGCTGTCGCAGGAACTGCTCTACAACAGCACGGCATCCCGTACAAAGTAAATCAAGTGCCAGAGATCGGTGTGACGCAGCTTTTTTTTCAGGATCCAGACGGCTTTCACATTGAGATTGGCACCTACCCATCGGCCAGTGAATTAGAAAGTCCACCAGCCGACATGGCCGAATCATAGAATCCCGCTTGCCTCAGCCGCGTAAATTCTCACACCATTTTCCTGTGAACTTAAAAAACGACGCCCCTCTTCAAATCAGCTATGATAGCGCTGGCGAAATTTTTGTGGAGTCAACCCGATGTGCTTTCGAAAGGTCTGCGTGAAGGCGCTCTGGTCACAAAAACCAAACTCGAGACTAATGTCCGTTATGGACAAGTCCGAGTTGATCAGTGCGTCACTGGCCGCCTGAATGCGTGTCTTGGCTAGAAACTCTTGCGCACTCATGTTGAAGGCCTCTTGAAACTTACGATTGAGTTGGCGCATGGAAAGACCAGCTTTTTTCGAGAGTTCAGCAATGGTGATACGCTGACGATGATTGGATCGTATATATTCCACAGCACGACTGATGTCTGAATAGGGCAGTAACAATTTTCGACTGCTCGCATAACTGCGAACCGTCCCCATCAAACCGATAACTTCCCCCTTCACATTCCGAACAGGCAGCTTCGTGGTCATGAACCAATCCAGGAGTCGTTGTTCATTGTACCAGATTTCCACGCGATTGATGAGTGATTCACCAGTCTTCATCACTTGTTGATCGTCTCGCACAAAGCCATCAGCAATCTGATTGGGAAAGAAATCGTAATCGGTCGCACCCACCATCTCCTCCTCACTCGCGCAACCCAGTCGTTCGTAAAGCTTGCTACTGGCGCCCATCATTCGGCTACAGCGATCCTTGAGAAAAAAGAAGACACCTGGCAAATGTTCAAATAGCTGACGTAACGGCTGAGCAGACCCTATCTCGTCAAAAAAAGACAATTGCAGATCTTTTCCAATTTTTTTTGAAAAAATCGACATGTCCAATTAACAACAAAAAGAGAGATAAGAATGCAAGCAAACTTCGGTTCCCTGTCTACACCATCCTGTCTACACCATCCTGTCTACACTAAATCGAAATTTCCTCTTTTTTCGAGGAAGAATTGATTGTTCAACGCATGGGACTCCCTTCGCCAAGCGGCAGGCATTGTCTTTTTAACAACAAAAAAAGTCTGATTTTCAGTAGACGGAAAGGAGGGCAGATGTCATTTTCTCGCTTTCGCAACTAGATGATACGAATAATTTGATATTCAAATTCATAAAATAATCCGATTTATCGCCTCCAACCCTGACTGAAATGAAAAGACATCGTCGAAACGCCTTCACTTTAATTGAATTACTTGTGGTGATCGCGATCATCGCGATCCTGGCAGCCATGCTGCTGCCGGCCTTGGCCAAGGCCAAACAGAAAGGCGTGCAAACGGTTTGCATCAGCAACCTTAAGCAGTGGGGGCTGGTTTGGCAGTATTACACCGATGACAACGAGGGCTACTTCAGCAAAGGGATAGATGTTAGAAACATGAGCGGCTGGTGGCGCGGCGAGTGGGTTGCCTCCTTGCAGAAGTTCTGGCGCAAGCAGGACATCCTCCTCTGCCCTGCGGCGACGCTTGCCCGGAGCGACCGTTCAGCCAACTACAAGTTAAAGCCGGTGAATAAAAACGAGCCGGATAACTGGGACGCGGTCGGCAGCTGGAACGCTTCATTCAGGCATGGAGGGATCAATGGACAAGATGGATTAATCAATGGCAAGCGCATTCCCACGCGGGCGAGTTACGGCAACAACAATTGGCTCTACAATGCGCCGCGCGACATTCAGGGCCGGCGGAAGGATTGGCACTGGAAAACAATCAACCCGTCCGGCCATGATTTGCACAACATTCCGATGTTCATGGACATGATGTGGCGCGGCGGCGGACCCCATCATGCGAGCGCCAACAAGTTCACACCGGGCAATTACAACGGCGACTGGCAGGGTGCCGGGCATGAGATGAAGCACTTCGCGTTCGACCGGCACGCCGGCGGCATTCAGGGTGTGTTCATGGATCACTCCGTGAGGCACGTACCGATCAAGCAGCTTTGGCGACTAAAGTGGCATCGCAACTTTGACATAAGTCGAAAAATGACATGGCCAGTATGGATGTCCGGTTATCCCGAACACTATTAATCCTAACTTTTTAATACCTAACCAAAACAAACCGAATGACAACAACCTCTAGAAAAATAGTAATGGTAGCCACTGCGATCCTGATGGCCTCAACATCAGCCTTCGCGGCGGTTAAGAACGGTGCCTCTTTGAAAGGCAACGAGTACTCCAAGGGCGGCAACAACGCCAAGGGCGGCGGTGTGGTTGCGTGGAACGAGTATTCCTCGGTCGACCCCACAGCATTCAGCCACGACCTGTCGTCCGAAAGCCTGACGGTGCTGAAAGATGGCGATTACCTCGTCGCAGTGACTGCTCCCTTCTACTCGACCGGCGAACGTAATACCCATCGAGCCGAATTACTCGTCAACGGCACGGCGGTTTCAACGGCGCTTGGCCAATCAACCTACATCCGTATCACAAATGGACACACCGAAGCGTCAGCCAACTTTGCCGTCCTGGTCTCGCTCAAGGCCAACGACACGCTCACTGTCAAAACGACTCCAATTGCAGCTGTAGCATTGGATGGATTTATTGACACCGTCAGCCTCTATGCCGAGTTGGTCGGCGATGAGAGAAACGTGTTCTCGGGTACTGCCACGACAATCCAGTCTGGCGACAATCTCAATGTTGACGGAGAGGAGGACAACCGCAACCTAGTGTGGACTGGATCACGAAAAGGAAGTGCCTTCAGCCACAGCGACGGGAATCCTGACATCACCCTCAAAGACGGCGGCAACTACATGGTGTATATTAACATCCCACTCAACGGTTCAGTTGCCCGCGCCTCGGTTGGCCTAAGAGTTTCCCTGGATGATGAACCAGTCGAAGGCGCGCTTGGGCAGCAGGGATACATCCGCAATACGAACGCGCACAAACACTCCTCAATCCACTTCGCTGGCGTTATCACCGCCGAGGCTGGACAAGTCCTCAAGGTGGACACTGCGCTGCTGGCAAAGGCAGGTGTCATCAACGTGCAGGGCAGCAAAGCCGCCTCCATATACATTGAGCAACTCGGAACCGTCGGCCTGTACGCCGACACATGCACCGAAACGGTAGCCGGTCAGAACCTGAATGCAGCCGGCAAAACGCCGATGGCATTTTTGGGAGACGGCACCAGCGAGGAGATAATCGACAATGCCACATACAGTAACGAAGGGGATAGCGAAGAGAATATAGTGATCAAACAGGATGGGGACTATTTGCTCTCATTCAACGTCGACTTATACTCCGGAAACGGCCGGATAAACCCACGAATCACAGTGGAAGTAAACGGAAGCGAAGTTTCGGGTGCTACATCAACAGCCCACTACATTCGCAACGCAGATGGACATAACGAATCCTCGGGTGCCATCGTTGCGCTGCTGAACGATTTAGTCGCAGATGACGTGGTCACCGTCAGCGTTGAACGCGAGGGGAACGCGGGCACAGTCAATTCGCCCGAAGGGGGCAAGGTTTCCCTGCTTCGCCGAGAATCGTACGCCACAGGAAACGGTGATAGCCCACCTAAAATCACCTCCTTTTTTGGACTTGGGCTGGACGGCTTCCAGGCCAATATTGAGGACTTCGGCCTGTCAGTGGATGCCGCCACCATCAAGGCGGTTGTCAACGGTACCGAGGCTGCGATCACCAGCAGCAAGAATGGAAAGGTCACCGCGGTGAACTATGCATTTGCATCCATCCCCGCCCCAAAAAGTGTCCACGCTGTCACGCTTAGCTACTCGGACTCGGCTGGAAACAGCCATAGCCATGAGTTGTCCTTTGCCATCACGCTCGATTACAAGGGTATTCCGGCCAGCTTTGCCTCAACCTCGGTGGACACGTCCTCCGGCGGGTTCATTGCCAACGTAACCCAGATCAGCACCATACAACTTGGTGAAACAAAGTTGTCCATTCACGGCAACAACACCGCCAACGCCGAGAAACAGTTGCGCGGGGAATACCTCAACCCGGACGAGGTGGACGATGATGACAATCCCCTGCCCTACCTGAACGAGGCCGATGAGAACGCCTGGGAAGGCTGGAGCATCGTTCCGGTCGAGGTGGATGGAGTGATCAACTGGAATCAGGACGAAGGTGCTGCCGCTGGCAACTTCGGTGAGGACCAGCCGATACCCCTGATACCGGGCTGGGGAGACAGCTCGGACGGCATCGTGGCAGAAATGCTCGGTTATCTGGACTTGACTAAGGGGCTGCACACCCTCGGCGTCAACAGTGATGACGGCTTCAGGCTCTCCTTTGGCCCGAACCCAAAGGATCAGTTGGGAATCATCGCCGGTGAATTCAATGGCGGCCGCGGATCATCTAACACAATCTTCAACATCGTGGCCGAGGCGGATGGACTCTACCCGGTTCGCCTGCTCTGGTACGAGGGTGACGGCGGCGCCAATGTTGAATTTTTCTCGGTCAGCAAAAACGGGGAAAGGATTCTAATCAATGACCCCGACAACGCCGAGGCCATCAAGTCCTATCGGACGGCCGACTCGCCACCCTACATCAGCCGCGTTGCCCCGGCAGGTGACGGATTGACCAAAACGATCGAGTTTGATTTCGTGAACGCGGATCTTTCAGTGGACAAAAGTTCAGTGAAAATGAAGCTGAACGGAGAAGATGTGACTGTTGCCACCAGTTCAACCGACGACGGGATTTCAGTGGTTTATGACCATGCCGATTACATACCCGGCGGTGACCACACCGTCGAACTGTCCTATACTGAAAGCGGCGGTGTGAGCCGCGTGCGTAGCTACAGTTTCAGCATCCCCAGGGGCCGAACAGATATACTCATAGACAATCCGACAGTTTACATTCCGTTCGATGACACCGCTGGTGACACAGGTGTTGGAACGGTAGGCAATCCTGGTTTGACTTACGTAAATACACCTGAATTGGGCGTCCCCGCCCTTTACCCTAATGGGGTTGGAACCGCCGTTCGTTTTGATGGGTCCAAGGATCAACGTCTAAGGGTTGCCAATCATCAGAATGTAAACATGACCAATGGTCCGTGGGAGGAGATGAGTTGGGAATTCTGGTTCAAGCCGGAAAAACTTCCCGTGGCCGGTAAGACCATCACTCTCTACGAACAAGGTGGCAACACGCGAGGCATCCACATCTACCTTAGCGGCACCCAGGATTCGGACCCTACCGAGGCAGAGGTATATATGATGGCCTGGAACAGAGCAGAAACCATCTGGGGTGGCACCTTGAATCAAGCTGGTGGCGACGGCGTAACCGCAGTTAAAAGCGCCGTTAAACTCGAAAGCGTTTATCATCTTGTTTTTGTCATGGATGGCGATCCTAGCGGCGACTTGGAAGGAACACTTACCGGGTACATCAACGGCCGCCAGATCGGCCAGGTGCCTGGAGTTCATATGCTATACAACCACACCGATAACATAGCTTTTGGTTACGCAGCTGGCCAAGCTGTGGATCATATTACCGGAGATAGAGGTGAACAACCCGGTCTAGGCTTCACCGGTGTCATTGATGACGCCTCATTCTACAACACGGCGCTGACCGAGGAGCAGGTAACCGCCCACTTCCAGGGTGGCTTTGGCGGGGGCGAACAAGAAGCCATCGAGATCACCTTACAACCGCAGGATACCAGCCAGGGTCAGGGCCATTCGGCAACCTTCAGTGTTGAGTTTACTGGTACTCCATTGGTGGATGTGAAATGGCTCGTCAATGGCGAGGAAGCAGCAACCGATGCGGCCATCTCCGGCTCCAGCATCAGCATCGTAGCCTCTGAGGCGAACAACGGTGCGAAGATCAAGGCGGACTTGACCAATGCCAGCGGTACTGTAACCACGTCTGAGGCCACCCTGACCACGTTCATCGACAAGGTTGCACCAGTGCTTGAATCAGTCAGCGCAATCGCAGGCAGCCTTAACACGGTTACCCTGGTATTCAACGAACCACTCGGCGCTGACTCTGCAACCAATACCGGTAACTACAAGATCGATGGTCTGACCGTGGAAGGCGCTACCCTTGGGGCAGACAGCAAGACCGTTTCACTGGCCACAAGCCAGCAGGCACAGGGTGGTATTTACGATGCCACCGTTAGTGGTGTTGAGGATATATGGGGGAATGCATTTAATGGAACAGAAACATTCGGAACCAAGGCGAGTTATGAGGGGGTGGTCTTGGCCGACGGTGCAAATTACCTCTGGAAACTGGATGAAACCTCAGGAACCGAAGCCAAAGAATCAGTTGGAGGCATGCCTATCGGAGCCTATGAGGGCAGTCCTGACTTGAACGCTGCGGCATTGCTGGCGAACTCGAGTCGATCAGCCTCAGCTTTTACTGCTGAAAATTTGCAACGAGTTGCAATTCCGGATCACACACTCTTGAATCTAAACACTGGAGTGAAGTTGCGAAGCTGGGAGATGTGGATTAAGCCGGGAAAACTGCCCACTCGTGCCAGTGAAGATGAAGATCCACAAACTTCGATTATCTATGAACAAGGAGGCAACACCCGAGGTGCCAGTATATTCCTTGCCGGCACCCAGGCCGAAAATCCCACCGAAGCAGATTTGTGGTTCATGGTATGGAACCGTGCTGAAACCGCTTGGGGAGGGGCACTGCACCAGGTGGGCAACGATGACACGGCTTCCATCAGCACCAAGGTACAATCTGGGGAAACCTACCACATCGTACTGGTGATGGAAGGTGATGACACGGCTGACCTAACCGGCACACTGACTGCCTATGTAAACGGCAAGGAGGTAGGCAAGGTAGACGGTGGTGTAGGACTTTTAAATGCTCACTCGGATGATGTAGCCATAGGTTTCGTTGCCGCCGAGGTTGTGACCATCAATGGCAACTCAGGTGGTGGAACAGATGGAACCAACACAGCCCTTTATTTTGATGGCATCATCGATGAAGTTGCCGTCTACTCTGGAACCGCTCTTTCAGCCGAACAAGTAAGCAACCACTACTCCGATGGCTTGATTGAAGATGTCATAATCGACTTCACCGCGCCGGAAATTGTTTCTGCCAATGGTTACGCCGGTACCGTCAACCAGATCGCCATTGTCTTCAGCGAGGGACTGGATGCAGCAACGGCAGGTGATGCAGCGAACTATGCGGTCGAAGGTTTGACGGTTAACGCCGCCGCCCTTTCAGACGATGCCAAAACAGTCACGCTTTCAACCAGTGAACAGACATCCGGGAGCGCCTATAATCTGACCGTCACGGGAGTGAAGGACCTGGCCGACAATGCGGCCAATCTTTCCGCTACCGTACAATCTGAATTCAGTTACGCTCAG
>Ga0163108_10000292_pt1 | contig 37133 bp, 24 predicted proteins | sample Fk1155metaG_FD_109644 | JGI IMG/M metagenome (GOLD analysis project Ga0163108, IMG submission 109644) | Marine microbial communities from the Central Pacific Ocean - Fk160115 155m metaG | ecosystem: Environmental > Aquatic > Marine > Oceanic > Photic zone | place: The Central Pacific Ocean...
AGCGCAGCCAGGAGAAGAGAAACGGCTGGTGGGGCTTTGCGTCGTCTTGGTGTTCTGTCTTTCACAGGATTGCCGGAGCTGAGCTCAGTCCTTTTTCTTAGAAGCGTCTTTTTTGACCCGCGTGAACTTTCTCAGGAAGCCCGCGACGTCCTTATTGAAGCGTTTTGATTCTTCGCAGAACGGCATGCAGGAGGAGTAGCCGTACACCAGGCAGAGCCCGCGATAGTACTTGGCGATCCCCTTGGAGTCCTCGATGCTGTTGTAGAGGCTCGACTTGCCGGTGATCACCAGGGCCGGGATTCTGAGGGCAGGCTTCTGCTCCTTGAAGAGGTCGAAGTCCGGGATGGCTACGCTTCCCATGGGGTGGTTCTTGACGGGATAGAGCATGCTGATGACATAGTCCCGCTCGTCGTGAAAGAAGAGGCTCCAGGAGCGCCGATCGATGCAGCCCCCCTCACCTTCCCACTTGGTGATTTCGTTTTCGCGCTGGTAGCTGTCGAGGTTGCTCTCGCCGGTCTGCGAGTTGAACCTCCGGGTCAGCCCGAAATAATGCATCTCGGTGTCCTTCTTTCCCTTGCCCTGTTTTTCAAAACGGTCAGTCGCCCGGGCGTATTCCTTCACCCCGGACAGCGGCGCCACCAGCAGCATTCCCGCTACCGATTTGGGATATTTCCTGGCGTACCGCATGGCGATCCAGCTGTTCATGCCACAGGCCATGATAGCGAAGCGCTCCTCCTTGGTCTGCTTGCGCAGATCCTCGAACGCGTCGACCAGCTGGTCGATCGGGTAGTAGGGGATGTTCTTGGCGCTGACGGTGCGCAGCTTTTTGAAGCTCCTCACAGGAGGCAGCTTGATGTAGTGGAGCTTGTGCCGCTGCTCGAGCCCGGAGAGAAAGGGCAGCATGATGTTTTCGCTGTAGCCATAGGGCGGGATGATGAGAATCGGGACTCCTGCCCCCGAGCCTCGCTCAGATGATTCGAGCGTGACCCCGCCAAGGATGGAGACGGTTCTTCTCTGCTTCAGCTTGTGGCCGAGGTCTTCAGCGGCTTTTTTCGCCTCCTCATCCGTCTCACCAAGCTTGTAGTCGGGGTCGTTCTTGGCGGTTTCCCACCAGGACAACCAGTACTCCGCCTTGGGGCCGCGGTAGGCCTGGGTCAGCTCATTGAGGGATCTTTCGAGGAAGGTCTTCACGACCGGGTCGTCTTCCTTCTGGAAGCGTTGGACCAGGGCGTCGACAGCTTCGGGTTTCTTGTGGACGCGCAGACTGTGGACCACGACCCGGCGAACGGTGGGGTCCTTGTCGTCGAGCGCATCGTAGAGATGCTTGTAGAAGATCGGGTCGTCCATCTTGGCGAGGGCGACGGCCATGCCCTGGCGAACCGCGCGGTCCTTGTTCTTCTGGAGAGCCTTGATCATCTTTTCGAGAACCTCGTCGCTGGCGGCGGTCGCCAGCGCCTTGACGGTTCCATCCCGGTCGAACCAGGGTTGCCTGGCCATGATCTTTACGAGCATGCTGAACTGGCTCTTGTCCTCCGGGTTCATCTTCGACCAGGTGTCGTGCCGTATGAGTGAATTGGGAGTGCGCAGAGCCTTGCTGATCTCCGCCTTGCTGACGCCCTCCTCCTGGCCGCTTACCGTAGAGGGTAAAAGGAACAATGCGGCGCAGAGAGCCGTCAGGGAGAAGGTTTGAATATTGAAAGAGATCATCGAATTATCCTGCCTGGTTCATAAGTCAAAATAAGGAACCGTTTCCCGTGTCGCATCAGCTACCTTAACGCCAGGAGACGGGATAGATTATTCTAAGTGGAGTCGGAACAGCCGCCCATTATTTTTTGCCCGACGGTCATTCAGCAAGGCTATCATCCTGCCTGATACCGTCCAGCCGAATTTTAAGGTGTTCGAGGCGGGAGTGTTCTGGAGACGGAGGGATGGATGGAAAGAGCCGGCCGTGATTTGACAGGAGAAATTCTCGATGAGTGATGGGCCTTTTCCAGCAGCGGACGCCAGCGAGGATGATCTCGACATGCTCGAGACGCAGCTCGGGCGTCGGCCCACCGGGGTTCTGAAGGTCGAGGTCTACTGTCCGGCGGGGCACCCCCAGGTCATTCGTTATTATCCCCTGACCGTTGGCGAGCAGGGCGAGGCGCTCTCTCCCTTTCCAACGCTTTTCTGGCTTACCTGTCCATCCCTGATCCGCCAGGTCTCCGAGTTTGAATCCTATGGCTGGATAGGGAAAATAGAGGAGAGGATCCAGGCCGATTCCGATTTCAGGGCGGAGTACCATGAAAACCACAGGGCCTACGGCCTTGAGCGCTGGGCTGCTCTCCTCCCGGCTCACCAGGAGGCTGTTATCGAGAAGGGCTGGGAGAACGTCTACAGGAATACCGGCATCGGGGGTATCAGGGAGTGGGATTTCGTCAAGTGTCTGCATCTCCAATACGCCCACCACGCAGGCGCAGCTAATGTCGTGGGCCGCTTCCTCCAGGAGCAGTTTTCTCTGCAACCTTGCATGCCTCCGGAGTCCCCGGTAGGTTGATCCTGCGGGCTGCGCCGCGTTCCCGGTGTCGACAGGATTGGAGGCCAATTGCGAAGAGAAGGGTTTGACCGGTCCAGGCTGGAGTTTCTGCCCGTGAGCTCGAGGCGGAGCAAGCTCGAGATGAGCGCGGTTGCCGTTGATCCGGAAACCCCGGCCCCCGACCCGGGGCTCGCCGCGTCCGTTATCGACCGGGCCGCGGAGCGGATTATCGAGGCCAGGCAGAGGGGGGCTCCCGTTGTGCTGTGTCATGGCGCCCACTTGATCAGGAACGGGTTGGCTCCGCTTCTCGGCAGGATGGTCGAGGATGGCTGGCTGCAGCACATCGCCACCAACGGGGCTGGCTCCATCCATGACTGGGAGTTCGCCTTCCTCGGCCGTACCTGTGAGGATGTGGAGGAATACGTCAGCAGCGGGCAGTTCGGCATGTGGGAAGAGACCGGGCGCAATATTGGCCTGGCCCTTCTGGTCGGCGCTTTCGATGGCCTGGGGTATGGGCGTTCCATCGGACGAATGATTGTTGAGGAGCGTATCGATGTCCCCGCGAGGGAGGAACTACTGGCCGCGTTGGAGGCCGGAGCCTGCGGAGATCCGGGGGCCGCCCCCAGGGCGGCCGCGGCGGCCGATCTCCTCGATGCGATGGACAATTCCGGTCTCGAGTCCGGGGCGCTGGACCTTCCGCATTCTCATTCATCGATGAGTATCCAGGCCGCTTGTTTTCGCCAGGGCGCTCGTTTTACCGTTCATCCGGGAATTGGCCAGGACATCATCTATCCTCACCCGTTGCTCAATGGCGGGGCGGTTGGCCGCGCCTCGATGTCAGACTTCCTGCTATATGCCGATACGATCAGCGGCCTGGAGGGCGGGGTCTACCTGAGCGTTGGCTCGGCGGTCATGTCGCCGATGATTTTTGAGAAGTCGCTTTCCATGGCCCGCAATCTCGTTTGCCGTGAGGGCGGCGCTCTCGAAGATTTTCTAATCGTGGTCAACGACCTGGCCGAGTCGACCTGGGACTGGTCCAGGGGGGAGCCGCCGATGGATCATCCAGCCTACTACGTCCGCTTCTGCAAATCTTTTTCCCGGATGGGAGGGGAGCTTCATTATGCCGGCATGGACAATAGAGCGTTTCTGTTGAATCTCTACCAGCGCCTGGCCGGCGCGAGCTGAGTCCGGTTCTTGCGGGTTCGGAAATTACCCTGTGGCTCGCCGCTTTTCCCACCGCCGCCATTTTTCCCCAGGTCGCCGGCGCTGGATTTCTGCACCTCAAGGATCTCTTCGCAGAGTTCCTTGACCCGGGTGTTACGGGTGATGGCTGTTTCGAGGGAAAATTTGAAATAAAAAAGTCCAAAAAAGTAAGCGGAGGCGGACATCAGAATGTCTGTAATTGTCGAACGAGATGAGACAGGTTTCCTCAAAGCCAATATTTCGAGTTACGATGGGCGGCCTGACTAACGATCTCGTCTCCGGTGCCGTGTCGGTTTCGTGATCTTGACCCTCATACGGCTTCGGAAACCATCTAGCTAATTAGGATTCATTAGATATGAGCCACGGTCTCGCTTTGCAATCAACTCGGGTTTTCACATCCCTCCTGATTGGGCTTTTCATTTGCGCTAACCTCCAGGCCGTGACGATCTCAGAGATCATGTACTCGCCCCGGGGCGAGTTTCAGAAGCGTTTCGAGTTCATCGAGCTTTACAACGAGAACCCCGACCCGCTTGATCTCTCCGGCTACGCGATCTGCGACGGGGTGAGTTTCGTTTTTCCCGAGGGCACCTGGATGGAGGGATACTCCTTCCTGGTCGTCTGCGCCGATCAGGATGCGATCCGGGCGCTCTACGGCATCGACAATACCGTCGGCAACTGGATCTGGGATGGGGAGAACGGGAACTCGCTGTCCAACGGCGGCGAGGACATCGAGATCTGCAACCCGGGAGGCCGGACTGTCCTTCGGGTGGAATACAACGACCGCGGCAAGTGGCCGGTTGGAGCGGATGGGCTGGGACACTCCCTCGAGCTCTTCGCTCCCTACACCGATCAGGATGATCCCGACAGCTGGATACAGTCCAGCGATCCCGGCGGCTCGCCCGGCGGTCCGAACCCCTGCTGGGAGGGGGTCGAGGTGTCGGAGGGTCCCTCGGGCCCCGGTCCTATTTACGGTAACCCCGTTGGCCTGTTCCACGGACAGCAGGACATCGGCGAGCCCTGTACGGCTGGCGGCTTCGCCACGCGTGTGGTTGACGGCGTCGAGAGCTACGAGATCACCGGCTCCGGCGATGGTGTCGGCTCCGGCGGTGACCAGTTCCATTTCGGCTATATCCAGGTCAGGGGAAACTTTGACCTGAGGGGGCGGCTCGTTTCGCGCAACTGGCTCGAGGGCGAGGGCATGGACCGGGCAGGTATCATGATGCGCCGGGACCTGACGGATCGTTCGGCCTTTGTCTTCGTACACGACTCCCCGGAGCCCGACGGGGCGAGAATCCTGCGCAGGACGACGCATGACAGCGACAGCAGCGAGGAGCCCGGGTCGCTGGACACCCACCCGGAATGGTATCGCCTGCGGCGCAGCGCCAACAACATCACCTGCTACTATTCGACCAACGGCAGGTCGTGGCGCGCCATCGGTTCGTTCAACAGCGGACGCACGACCTGGAATAATGGAGAGGCGGCCTACGTGGGCTTCGCCCTGACATCGAGCGGCGGCTGCGGGACGTCCTCGGTCACCTGGGAAGACGTTCAGCTCACCGGCGACGTGATCTCCAGTCCCGGAGACGGGACGCTTCCCGGCGGGGGCGGGGGCGAGGAGAAGGTCCCCGAAGACCCCGGCGGTTTCTGCCGGGACCCGCTCGGGATCCGGATCAACGAGGGCTTCTTTCGCGGTACGGACGAGCGCTGGGTCGAGCTCTACAACTCGACCTCCGGAGATGTTGATCTTGCGGGCTACTACCTGACGGATGACCGCAACGACTCTCAGAAGGTGGAGCTGGGCGCCGATACGGTCGTTCCGGCCGGCGGCTACCTGGTGGTGACCGAGACGGTCCTGGGGCTGGATCTCTCCGTCAGCGAGGAGAGCAACGATGTCTTCCTGGCGCTCATCGAGCCGAGCGGAGGACGGGTGGTCGACGCGGTTAACTTCCGTCCGAGTCACGACGGCAAGAGCGAGTCCCGGGTACCGGACGGGGGCGAGATGCGCGACGCGGCGGAGCCCACGCCGGGGGTTGAGAACAGGCTGGATGTGGAAACGGACATCGTGATCAACGAGATCATGTATCACCCGATCTCCAATGACAGGAACCGCGAGTTCGTGGAGCTCTACAACCGCTCGGATGCGCCGGTGGATCTGACCGGCTGGGAGTTCACCAACGGCGTCGAGTTCAGCTTTCCCGACAATACGGTCATTGCGCCGGGCGGCTACCTGGTGGTGGGGCGGGATCCCGTCCTGCTCAGGTCGGTCTACAGCCTGGAAGAGGGCTCGGTGCTTGGGCCGGTTGACGAGGATGCTCTCGATGATTTCGGCAGCCTGAGCGACCGCGGCGAGCGGATTACCCTGCAGGATGGGCTGGGCCGCACGACCGACACGGTGCGCTATTTCGACGGAGGCGAGTGGCCGCGCTGGGCGGATGGCCACGGATCCTCGATCGAGCTTATCGATCCGCTGCAGGACAACCGCTTCGGCATGGCCTGGGACGCGAGCGATGACTCGGACAAGTCCGAGGTCACCCACTTTTCCTATTCCGGCCGTCACGTTTCATCCGGACGAGGGGATGACTCCGAGCTCCACCTGCTGCTGTTGAGCCGTGGGATCACCGTTGTGGACAACGTTTCCGTACTCCAGGGAGGCGCGGCCAGCGAGGATCTTCCCATCATCGATACCAACGAGATCTGGACCTATTTCAAGGGAACGCAGGCTCCTCCGGAGGACTGGAATGCTCTCGACTTTGATGACTCCGACTGGCTCAGCGGGCGGACCGGCATCGGCTACGGCGATGGCGATGATGAGACCGTTCTCAATGACATGCGGAACAACTATCTGACGATCTTCTGCAGGAAGACGTTTACCGTTGATGATCTCGAAGAGCTCGAGGAGCTGGTCTTCCAGGTCACGGTTGACGATGGGTTCTACGCCTATCTCAACGGCACCCGGGTCGCCTCCTACAACGTCAACTCACCCGCCCATGATGCGCTGGCTTCCAGCGCCGGCGAGCCCAGTCTTCAGCAGCAATCGATTACGAATTTTAGTGAATTGCTCAACGAGGGGGAGAATGTTCTCGCCGTGCAGGTCCATAACGGCGGCTCGATGAACAGCTCCGACCTGAGCTTCATTCCGCGCCTGGTCAACCGGGTACCTTCGGACGTTGTCCGGGGAGATGAGCGCCTGGTGAACCCGGCCTTCAACTCGAATACCAGCGGGTGGGTTCTCGAGGGAACTCATGTGCGCAGCGGGCGCACCTCCACGCATTCGATCGATGGTGCCGGATCCCTGAAGATCATCGCCTCCGGACGAGGCGACAATAAGGTCAACCGGATTGAGAGCACCAATAGCGGCACAAGGGATTTCGCCACCAACTCCGATCAGCTCATCTCCTTTGATGCCAGGTGGCACATCGGCTCGCAGACGCTCAACACCCACGGCTACAAGCACGAGATGGCCAGGACCCACGAGCTCGCTGTTCCCGAAAATCTCGGCAGCCCCGGGGGCCTCAACAGCGTCTCCAGGAGATTGCAGGCCGGCGCCGCCAACCTGGGTCCGGTGATGACCGACCTCGTGCAGACTCCCCAGGTTCCGATCGTTGGTGAGCAGGTCCGGATCCAGGTCCGCGCGGCCGACTCCGACGGGGTCGAGAGTCTTCGCCTGCGCTGGTCGGTGAATAACCCGACGACCAATCCCTCGACGGTGGAGATGACGGAGGTGGGCGGTGGCGTGTGGGAGGCCGTGGTCCCGGCGCAGAGCGTCAACTCGAGGGTCATCTTCTTCATCGAGGCGGCGGATACCTCGGGCAACTCCGGCCGCTTCCCGGTTGATATCGCCGAGCGCTCCCATCCGATGGTGCTGAATCCTCCGGCGACCGGCATTCACGACCGGCGCTATTTCATCTACTCGCAGGAATCGACGAGGAGCCCGGCCACCCGCTTTCACGATTACCGCTTCCACACGACCGCCTACAACGAATCCCGCCTTGGCAGCCGCAAGAGGCTCTCCAACGACCTGATCGACGGCTCCTTCAGCTTTGGCGGCACGACGATCTACCACGAGGCGGCGATGCGCTTCTCCGGGAGTCCCTGGGCCCGCGGCAGCTGGAACGGCAGCTTCCGGGTGGTCTCGCCCCGGGACAAGCCGATCAACGGCTGGATCAGGAAGTTCAACCTGGAGGACCATCACAACAACCCGAGCAACGCCCGGGAGCGGATCGCCCATTACCTGCTGCGCCTGAACCAGGGAACGATCGCGGTGCCCTATTCGGAGGTGCAGTCGATGGCCCGCTGGCAGGTCAACACGAGGATCACGACGACCCGCGAGCACGTCTGGGTGCCGGACACCCAGTATGTCGGGCTGTGGTTCGATGAGGCCGATGGTGATTTCATCGAGATGGATGACCGCTTCGTGATCAATGACAATGGGGACAGGGCGGGTAATGCCGATGGCTACGTCCGCTATCCGCCGCCGAGTGAACGCAGGCAGGGAGATGGATCCAATAAGGAGAACTACCGCTGGTTCTTCGGCCTGAGGGCCAAGAACGGCGCGGATGATTTCACCAACTTCATGGAATTCTGCCGCCTGATGGATCCCGCGGTTACCAGCAACGCGGTCTTTGAGAGCCAGGTCTGGGACAAGGTCAATGTCGAGGAGATCCTGCGCATCTTTGCGATCCGCTTCAACCAGGCCGACTGGGATACCTGGGGGACAGACCGGGGCAAGAACTGTTATTTCTACCAGGATGGTCCCGAGGGAAGATGGCACCTGCTGGCCTGGGATATGGAGAACATCTTCGAGACCGGCCGTCTCGACCAGTTCCTGATTCCCAGCTCGCCGAATTCGGCCTTCCGTCCCAGCGGCGGGATGTTTACCGAGGTGGACAGGATGTTCCAGATCCTGCCGATCAAGAAGCTCTATTACGGCATCCTTGATACGATGGTCAACGGCGACAACGCCTTCTATACCTCGACCCGGACGAATGAATATATGACCAAGCTCGACCGGCTGGGAATGAACGCTACGGGTATCGGCAAGCCGAATGGCTACATCGACCAGCGCCGCAACCGTCTTCGCACAAGGATCGCCTCGGTTTCGACTACGGCCTTCCGGATCTCGACGAGGAACGGAGCGGACTTCTCCACCGCGGAGCGGGCGGTCTCTCTTGCCGGCACCGGGCCCGCGCGGCTGCGCCAGGTGCTCTTCAATGGCGAGAGCTATCAACTCGAGCACACGAGCATGACGGCCTGGCGGGTGGACGAAATCCCCCTTGGGCCGGGCGAGAACTTCCTCGAGTTGCTCGCCATCGATCTCAACGGAAACGTATTCGGTGCCGACAGCATCACCGTTACCAGCACCGCGGTCTTCGAGCCGCCCACCATCAACGCCCTGGGGCCGGCCGAGGGCGTTGCCGGCGATACGATCGAGATCAGGGGCGCGAACTTCCTGCCCGGGGTCACGGTGTTCTTCGGCGAGACGCCCGCGCCTTCGGCGCAGAGAATCTCTCCGACGAAGATCGTCGTCGAGGTGCCTGAAGGCTCCGGAGCGGTCGAGGTGATGGTGCGAAACCCCAACGGGCAGGAGGCCTCCGGGGTAGTCTTCACCTACATCGAGGAGGGCTCGGTGTTCGTGCGCGGAGACGCCAACAACGATGGGGCTGTCGACATCAGCGACGCGGTCGCGGTGGTCGGGCATCTCTTCCTCGGGCTGGACCTCGGCTGCCAGGACGCCGCCGATGCCGACGATGATGAGCAGCTGGTGATCACCGACGCGGTCTACCTGCTCGATTTCCTCTTCAGGTCCGGCGCTCCTCCTGCGCCCCCCTACCCAGCGGCGGGAACAGACCCCGATGGCGACATCCTGGGCTGCGATTTTTAGTCCGGCATAGTTTGCCGGGAGCATAAGCCAAGGGTTATTATTGAGGAAACGAAGGCACATCAGGGGGGGGATCCATGATCAATCATACTCACGCATCGAGCCTGTGCTCGGAGTCAGCGTCGGCAAGGTCGGCAATCGCTTACATTCTTCTTTTTGCATTGCTTGTTCTTTTCCCTGTTTCGGGGAGGCTCCAGGCCCTGACCATTTCCGAGGTCATGTACCATTCCGCCGCTCTCGAAGATCAGGGTGATGAGTTCATCGAGCTCTACAATGAGAACATCGACCCGGTCGATCTGAGCGGCTACTCGATCTGCAATGGAATCAATTTCGTCTTTCCCCGCGGCACCTACCTCGATGGTCACTCCTACCTGGTGATCTGCGCAAACGAGGCCGTGATCCGCGATCGCTACGGTATCACCAATACCATTGGCGACTGGATCGGTTCGCTGGATAACTCCGGCGAGAGAATCGAGATCTGCAATACCGGCGGCCGCATTGTTACGGAGCTGCGTTACAACGACCGGGGAAAATGGCCGGTCGGGGCTGATGGTACGGGGCATTCTCTTACCCTGAAGGCTCCCTTCCTGGATGTGGACGATGCGGACAGCTGGCGCTTGAGCAGGGCCCTGGGAGGTACGCCGGGCGGGCCGAATGGTCCCTCCTTTGAGGCGGGGGCGGTCTTTGAGCCGCCAGCCAATGGCATGGACTCGAACGGTTTCATTCTCACCTGGCTGGTTCTCGGACCCTATACCGGAGCCACCTGCGATCTTGGCGACTCGGTCATTCGCGCGGACTGGTTGCGTGAAGCCGGCGGCGGCACTCGCCGGCAGACGGATATGGACTGGAGGGCTGGTGACGTGGTCAATACCAGCTTCGCCAGCGCCCGCTCCACGGGACTGCATCGGAATTCACCGACCAACACTCCCACGGTCGAGGAGTACCTCTCGTTTGGAGACACGATTGATTTTAACGAGTCGGTCTGGCCGCCGAACCCGGAAAACGTGATGGGCCATGCCTTCACCTACGTAGACAACGTCACGGGTTCGGACCTGAGGGTTACCATCGGATGCGCGAGCGATGACGCCATCGCCGTCATGATCAACGGCAGCCACGTGCATGTAAACGATGCTTGCCGGGGTGTCGGCAATTCCGGACAGGTCCAGGACACCGCCTCGGCGACCCTGCGGCCCGGGAAAAACCTGGTCACCGTAAAGGTCTTCGAGAACGGCGGCGGCTGGAGCTTCAGATTGCGTTTCCAGGAACGAGTAGGCGGAGCCCCGATCACCGACACCTCGCAGCTCCAGGTCACGACGAATGTCGATGAGGGTCTCGATTTTAACGGCAACGGCGACCCGATCGAGGACCTCGGCGGCGGCGACCCCGGGGGCCCCGGACCGGACATTCTCCAGGAGGCTGGAAGCTCGCCCGTGCTCCTTAACGAGGCGCTCATGCTGACCAATGGGGAGCGCTGGATCGAGCTCTACAACCGCTCGGGCTCGACTGTCAATCTCTCGGGATATTATCTGACCGATGATCCCGGCAACCTCACCAAGCGCCAGCTCCCCGGAGGGACAAGTATCGTCTCCGGCGGTTACCTGACCTTCACCGATACCGAGCTGGGACTCGATTTCTCGATTACCGAAGAGGAGGACAGGGTTTTTGTTGCCCTGGTGGATGACACCGGCGAGAAGGTACTCGACGCCTACAACTTCGAGCCCGAATTCGTCGACATGAGCGAGGCCCGGGTTCCTGATGGTGATGACGAGCTGGAGGGGGCCTCTGTGCCGACGAGAGGCTCGGCTAACAGGATGGACGTGAACCAGGATATCGTGATCAACGAGATCATGTACCATCCCCTCGGCGACAACGAGGACAAGGAGTACCTCGAGCTCTATAACCGGGGCGACCGGGTTGTTGACATCAGCGGCTGGGAGCTCAATCGGGGGTTCAGTTTCACCTTTCCCGCCGACACCCGGATGTCTCCTGATACCTATCTCGTGATCGGGCGCAACCCGCGCCTGATCGAGGAGCTCCATGGTCTCCCGGCCAACTCGGTTCTCGGTCCGGAACAGGATCCGGATGCGCTTGATGACTTCAGCACCCTGCGTGACAGCGGCGAGAGACAGACTCTCAAGGACGGCCTGGGCCGCACCGTCGACACGGTGCGCTATTACGATGGGGGCGACTGGCCGCGCTGGGCGGATGGGCTGGGCTCCTCGATGGAGTTGATCGACCCCTACCAGGACAACCGCTTCGGCGCGGCGTGGGATGCGAGCGATGATTCCGACAAGGCGGAGGTCGAGCACTTCAGCTATGTGGGCCGTCACGGGGGCGGAGAGTCTGAGCTTCATGTTCTGCTCATGACACGCGGGATGAGCCTGGTGGACAACCTCTCGATCGTCGGCGGCGCGGTTCGTAATGACGACACCGAGCTGATTGGCGACGATGAAACCTGGCGCTATTTCAAAGGGACCCAGGCGCCTCCGGCGAACTGGCAGACTTCGGCTTTCGATGATTCAGGCTGGCTGAGCGGACGGACCGGGATCGGTTACGGCGATGGTGACGACAACACGGTGCTTGATGATATGAGGGAGAGCTACCTGACGGTCTTCTGCCGCAAGACCTTCAACGTGACCAATATCGAGGACATCAACGAACTCATTCTCTCGATTACCGTGGATGATGGTTTCTACGCCTATATCAACGGCGTCCAGGTCGCCTCCTATAACGTTAACAGCCCCGATTGGGATGCGCCGGCTTCGGGCGCCGGCGAGCCTACGCTGGTGGAGCGAACCCTGGAGAACCCCGGCGCGGTTCTGCGTCTCGGCGAGAACGTCCTCGCGGTGCAGGTTCACAACGGCAACCTCACCAGCTCAGATCTGAGTTTCATCCCCCGCCTTGTTGACCGGACCACGACCTTTGTCGATGGAGAGGAGCAGCTCGGTAACGGCGACTTCAACTCGAATGCCCGCGGCTGGATGATAGAGGGCACCCATTGGCGAAGCGGGAGGACGACCATCGATCCGATCGCGGGAAACGGCTCGCTGAAGGTCGTCGCCTCCGGGCGCGGCGACAACAAGGTCAACCGGATAGAGACTCCCTCGGGCGGCTTCGGCCTGTCGAACCTGAACACCAACGAGGATCTGCAGATCTCCTTCGATGCGCGCTGGGTCATCGGCTCGCAGACCATCCTGACGCATGGCTACCAGCATGCCATGGCGAAATCCCATCGCCTGGCGGTGCCTGAGAATCTCGGAACCCCGGGCCGGATCAACAGCGTCACCCGCCGGCTGATCGAAGAGACGGGCAGCGCGAACCTCGGCCCTGTCATCAGGGATGTCTGGCAGGATCCGGCGGTCCCTGGAGCGAACGAGGCGGTCACGGTCTACGCCAGGGTCAGCGACGCGGACGGGGTGGGCAATGTTCGCCTGCGTTATTCTTCCAACAACCCCTCGGCGTCTCCTTCAACGGCGAACATGACCCACCGTGGCGGCGGTCTCTACAGCGGCACCATCCCGGGTCGTTCGATGGGAACGAAGATTGTCTTCTTCATCACAGCCGAAGATGAGGGCGGCCGGCAGGGGAGGTACCCGGTAGATATCGCGGATCGAACCCATCCGCTGGTTCTCAACCCCACCGCCATCAGCCGCAACGATGAACTCTACCTGATCTATCGTCATGATCAGAGGCTCCCCTCGACCAACTACCACAGCTACCGGTTCTGGGTGACCGATGCGGATGAATCGCGCATAGGAAGCCGCAGGCAGCAGTCGAATGATCTTGTCCCGGGCACCTTTGTTTACGGCGGCTCTCGCCTCTACTACGGATCCGCGACCCGGTTCTCAGGAAGTCCTTTCGCGCGGGGAGGTTGGGGCGGCAGCTTCAGGGCGGTCATGCCGCGTGATGATCTCCTGCATGAGAGAATTCGGAAGATGAACCTCGACAATCATCACGGCAGCGGAAACAACGCCCGCGAGAGAATCTCCCACTATCTCATCAGGCACAACCAGGGGACGGAGGGCACTCCGTATTCGGAGATCCAGACGATGGTCCGCTGGCAGCTCAACTCCCGTACCACCAACACCCTCGAGCACACCTGGGTTCCGGACGTGCAGTACCTCTCGCTATGGTTTCCGGGGGATGATGATGGTGATTTCTTCGAGGTCGATGACCGCTTTGTCATCAACGACAGCGGCGGCCGGGCGGGTAATACCAATGCCACAGTGCGATATCCTCCTCCGAGTCCGCGCGGTGACGGCAATGGTGAGAACAAGGAAAACTATCGCTGGTTCTTCGGCCTGCGGGCCAAGAACGGTGAAGATGATTTCAGCAGCCTCATTGAGCTGGCCCGGGTCATGGACCCTTCCCAGACCAGCAACGCGGTCTTTGACGAGGTCGTCTGGGATATCGTCAACGTAGAGGAGATGCTGCGCATCTGGGCTGTGCGGCTCAACACCGATGATTGGGACACCTGGGGCGCCAACCGGGGCAAGAACTGTTATCTCTACCGTCCCGGAATCGATGGAAGATTCTGTCTCCTAGCGTGGGATATGGAGCTTACCTACGGCAGCACCAGCTCCTTCCTGATCCCCAGCTCTCCCAACTCAACCTTCAATCCGGGCGCCTTCGGTGAGGTCCATCGCCTCATGAACCGCCCCGCGATCAAGCGGATGTGGTACGGCATTCTCGATGAGATGGTCAATGGCAACGAGAGCTGGTTTACATCCGCCCGCCTGGCTCCCTATATGCAGCGCCTCAGCGCGATCGGGATGGGCAATACCAGCATCGGCCAGCCGGGCGGGTATATCGACCAGCGGGCGTCTTCGCTCCGCAGTCGCATCTCGAGCGTCATCGGCACACCGTTCAGGATCACCACGAACAGCGGCCGGAACTTCTCGGTGGACGATTTCACCGTCGATCTCACTGGCAACGCCTCGGTGCGGGTTGGCCAGATTCTTGTCAACGAGGAATACTACGAGACGGACTTTCCTTCCATGACGACATGGCGGATCAACGACATCCAACTGCATCCAGGTCTCAACGACCTCAACCTGATCGGCTTCGACCGCCGCGGGAATATCGTCGGCACCGAGACGATCAGCGTTACCAACACCAACGCCGAGTGGGACGCCCCGGTCATCACCATGCTGGATCCGGTCCGCGCTCCCGCAGGCGATAATATTTCCATCACGGGGACGGGTTTCCATGATGGGGTCCGGGTCTTCTTCGGTGATACGGAATCGCCATCGGTGAGTTTCGATGAGGGCGGCAATGCCGGCGTCATCAGCGCGCGGGTACCGGATGGTGTTGGCCTGGTTCGGGTCACGGTTCGCAACGTGGATGCGCAGGTCTCCAACGCGGTTGATTTCAATATCACGCCTCCGCCTGCCCAGTTCATTCGGGGTGATTCAAACGGAGATGGAAGGGTCGATGTCAGTGACGCGGTGAAGATCGTCTTCCATCTTTTCCGCGGAGTGGAACTTCCCTGTGGCGATGCTGCGGACATCAACGACGACGAAACCCTGAACATTACCGATGCGGTGAGGCTGCTCGACCACATGTTCCGCGGCGGACCTGCCCCCGCGGCGCCCTATCCGGCGCTCGGCCCAGACCCCGGGGGAGATGGCCTCGACTGCGCTAACTGATCTCGAGTAGCCACTTACGGCGGATTCCAGGAAGTTTCGGAAAGATCCGGGTTCCGCTGTTAAGATAAGGCCGGCGGTTTTCCCCCTGGCCGCCCTGGTGTCGTCAATCTGAACTCCAGGAGAGTCTCGTCTTGTCATCGCAGGAGCCAATCAGCCAGCCAGGGTCGGAAGTTTCATTTGATCCTCTTCAGCAAGACGCCTCTTTTCAGCAAGAGGCTGGAGTGGAAGGGGAGTCTTCAAAGAAAACCAGGAAGCCCTGGGTCAGGAAGCCTTACCCGCTGGCGACCTTCGCCATTGCTTTCGTCCTGGTCGCGGTTCATGTCGTCCAGGAGACCCTGGGCGCCTCAGCGAGCTTCTGGGCGCTTGAAAACCTGGGCCAGAATCGTTCGAAGATCTGGGAGGGCGAGCTCTGGCGTCTTCTCAGCTGCAGCTTTCTTCACGCTCACTGGATCCACCTCGGCTGCAACCTGCTGGGCATCATTCTCTTTGGAAAAGCCATCGAGAGATGGCTGGGACCGGGGCGCTATCTCGCGTGCTATCTGACCTTCGCCCTGCTGGGTTCACTTACCTACCAGGCTGTCGCAAGCGGGGGAATCGGCATCGGAGCCTCCGGCGCTCTCTGCGGTCTTCTCGGGATGTACCTGGCCTGCCGCATGGGCGGGAAGGAAGATGGGCACCTGGAGCTGGGGCTGCGGTTCTATTGCTGGCTCCTGGTGATCAGTTCCCTGTTTCTCTTTGAATCTTTTATATGGGAATCGTCGGGAGTCGATATAGCTGATTCGGCTCACTTCGGGGGGCTCTTTTCCGGGGTCTTCGCCGCGCTGTTTTTTTTCAGCCGTCCGCCAGCTCAGCAGGAAACCGGCATGGGCAGGAAGGGAGTTGTCGCGGTGACGGTCTGTGTTTTCACCTTTTGCCTGGGGGTCTATGGAATCGCCTGCCCGTTCATGGATTGGTCCTGGCAGCTCTGGCGTTCTCATGCCGCGCAGGCTCGCGGGGATGCGGATGCCGCGGCGGCCGGGCGCCTGCGGGCGCGTTCACTGGGCGGCGACCGGGCCGGTTTGAGTATCGTCGTGCAGGCGGCTGGGGCGGGCCGCCCTGAGGAGGCTCTTCGTTATTGGGAGAGCCAGCCCCTGGAGGATCCTGAGCTTCAGGCAGAGGCCGGTTTCAGCATATACGACGCGGTCTATTCTGAGCGCGGCTATTGTGAAGAGGTTGAGCTCCTGCTGGACAGGCTGATCGGGCTTGTCGACACGGCGTTGGAGGAGAAGGGAGAGAGTCTGCCGCTTCTGAACCAGGCGGCCTGGTTCAGGGCGGAGCGGGGAAAAGATCTCGGGATGGCGCTTACTTTCGCGCGGAAAGCTCATGCGCTCGATTGCAGGAATCAGGCCATCCTCAATACGCTGGGGTGGGTTCATTTTCGAAGAAAGGAAACGAAGGAGGCCTTTAAGTTTCTCCGCTCAGCCGTCTCCGATCCGGACTATCTCGATCAGCTTTGCGATGAAGCTGGAGAGGACTTTGATCTACTCTCCTACCTTGGACTTCGTTCTTCGAGTTTTCCTCCCAATTACGCGGCTCATTATCTCTACCTTGCCCTGGCCTATTGGGAGATCGGGCAGCAGGAAAATTCCCGAGAGATGATCCGCCGTGTTCACCAATATTCCTATGGTGGACGCATACTCTTAGGTCACCAGCGGAAACTTCTTGTCGAGCTCGAAGAGACCCTCGGCAATAGCCTGCGCGGTCCTTCCGGCTTTTTCCAGAGACGCCCCAGCCCTTTCAGAAGGTGATCTGTTTGAAGGCGGCCGCCTGGTCGCGGATGGCCGGCTCTGTCGCAAGGCGCTCGATGGATGATGCCCCGAAGAAGCCATCGATCGCATTGGTGTTCTGAAGGATGTACTGGGCATCGGATGGTTCGCTGATAGGGCCGCCGTGACAGAGCACGATCACGTCCTCCCGGACCTCCTTCGCCGCCGAGGCCATGGCATCGATGATGGCCGGGCAGTCCTCAAGACCTAACGCGGTGCTCGCTCCGATGGAGCCCTTGGTGGTCAGGCCCATATGAGGAACGAGGATATCCGCTCCGGCCGCCGCCATGTCGGCTGCCTGGGAGGGCTCGAAGACGTAGGGGGAGGTCAGCAGATCGAGCTCGTTGGCCTTGCGCACCAGCTCGACCTCGAGTCCGTAGCCCATGCCGGTTTCTTCGAGGTTCTGCCGCAGCCTGCCATCGTAGAGTCCTACGGTTGGGAAATTCTGGATGCCGGAGAAGCCCATCGTTTTCAGTTCGGGAAGAAAGACATCCATCAGCCGAAAGGGGTCTGTTCCGCAGACACCGGCAAGTACCGGCGTGTCCTCGATCACCGGCAGCACCTCGCTGGCCATTTCCTTGACGATGGCGTTGGCATCGCCGTAGGGGAGGAGGCCCGCGAGGGAGCCTCGTCCCGCCATGCGGAATCGCCCTGAGTTGTAGATGATGATCAGGTCGACCCCTCCCTGCTCGCAGAACTTGGCGGAGATACCCGTTCCGGCGCCGGCTCCGATGATGGGTATTTTCTTTTCGATCTGGGACCGAAGCCGTGTGAGTATTTCGCCGCGTTCGATAGCCATGAGGTCAGTTAACCGCTTGTTTTTTTACCAGTTGATTCCAGGTTTGTTTCGACACGTGAAACAGGTTCGCACAGTTGCCGGGTTCTTTCAACGAACTCAAAAGACGTCTTTGCCTGAGGGCTCTCAGGCGGGGTTGTCACCCGACTTGTTGATCAACTCAATCAGCTTCCGCGCGGCGGCCTCGGCGAACTCGGGATCGTTGATGTGGAAGGGAAGCTCGATGATCTCCGCATCGCCACTGTTTCTACGAATGGATTCAAAGAGAGCCTCGCGGGCCTCCGGATCATCAAAGGCCTCTCCCTCTTTGTCGATTGCCGAGACGCCGGCCAGGGGCAACAGGATGGCCGCCGGCCCCTTTGCCGCGTCGACCTTGGCGGCGATCTCGTCTCCCAGCTTCCCGCATTCATCTGCGGTGGTTCTCATCAGGGTCACTGTCGGGTTGTGCTTGTAGAATAGCCGGTCTTCAAAGCCGGGAGGGGTGACGCTCGAAAAATTGACCATGTCGGTGGCTCCTACAGAGACAACCTGGGGAATTCCGCGAGAGCCTGCGGCTGTCAGGCGGCCCGGGCCAGCGCCCAGGATCCCACCGACCAGCTCGTCCGCCAGCTCCGTGGTCGTCAGGTCCAGAACGGCGGTGAAATAGCCATCCTCGATGAGGCCCTCCATGGTTTTTCCGCCTGTTCCGGTGGCATGAAAGACGATCACCTCGAAGCCTGCCTCCTCGAGAATCCTGCGAGCCTCTGTTACGCAGGGGGTCGTCACTCCGAACATGCTGGCCGCGATAAGCGGCCGCGAGGATTCGACCTCCTTCTTCCCGGCGGCCATCGAGCTCACGGCATTGGCCGCGTTGCGGAGAATCGCGGCGGAGATCCGGTTGATGCCGGCGATGTCGACAACGGAATACATCATCGTGATGTCCCTGGTCCCCACCCAGGCGGAGACATCTCCGGAGGCGAGAGTCGATACGAGCACCTTCGGGAACCCGACGGGAAGGGACTGCATGGCGGCGGCTCCGATGGTCGTATTGGCCGACCCGCCCGCGGCGATGATTCCATCTATTTGAGAACTGGTGAAGAGCTCGCGAACGAGAGCCGCGGCGCCCCGGCTCATAACCTCCATAGCCTGGCCTCGGTCGTTTCCTGCGATCAGTTTTTCGAGGGAGGATCCTCCCGCCCTGGCGACGGCCTCGCGCGCGGTGTTCGCCTCGAAGGCGGGCGGCCCGAGAACCCCGGTGTCGATTACCCAGGCGCCGCTTCCAGCCGCCTCGATCACATCCCGCAGGTAGGCCATCTCTTCACCCTTGGTGTCGAGACACCCTACTATCGCTATGGTGACGCTCATGAGTCTTTTCCAGTGATCATTGACCGGCAATCTAACACCCGGGGAACACCCATGAAAAGAGGGCTGCAGGCAGGGGCGCTTGATTGCTGCGAAAAGAGTATGCCATACTCGGCCCCGGCCGGTTGGCCCTATCGGGCCGCTGGGAGTTTTCATTTTCCAATCTCTCGCGAGGAAGGCCTCCACTCCACTCCATGTCGGAATCTCCAGCCACTATCGAGAAGACCAGGGCTGCCGTGGCCCGCTACTTCGAGTCGGCGCTCCAGAAGCACCGCGCAGGAGAGGATCCTTTCAAGGTTGTCGGCTCCTACGCAGCTGACATGGATGGTGTCCTGGCAGATCTTTTCGAGCGGCAGTTTGCCGCAGGAGAGAACATCTCCCTCGTCGCGGTAGGAGGCTACGGCCGCCGCGAGCTCTGTCCCTACTCAGATCTCGACATTCTCATCCTTCGAGAGTCGCGTGCCCATGATGCTGAGATCCAGAGGTTCGTCACCCTCCTCTGGGATTGTGGTTTTGACCTGGGTCATTCCGTTCGGACCCTGGCTGAATGTTACGAGTACATGGTCGACAATCCCATCACCGGCGCGACCCTGCTGGAGAACAGCCTGGTCGCGGGCAGCAGGCGGCTGTACAAACGTTTCCTTTCCAGCGTTGTCGACAGGTACCGCCGCAAGGAAGGCTCAAAGTTTGCGGCCAGCAAGATTGAGCAGATCCGGGGATCGCTGGATACCGAGGGACGGACCATCTATCTCCTGGAGCCTCATCTCAAGGATGGGGTCGGAGCTCTTCGGGATATTCAGCGCGTTCTATGGGTGGAAAACATTCGCAATGGGAGCATCGGGTTCGAGGGATTCAGCCCGAAGAGCGTGGTTTCTCCCGAGCGGGTCAGCAGCCTGCGAGAGGCCTATGTCTTCTATCTCAGGGTGCGCTGCGAACTGCATTTTCTGACCGGCGGAAGACAGGAGATACTCGAAGATGAATCTGTTCGGCAGGTGGCGAAGAACCTCTTCTACGATGGGGATGGCCGCCATTCGGTCGAAGGGCTCATGGCTGACTATTTTTACCATGCGCGTAATACCTACCAGTTCTTGAAATACTATATAGAGGCTTCAGGGGATCTGTCCCTGGGCCAGCGGCTCAAGCGCAGGTTCTTTGTCGACCCGGTCGGCTCCTATCTGAAGTTTTACAACGGCAAGCTCTACCTGCGGGTTGAGCCTCCGGCGGAATCTATAGCTGAGGAGATCGTCGGTTTCTTTGTTGAGGCGCATCGTCTCGATTGTCCTCTCAGCCAGGAATTACGTGAATGGATTCGCGACCGGCTGGCGGATGACAAGATCGATTTCACGCGCTCGATGGTCATCAACCGGGTGCTGCTGTCGATTCTTCGCGAAGAATCCGGCGTCTCCAAGGTTCTTCGGGGGATGCGGCGGACCGGGGTGCTCAGCAGGATCATTCCCGAGTTTTCCAGGTTGGAGGGATTGGTTAATTTCGGCGGCCATCATCACTACACGGTTGATGAGCACACCCTGAGGACACTCGAGAAGCTGGATTCGCTTCAGCGAGAGGATGTGACGGAGGAGGGTCGTCCCTTTCGGGAGATCTTCCAGAGCCTTCGGGATCCAGTCCCTCTGCGCCTGGCCCTGCTTCTTCATGATATAGGTAAGGCCTTCGAGGGGAACCACGAGGTCAGCGGATCGGACGCTGCCGGGCTCATCTGTGAGCGCTTTGGCCTGGCTGAAGAGACGGCGGACACGATTGAATTCCTGGTCTACCGTCATCTGCGGATGTTCAAGGTCTCCGAGCGCCAGGATTATTCCGAGGCCGGCGTTATTGAATCCTTTGCCCGCCTCGTTGGCTCCGAGGAGAGACTCAAGATGCTCTACCTGATGACCTATGTGGACATCAGCAGCGTCGGTCCGGGAGTCTGGACCGGCTGGAAAGGAGCGCAGCTTTCCGATCTCTACGAGCGTACGCTGGAGTATATGAGGGGAGGTGAGCCCCTCGAGCAGAATCTCGAGGAGGAGCTCGCGGCCTCCGGGCTCGAGGCGGAAGCCATGAGCCGAGTGAAGGAACATTGCGAGTCGATCGGGACGCCTTCTTATCGACGAGAGATTGTTCCGGAGAGAATGCTGGTTCATGTCGATATGGTGGCCGCGCTGCAGGAGACGGGGAAGGCGCAGATTCGGCAGGACAGCTTCCTTGATTTTCACGAGATCACGATCTGCTGGGAGGACCGCAATGGCCTGGTTTCAGATATTACCGGGGTTCTCTACTCCGAGGGTCTCAACGTGCTGGGAGCCAGGGTCTTCTCTCGAAGTGACGGAGTGGCTGTTGACCTGTTCCATGTAGAGGTCGCAGATGAGACCGGGGTGCCCGTAAAGTCGAGAATCGAGAATATCCGCGCGAAGCTGGAGGCGGTGACCGCGGGCGAGGAGGATGTTGAGGTTCTCATCGAGCGTTGGCGGAAGACGAATCGCTACAGTCCCATGCTGAAGCACCCGCGCCCGCTCTACGGCCCCTCGGTAAAGTATAATAATTCGATTTCGGAGACCTGTACCGTGATCGAGATCAACGCGGGAGATCGCACAGGACTCTTGCACGACGAGGCCAGTGTTCTCAGTCAGCTCGGCCTGGATGTACGCGCGGCGAAGATCTCGACGATCGCCAGCCGCGCCCGGGGCGTTTTTTACGTTCTTGATTCTGATGGAGAAAAGATCGAGAGCCGGGAGCGAATGGCCAGGATAGAGAAAGAGCTGATCGCAAGGGTCAAGATGCCCCCTCCAGGCGGGGGTTAATGACTTGCCCCTGGCGAGCCTGCGGATTATGTTGGGGTTGGTTTGTATGGCGCGTTAGCGTCGCCTCAAGCTCCTGCAAGCGGGCTTGACTGGTCTCGGAGGTTTTTAGAAAGGCAAGAGCAGGCTCCGATGAAACTTATAACTGCAATTGTTCAGCCGGCGCGGCTGGAAGCCGTCAAGGAGGCTCTCAGTAAGGTTGAGGTCTTTCGCCTGACGGTGGGCGATGTCAAGGGGCTCGGGAGACAAAAGGGCCACACCGAGGTCTATCGGGGTCACGAATACGAGGTGAATCTGTTGCCCAAGGTCCGGCTCGATATCGCTGTGAACGAGGAGTTTGTTGAGCCAACCATCGAGGCGATTATCCGCGGAGGCCGAACCGGTCCCGAAGGTACCATCGGCGATGGCAAGATCTTTGTGCAGGCGCTCGAAGATGTCATCCGGATCAGGACCGGGGAGCGAGGCTCAGAGGCTATCTGAGCCGGGATGGCTTCGTTCGTCCCGTCGAGGGTTTGCCCTCTGGTCCGCTTGAGGGACGACGTGGATTCTCAGCCAGGGGCAATGGGGATGGCAGTGGGAGCAGGGCTCTTGTCGTGGCCGTGTGCTTCAGGCCGCGGGGTTGGAGCTCTCTTCTGTGTCACCCATCTCGGCTGCCGGCGGGGTTGGCATCGAAGCTCCGGTCCGGCCATTCGCTCGCGGCAGCGCCTCTTCACCAAGCAGCTCCTTGAGCAGGCTGTCGAGGTCTTCACCCTGCATGACCTCCTTCTCAAGGAGGGTTTCCGCGATTCGGTTGAGGCAGATCCTGTTGGTCTCCAGGATCGTCATAGCCTCTTCGTTGGCGCTTTCGATCAGCCTCTTGACCTCATCGTCGATATCCTGGGCCGTCTTCTCGCTGAAATTGCGCTCTTCCTGCGTCATATCTCTGCCAAGAAACACCTGCTGGTTATCTTTTCCGTAGACGACCGGCCCGAGTTTTTCGCTCATCCCGAAACGACAGATCATGCTCCTGGCAATATGGGTCGCGCGTTCAAGGTCGTTTGAGGCTCCGGTGGAGAGCTCCTCAAAGACGAGGAGCTCGGCAGCCCTGCCGGCCAGGAGCCCCTTGAGCCTGTCGAGGAGGTCTGGCTTGCTTGTCAGGTAGCGGTCTTCTTCAGGGGTCTGCATCGTGTAGCCAAGAGCGGCGTGACCGCGGGGAATGATCGATATTTTTCTGACCGGGTCAGCGTTCTCGCACAAGGCGGCGACAAGGGCATGCCCGGCTTCGTGGTAGGCCACCTTTTCGAGTTCTTCTTTCCCGAGCTTCCTGCTGCGGCGCTCCGGGCCGGCGATCACGCGTTCAACAGCTTCGTCCAGCTCCGCCTGGGTGATCTCCGTGGCGTTCTTCCTGGCCGCCATCAGGGCGGCTTCGTTGAGAAGATTGGCGAGATCCGCTCCGGTAAAGCCGGAGGTGTTCGCGGCGATCAGGGCGAAGTCGACGTTGTCTGCAAGGGCCTTGTTCTTGGCGTGAACCTCGAGGATCGCCTTTCGGCCCTCCAGGTCGGGCGCATCGATGACGACCTGGCGGTCAAACCTTCCCGGCCTCAAGAGCGCGGGGTCCAGGACGTCCGGACGATTGGTCGCGGCCAGGAAGATAACTCCCGAGGTCGTGTCAAAACCGTCCATCTCGACAAGCAATTGGTTCAGGGTCTGCTCCCTCTCATCGTGACCTCCGCCGAGCCCGGCGCCGCGATGACGGCCTACCGCATCCAACTCGTCGACGAAGACAATGCAGGGAGCTTTGCCCTTGGCCTGCTCAAAGAGATCTCTTACCCGTGAGGCTCCGACTCCAACGAACATCTCGACGAAATCAGATCCGCTGAGCTGGAAGAAGGGCCTTTCCGCTTCGCCGGCAACCGCGCGGGCCATGAGGGTCTTGCCGGTGCCGGGGGGGCCGACGAGAAGCATCCCCTTGGGCATCCTGCCGCCGAGGGTCTGGTATTTTTCGGGCGCCTTGAGAAAATCGACGACCTCCATCAGCTCCATCTTGGCCTCCGGGCAGCCGGCGACATCAGCGAAGGTTACCTTGTCGTCGGACTCTCCCGCCATCTTTGCACGGGTCTTCCCGAAGGACATAGCGGTTCGCCCCATCTGGCCGGATTGGCGCATCATCATGATCCACAGGAAGATGATCAGGCCGAAGGGGAACACCCAGATGAGCATGCTGGACCAGAACCCGGAGGATGAGACGATCTTCGTCGGGATGCTTTTCTCCTGGAGAAGATCGAGGATTTCTTTTCTCTTCTGCGGGTTCCTGATCGCGGGGGTGGTGAAGCGAAAGGGCTCTCCGGAGGGAAGCTCGTTTACGAAGGGGGCGAGGGTAATGTCGAGCTTGTCGTTGCCGCCTTCTTTTTGTTTCTCGGTCTCGCCTTGGCTTGCCGGCGTCACCGAGGAGGGCTTGTAATCATTCGGGATCTGCATCACGCCGACAAATTCTTCGTCCTCGAGCTGAACCCACTTCAAGTGTCCCGCATCGAGGTGCTCGAGGAACTGGTTCAGGTCGGCTTCATTCTTATTTTTCGACAGGAAGATGCTCAGCATGATGACTGCGAGCATCGCGATCAGGCCGATCTGGAAGATGTTCAGGCCGGATTTTCGCGCTGGCGAGCCTGGATCCTTGGGCTTCAGACCGGAGTCTTCCTGTTTGTCGTTCTTTTCTGCCACTTTTTTACCCGGGATCTGCAAAAATGCCGTGGGATTCTCCCGCTGTAACTTCCAGCGGACGCGTTCAGACGGTAATCGAGTCATGATATCATAACCCGCTATGAGTATTCACGCTAACTGCCCCGGGCCCGGCGAAAGTTTGCTCGTTGATTATCGGTATTCGGTATCGGTCCAGGAAATCCTGGTCGGGTTACGGCAGGAGGGAAGTCTTGAAAACCTTCTCTGGTTGCTGGAGCATCCGCCAACGATCACCCTGGGAACCTCCGGCGGCTCAGATCACCTGCTGCTGCCGGTAGAGGACCTCGAGGCCGGCGGAGTGACCGTTGTCCAGACTCCAAGGGGAGGCGATATTACCTGCCACGAGCCTGGGCAACTGGTCGGCTATCCCGTTGTTGACCTGGATGACACGCCCTGCCGTAGAGATATTCATCTCTACCTGCGCGCTCTCGAAGATGGGATTATCGGAGTGTTGGACCGGCTTGGCCTGGAGGGGGTCCGGATCGAGGGGCGGACAGGTGTCTGGATCGCCGGCTCTGCGCCGCGAAAGATCGCCGCCATGGGAGTGCGCTGCAATCGCTGGATCACCTCTCACGGTTTCGCGCTCAACTTCAGGAATGACCTCAGGGGCTTCGGGGCCATCGTTCCCTGCGGGATTTCCGATGCGGGAGTTACGAGTCTTCAACAGGAGCTGCCCGCCGACAGGCTGCCTTCGCACGAGGAGCTTCGCGCCCTGGTGCACGAAGAGCTGCAGCGTTGCCTGGGCCTGCCGCTGCGGCTCGCGGTGGGCGGCGGGATTGCCGGGCTCCATCGAGCTCTCAGGGAGGAGCGGGTCTTCGAGCCGTCGCTCTCAGAGCCTCGCGGTCTGAAGTAAGAACCGGATACGCGACAGGAACCGGGCTGCGATGAAGCCATCGATGGCTCGATGGTCACAGGACAGCGTCACCCTGAGTATCGGCCTGGATACGAATCCATCGCCGATCGGAACCGCCTCCTGGTGAATTCCTCCAACGGCAAGGATGGCCGCCTCCGGAGGGTTGATGATGGCGGTGAAGGACTCGATACCGAACATCCCCAGGTTGGAGATCGTGAAGGTGCCCTGGCCGCTGCCGGTGAGCTTGCCCGCCCTGGCCTGCTCGATGACTTTCCCGGTTTCGGCCGCGAGAGTTTCCAGGTCGTGGTTCTGGGCGCCGAGGACTACCGGCACCACCAGGCCATCGTCATTGCCGACGGCGATGCCCAGGTTGATGTCCTCGGGATACTCGATGTGATCTTCTGCCACACGGCAGTTGACTCCGGGTTCATCGGTCAGGGCCAGCACGCAGGCTCTCAGGACGAGATCATTGATCGTCACCCGGACACCATCGGAGGCCAGGGAGGTCTTCAACGCCAGGGTCTCGGAGATGTCGATCGCGATGGTCGTATAAAAATGAGGAATGGTACTCTTGGAGTGCTGGAGAGCCTTGGCGATGGCTCCTCGCATGCCGTCGAGGGCCACCTTCGCGGGAGGCCTCTCTACAGGCTCGGGGTAGGTGAGCTGCGCGGCCGGCGAGGCGCCGCCCGTCTGTCCATTTGTCGGCGCCTGCTCGACATCTCGCTTGAGGATCCGGCCGCCAGGGCCGCTTCCTTCCAGGGAGCGGATGTCAACTCCGCGTTCTGACGCAAGACGCCTGGCCAGCGGCGAGGCGGCGACCCGCCTGCCGTCATCCAGTCTTGGGGCGGGCTGACGGACGATTGTCACCGAGGCAGCGTCTCCGGCCGCCGCCGCTTGCGGCGGCGAGCTCTTCTTTCCCCCCTCGGTCTTTGCCGCCTTCAGGGGACGGGGCTTTTCAGCGGGCGCGGGAACCGCCGCTTTTTTTTCGGTTTCGTTCGATTCTTCCGCCGGCTTCTCATGCTGGCTTCTCAGGGCATCGAGATCAATTTCTTCATCAGGTTCGCCGATGACGCCGATGACGGTCAGCACGGGAACGGTTTCGCCCTCCTGGTGCGCGATCAGGCGCAGGATGCCCTCCTCGGTCGCCTCGACGTCAAGATTGGCCTTGTCCGTCTCAATTTCGAGCAGAGGCACGCCTCTCTCGACGGGGTCACCTTCTTTTTTCAGCCAGGTGACGATCTTGCCCTCGGTCATGCTTTGTCCGGCTTTGGGCATCAGGATTGGGTGGGCCATTTTTTCCGCTCTCTGGGGTGATTTTTCGCAGGGGGGATTATCTACGAATCAAAGACTTCGGGCGAAGTAAAAAGATCTTCGACCCTTGCCGTACTCAATTTTTCATGGGCGGTTTCAATGAGAGCGCAAATTACGCCGGCCTCTTTTGCCGGAGGGGTGTCCTTTTTCCAGATGCATTCGAGGGCAGTCGCGGGGCCTGCCGCCGAGGGGGCGAGATAACGCAGCGCGGCCGCCGCCGCGAGGGCAAAGCGCGGCATGTCCACCCCGGTCTCGATGCCCAGGCGGAGTGTTCCAACGAGTCGGTCGTTCCACCCCAGCTTTCTCTCGGGGTCTCTCGCCACCCTGGCCACCAGGTCGCCGAGGTGCGGGTTGAGCATCCTGGGGATGAGCTCGGCGGCGTATTCGGAAAAACCCTCCGGGGTGAAGAGCTCATCAAGGCCTGAGTGCCTGCGGAGCAGGGCCGCCCCGGCCTCGTCGACAAGGGCGCGCTCGAGGAAAGCAACCGCGCCGGGAACGAGGCGGAGCTCATCCATGCGGGTTTTTCCGAGAAGGCTGGCCAGGTAGGAGCCCATGGCGTGGACGCCATTGTGTCCGTAGAGCTTCGCTTCCTCGTAGGGCAGCAGCTCTTTCCTGGTCTCGAAGCTCGTAAAGGCCGGCCGCCAGCCGGCCGCGTTGTACCCGCTCGGGGTTGAAACGAGAATCCGGTTGAATTCTTCTACCAGGATTGCGGAGTCGTGTCCCGGGGCCAGCCGCGCTATTCCCCTGGCGGTGATCTCTTCCGGGTTGGAGATGATGCCGCTCATTTTTCCGATCACCGTATTCACGAATGAAATTCTCTCGTCGAAGAGCTGCTGGGGAAGTCCCGCCTCTGCGCGTACGGCTTCCTCAAGGATCTCCGCGGCCCGATTGTTGTTCTCAGCCGTATAGACCATCAGCGGGGCCTCCCTCTCTGATCGCAGGGCCTCGGCCAGAAGCCCCCGGATGCTGCCGGCTCCCCCGGCGGTGTAGATGTCTACCGAGGGCACAGCTGTGGCGGCCTCGCTGGAGCGGACGAGCCTCTCTACGATCAGCTCCCGGTCGGTCGCGGAGTTTGGGTTCAGGATCTCTACGGGCCCCAACTCTACCGTTTCGATTCCATTTTCATGGGCGATGTTAACCGTGAAGAGTCCGCCGTTTTGTCGAACTCTCTCTACCAGGGGCTCCGATATTTCACAGACAGCTACCTGTTCGAAGGCGTTTTCCCGCAGAGCCTCAAGGGTGAAGAGCCCGGCCTGGATTGCTCCGAATCCGAAACCGGTAAACAGGCCGTCTGGATTTCCGCTGGTCATGGATTCGATCCTAACATGGACAGAGAATCCGTGGGTAAGTTCAACTCCGGGCGACTTTCCGCCATCAGGGGGCTCGGATGTGGCCGAGGCACCGGCGACGGTGTAGATTAAGCGGGTTGAGGCCGCGGTTCGTTTCACCATACCGGGAGCGTATTCATGCAGAAGAACGAACGAAGTACAGCTTGCGATGGCAGGGGGTTCGTCAGTCGGAGGGGGCTTCTCGCCGGAGCGGCCCTCGCAGGCGGCAGCCTCTTCCTCGGACCCGCCGGGGCCGCGCTCGGAAGGGTTCTCTCGGAGAGGTCCAGGCCCCTGCTGAAGATCGGCCTCATCACGGACCTGCACTATGCGGAGAAGGCCACCGCGGGCAGTCGTCATTACCGTGATTCCCTGCGCAAGATTCGCCCGGCGGTAGATCATTTCAACGGGGTGAAGGCGGACTTCGCGGTCGAGTTGGGAGATTTTGTCGATGAGGCTCCCACGCTCGAGAAAGAGCTCGACTATGTACGCAAGATCGAGGCGGAGTTCTCCCGCTTCAAGGGAGACCGCCATTACGTTCTCGGGAACCACTGCGTCTCCAGGTTGAAGAAGGAGGAATTTCTCGCTAGCTGCGGGCAGCGGAAAAAGTCGAAGCGCGCCTACTATTCTTTTGACCGGGGCGAGTTCCACTTCGTCGTTCTAGATGCCTGCTTCCGGGCCGATGGAGTTTCCTACGGGCGAAAAAATTTCAAGTGGACCGATACCGAGATTCCGCCCGAGGAGAGAAAATGGCTGGCCGCAGATCTGAAGAAGACGGGAAAGCCGACCATTGTCTTTGCCCATCAGCGTCTCGACGTGGGGGGGAATTACGGGGTCCGCAGTGCCGCGAAGGTGAGAGAAATTCTTGAAGGTTCCGGCCGAGTGCTCGCGGTTTTCCAGGGACACAACCATGTCAATGATCACAAGGTCATCGGTTCTGTGCACTATGTGACGCTGGCGGCTCTCATCGAGGGAGCTCTTTCAAAAGGCAACAATGCCTGGAGTGTTCTCGAGGCGCATCCGGAAGGCGTCCTGAAGATCGATGGCTTCCACCAGCAGAGTGACTATAGCCTGGCGAAAGGGTGATTTTTCCAGGCCGTTGTCCGCGGCGGGTCGGGTCAGTTTCGCTCCGGCAGCGCCGGGACGGGCTCGATTTCCGGGCAGGGGGCGGGGAGTTCGCCGTGCTTGAGGTGGTGCAGCTTCGGGGTGCCTCCGGCCGGGAAGAGGACGATCAGGAGATTGTCGTAGGCGCTTCCACTGATGCGGATGCTGTCGTGCCCGGGTACACAGAGACCCGTGAGGATCTGGTGCAGGGTGAAGCTGTGGTGTGAGAGGATGGCGTTGGAGCCCTGCGGCAGGGCTCGGACATAATCGACCACGGCGTCGATATCGCCAATTTTCTGGAAATCGTCTTCGGTCACTCCGTAGCTCTCCGCCAGTGGAGTGATGGTTTCGATGGTTCTGCGGAGCTCGCTGGTGATAAAGCTGGAAAGCTCGGCGTTGGCCAGCATCTGGGCCAGCAGCCGCGCCCGCCGCTGGCCAGCCTCGGTCAATCCAGGATCATTTCCCGGTCCCTTCTCAAAATGCCTGGTGACGTAGAGGGTGGTTACCGGACGCGATTCCGGCAGGGGGGGCGGAGGCTCACCACCGGAGAAGAGGAAGGTCAACAGGTAGACGGCATCGGTGATGTTGACCATTCCGTCGGCGTTGACATCTCCTCCGCTGGCCGGGGCGAGATCGATGGCCAGCGCGATCCGATCCTGGTAGCGGATGCAGACGCCGGCCAGGAGGCCGAAAAGGAATATGAACAGGATGGCCAGGTATTTTTTCATTTCGTGTAAGCCATTCGAGAAACGAATGAGACCCAGGTATCTATTCTACATTTGCTCTCCGAGTGCCTGTCCAAAAAATCGGGAATCTTGTGAGCGGGGTTTCAGCCTGTTGAGCCGGCGAAGAACGGGATTTTAGAGGCGTTCTGCGGATGGACGAAAAGGCGCGGATTCTTTAGGATATCGGGCCTTTTACGAATTCAGTGGCGTTTAAAGAGAGCGAGGTCGGTAATGACGAACTTTCCAGTCCTGCTCGCCGGGCAGTGGAGAGAGGCTGATGCGGCGGGTTCTTTCCAGGCGATGGACCCTTCTACAGGAGAACCGATTGAGGGTGATTACCCCGTGAGCTCGAGAGCTGACCTGGAGGCCGCTGTCGAGGCCGCCGCCGGGGCAGCCGATGCGCTTCTCGACTTTGAGGCTGGCGCGCGGGCCGCATTCCTCGATGCCTATGCGGACAGGATCGATGCCAATGCGGATGAGATCGCCGGGATGGCCAGCAGGGAGACCGGCCTGCCCCTGTCCCCGCGGCTGCGGGATGTCGAGCTTCCCCGGACGACGGGACAGCTTCGCCAGGCCGCCGCGGCTGCGCGCGAAGGCACCTGGATGGAGGTGACCATTGATACAGAAACAGATATTCGCTCGCGGCTGGGGCCGCTTGGCGGCGCCGTCGCGATATTCGGACCGAACAATTTCCCCCTGGCTTTCAACGGTATCTCAGGCGGTGATTTCGCCGCCGCGATCGCGGCAGGGAACCCGGTCATCGCCAAGGCGCATTCGAGTCATCCCGGGACCTCCCGGCTGCTGGCCGAGCAGGCTCACGCCGCCCTGGGAGACGCGGGCCTGCCTCCGGCGACGGTGCAGATGCTCTACCGGCTCAGTCATGAGGATGGAGAGCTCCTCGTCTCCCATCCGGCGATTGGCGCCACGGGTTATACCGGCGCCCGCTCCTCCGGCCTCACCCTGAAGGCCGCGGCCGACAAGGTCGGCAAGCCGATTTATCTCGAGCTGTCGAGCATCAACCCCATCTTTATTCTCCCGCGCGCTATCGAGTCGCGTGGAGAGGAGCTGGTTGGCGAGTATGTTACGTCCGTCCTGATGGGCGCCGGACAGTTTTGTACCAACCCGGGCATTACAGTGGTGGTTGCATCAGAGTCCTCGAGGCAATTCATCTCCGGGGCGACGGCTGGTTTTGAAGAGACCGAGCCCGGCTGTCTTCTCGGTGAGAGGGTGGTCTCTGGTCTTGGTGAGTCGGTCGATGCGCTTGTGGCGTGCGGAGCCGAGCTGCTGACCGGCGGCGCTCCGGTGGATGGCGCTGGCTTTCGTTTTCAGAATACACTTCTCAAGGTTTCCGGCGAGAGCTTTCTCCGGCAGCCCGAGGCTCTGCAGCGCGAGGCCTTTGGCAATGCCGGGCTGATTGTCGAGGCCGCCGATGAGGCGGAGCTGATCGAGATCAGCAAGGTGTTCGAGGGGAACCTGACAGGCTCTATCTATTCCTGTGCCGAGGGCGGCGATGATGCTCTCTACGCCTCGATCGCCAGGAATCTGCGCAATCGCGTGGGGAGGCTTCTCAACGACAAGATGCCCACCGGCGTGGCGGTCAGCTCGGCGATGAATCACGGCGGACCGTTCCCCGCCACTGGGCATCCCGGCTTCACGGCGGTGGGAATACCCGGCTCCATCCGCCGCTTCGCCGCGCTGGAGTGCTATGACAATGTTCGTGCTGACAGGCTTCCGGTGGAGCTTGGCGACAGGAATCCCGGGGCCGGCCTGTACCGACTGATCGATGGGCGCTGGAGTGGGGAGGACGTGTCATGAAGATGCGGGGTGTCTTCGCGATCCCTGGAGCGCGGAAGGCCAGGGCAGATGAGTAAAGAGAGAATCCTCTCTCTTCCGTGCTGGGGTTCAGGCGTTGAACTCGAGGAGCTGCCCGGTGGAATTACCAACCGGAACTACAAGGTCAGCTGCTCCGCCGGAAAACGCATGGCGCGTGTTTGTGAGGACAGGAAGGTGCTGGGTATCGACCGGGCCAATGAGCGCGCCTGCCAGGCCGCGGCCGCTTCGATCGGTGTCGCGCCGGCAATCGTCTACCACGAGGAGGGGGTGCTGGTGAGCGAGTACATCGAGGGTAGAACCCTCGAGGACTCGGATGTTAAGGAGGAGGCTACCCTGGAGCGGCTTGCCCGGCTGCTGCGTGGGCTGCATGAGTCGCGTGCCGAGCTTCGAGGTGAGCTGCTCTATTTTTGTCCTTTCCAGACCATCCGGACCTATGTCGGTAACGCGAAGGAGCTGGGAGCCGTGCTGCCGGATCAGCTCGATGCCATCCTGGAAGATCTCGATGGTCTTTCGGAAGAGCTCAATCCGTTCAGGCCGGCTCTCTGTCACAATGATGTGCTGGCGGCGAATATCCTCGATGATGGGACGAGCCTCTGGCTGGTGGACTGGGAATATGGCGGTATGGGCAATCCACTGTTCGATCTCGCCGGGGTCAGCGGCAATTGCGGCCTGGGGCCAGGCGAGGAGGGGCTTCTGCTGGCGGCGTATTTCGGCGGCGAAGATCCGGCTGCTGCCCGGCAGGTCAGCATCCTGAAGGCCGTCTCCCTCCTGCGAGAAACCCTCTGGGCCCTGATCCAGACAGTGGCCTCCGACATTGATTTTGACTATGTCGCCTACGCGGCGGAGCTCTTCGAGGCCTACAGGCGGGCCCGGGAGGAGCTCAGGGGCTCTCGATGATCTCGAAGAGATAGCCCTCGGGGGTCTCGAAGAAGAAGCGCTGGTGAGGCGTCTCTCGCAGGGGTTCTACAATGCGGGCGCCGTTGTCCACCAGGCGTTGCTTGAGTCCATCGAAGTCTTTGAGGTCATGAAAGAGAGCGATGTGGCGGCCGAATTCTTTCTCATGCGCTGAGATCTTGAAGTCGTCGACTCGTACCAGGTGGATCTGTTGTTCCGGGGCAATCTCCAGCCAGCAGAGGTCGCGAGGCGAATTCTCCGGTGTTTCGATTTGCCTGTAGCCCATGGTGGCTTCGAAGAAGCCCCCCGTTTTTTGTGGATCCGTGGTGGCCAGGGTGAAGTGTGCGAATGCCATGATGATCTCTCAGTCCTTGTCTTTTGATGGCGGGCCTTTGAGCCGGAAGCGGAAGTCGCAATGCGAGGCTCCTTCCATGATGGTCTGCGAACGCTCGAGCTCGAGCTCGGAGCTGATCCCTTCGCTCAGGGCGGAGTCCCTGTTGCAGGACAGGAGCTGGCCCAGCTCAGGGATCCCCAGCTCTTTGTAGAACTCCGCGAAGCGGCAGCGGGTCACGTTGAATTCATAGCGCGAGGCGTCCTGTTTGAGGACATCCATTTCAAGGGCGCCCCCTTCATTGAACCGAGGGAGCAGCGAGGTTATTTTTTCCATCGGCGTCCCTTCGAGCTCCTTCGCGATGTCCTCGCCGGCTTCCCTGGCCAGCCCCCTTATTACCTTGCCCACCAGCGCGTGTGTTTTCTCTTTGCCGAGCTCTTCTTCAAAGGCGCGGATCATCGGCGCGAGAACCCGCGCCTCAATTTTTCTCTGTTCCAGCAGGGGTAGATGTTTCATGGCCTGGCTGAGGGTTAACGGTTGATGGCCAGGGTTGCCGGGCTGGCCGTGATCTTCAGTCCGGGGATCGTGATCAGTCCGTCAGCATCGGCTACTCCCTCGCCTTTCGCCTTGCCGAAAGACCATTTGAAGGCTTCACCGGGCTTGATCCGCAGGTTCTGGATCCTGCGGATGGAGACATCCGCCATCGAGGATCCTGGTATCTCGAAGGCCGTCTCGAGCTGTTTCGCGTTCACCAGGAAGAGCGATATCTGGAGCTGCTCGCTCCTGTCCTCCAGGTTCTTCCAGCGGAAGAACGCGTTGACCTGGCCGGAGGCTTTGTTTCTGACGTCATCCGGCCACGGAAGCTTGTTGTTGGTGGATGCGTTGGTAAATACAGGATAGGCCTGGTTCTTTCTGACCTCCAGCCAGTCAAATGAGTTGATCAGGTCGTTGACCTTGCTGATCCGCGCATGGTTGTTGGCATGGCCGAACGGTCCCCAATAGAAAAACAGGGAGTAGCTCCGGTCATTCATGGCTTTGGCGAAGAGCTCATGGCCGGCGGACCAGCCATCGTTCTGGGCGGAATAGTTGATCACGATCGGCGGGTCGGGAAGCCTGGCGTTCTGCGGAAGAGCCTGGGGCGGGAAGCCCATGCGATGCGAGACATGCTCAATTCCGGCGGGGACGTTGGCCTTGACCGCCGCGAAGAGCTCGCCGTGGCGCATCCCGATCCCGAGGGTTCCGCTTCCGCCCATTGAGTTTCCGCAGAGATAGACGCGGTTCTTGTCGATGGCGTATTTGCCGATCACCCAGTTGACCGTTTCGATCACGCGTTTTTCCACCGGGGCCGGATCGCTTCCGGAGTTCTTCTCTGTAAGGCGAGCGTCTCTTCGGTGCATACCGCCCCACCACCAGTCGCCGCGGTTGGCGCGGCAGTCGAGATAGAGCGCGTAGAAGTCATCCGGCGAGTGATAGATGTCATGATTGCCGACAGTACGTGTGCATTGCACACACGAGATGACATCGTGTCCGGCCGAATGAAGGACTACGTAAAGCCGCGCCTGCTCCGGGGCCTTCTTTGGATGGATCACGACAAACGTATCCCGCTGGGGCGCCTTGTATCCCCACCCTGGCCTTACCCCATGCTGAAAAACCTCGAGCTGTCTTCCGCCGGCCGTTGGGCTTTTGAGCCGCTTGCCTTTGTCCGTCAGGTCTTTCGTTGGAGGCCAGTCTCTCTCTTCTGCAAAGAGCGGCAGCGATGCCGCCAGGAGAAGTGCGATCCATGCTCGCTTCATTTTGATTCTTTCTCGTTGGCTGCAGGAAGAGGGGCGGTCCCTGCTTCGTTGCGCCCGGCTGCGGTTACTCGGCTGGCTGCTGGTAAGCTCAGCTGTTTCTGAGCTCGGTGAGCGCGCCCTCTATCTGCTCTACCTCTGAGCTCAGGCGCTCCACCTCTCCGGGTTCGTCGGTCTGCTTCTTCGCGCCTGCGAGTTGCCTTCTCAGGCTGTCCAGCTTCTTTCTCAACACCTCGATCTTCTTCTTGGTTTTTTTATTCACGGTCAGCTTTGGCTCCAGGTAAAGGGTTTATTCCCTCTGCGGTCATCGGCTAAAGTCTTGCTCAGGCAGCGAGAGAAACTTGTTTCCAAAAGTAACTCCAATAGTTTGGGTCGAGACCCGGTGATTCCTAAGAAGCTCTACAAGATCGGCGAGGTCATGCGGTATACCGGTCTTACTCGCCAGACCATCCACAACTATACGACCTTCGGACTTATAACAGAAGCCGAGCGTACAGAGTCGGGTCACCGTTTGTACAGCGAGAAGGTGTTTCCCAGGATCGAGAGAATCATCAAGCTCAAGGACGAGGGCCGGAGTCTTCGGGAAATCGTCAGCATTCTCAACGGGTGAAAGCGGATCTCTTCTGGACGGAGAAACTCGCTTGGCGGGGGACGGCTTCCTCATCCTCGTTAAAGGCCGTTGATGGTCCGATAATTCTTGTTTCGGATCGATTTCATATCGATCCCGACTTGGCTGGTCGTTTTCGAGGCCAGGGGGCCGCCCCGGCACCAAAGTCACAAGGGATAGTGGCTTATTTATCTCTCCACAACACTCTATTGTGCTTTGAAACAGCGTGTTTTGAGGGGCAGCAAGGAATTCGTAACTACTTTTATTTAAATAGCTTGGATAAAATCAAATTCCGAAAATGTGCTTTACATTTTATAAACCAATTTTTATATTCGGCTCTACCTGACTGGGGCGGAACATTTCCGGATGTTCTGACGCCCTTGGGACGCGGCACAGGAGAGTTAGCCGTTTGCTCGAGAAATGAAGAGAAAGAAACCAACCCCTCTACCGGTCAGGGGACAATGGGGTCCGGGCGGCCAGCAAGGGGTCTGCCACGAGTCCCGAAGGATGGAATGTGGAAAAGGAAATAATGCAGAGGGGAGGACGAACCCGGTCAGTTAACTGCCGTGTCTGTCCAATGTTATTTCCTTTTCCTTTCTTTTTCCCGGTCACCGCCGGGAGCGCCGTTCACCAGGATGGGATGAACAGCAGGACATGAGAACCGGGCAAGGGGACTGAGCAGGGAAAATTGAGCACTTTGTGGCGGAATTGGAGTTCGGGTCAGCGGATATCAGTCGTGGTCGTTTTCACCACGCTGGTGAGCTTGTTCCTGTGGAGCTACACGGGCGGGAGCACAGAGACCTGGAAGGCACTGTTCGAGGCCAGGCTGGGGCGCAATTCCGATGAGCTGCGCGAGCTTCTCGCCCGGCTGGATACAGAGGAGATCCCCTGGCGGCTGAACCAGAAAACCGATGGACGTAAATTCGATATCCAGGTTCGTCCGGGAGATGACTATAAAAAAGCCCTTCTGCTGGCCGCTGAAAACGGCCTGGTCGATGATGAGGGGGACTCGGAGGACCAGGGGCTCTTCGGCGGCGGACTGACTGATACTCCGGAGAGGGCTCGCCTGAGGCTGGAGCAGGCAAAGATTCGCAAGGTGGAGAAGGCCATTCGCTGTCACCCCGGGATCTCCTTTGTCGACCTGGTGATCAAGCATGGCAAGTCCGGCAGGTTCGCAACCGATCGAGACACTCCCGATACGGCTGTCGTTCTCCTCCGGATGAAGGATTCAACCGCTCGCCTGGTGACGAGAGAGGCGGAGACGATCCGCAAGCTGGTCGGCAGCGCGTTCGCCATCGAGGTCCAGAGGATCCAGATTGTCGACAGCAACATGCGGGATTACCCCGGCGGCCCGGATGGCCTTGCCGAGGTCATGGCTCGGGATCTGCGGGTCGAGGTGCAGAAAGACATCAGCGAAGTCATCGAGGGGCTCTACCTTGGCGTCTTCGCAAAGGAACAATTTCGCCTGGGGGTCATCGTTGATGACATCGCTGTAGATGGTCCGAAGGCCGGGACGACTGTTCCTGCCACGGAAGAGGAAACATCCAGCGAGGTTGTCGAGGCAGCCGAAACGGCTGGTGAGTCTCAACCCGGTACCGCCAACCTGAAGCTGAAGTATCGCGCTACGGTGAGCCTCGTTCTTGATATTGGCGCGGTCAAGGAGG